>OGXC01000802.1_pt1 | contig 26018 bp, 19 predicted proteins | sample 1576201 | NCBI WGS metagenome assembly OGXC01 (sample SAMEA3541562, study PRJEB24748) | human gut metagenome | biome: human gut; feature: human-associated habitat; material: faeces | place: China | collected 2012 | reverse complement strand
TCCTGTTATCAGGAGTTGTGGTAAAGCATGTAAAAGAATATTTTGCAGGGGAAGGGAAAGGCGTATAGAAAAATGAAATACCTGGCAGAAAGTGAATTTTGCTTTCTGTCAGGTATTTTTTAATTTCCAAAATCAACACCATACACTTGAAAGTGGGCTTCAATTCGGTGTTTGGCTTCCCATAAAATCTGAACAACTTCTTTTTCTTTTTCCCCAGAAATACGGAAAGTTGGTATGGATACACTTAAAGCTGCGATTGGCGCGTTATTGTAATCCAGAGAAACGGCAATGCAGTTCACCATTAAATTAGTTTCTTCATGCTCTAATGCGTATCCGCGCTGTCGGGTAAGCTCCAGTTCTTTTATCAGATCATCGACGGTAGCAAGTGTATGCGGGGTGTATGCGGTAAGAACTTCCGGAAATAAACTGCGTATTTCTTCTTTGGATTTGTAAGCCAGAAGTGCTCTTCCGAGACCAGTACAATACAGAGGAAGTTGTTTTCCTACAGAAGACATCAGACGGATTGGCTGAGGTGCTTCTTTTTTTGCAATATAAAGTACCATGTTTCGGGACTGGATGCCAAGCTGACAAGTTTCGTTGGTTTGTGTTGTGATATTACTCATTTCCTGCTGAATGAATTGTAGGGAAGTCTTACGGTTATTATATGTAATTCCTACAGAATAAGTTGCTACACCACCAGTCATTGTCATACCTTCATCGGCAGCAAATACTGGAATTTTAGCAGCATCTGTAATTTGTGCTAAGTTAGCCATAGCAGATGCCAATACATTATCTGTTGGCGTATAGATAGCTTGTACATCTTGGTTCACAAGATTTGTAGCGGCTTGTTGGATATCATTTACATTGGAAACAGTTGCCTCTACAACAGTAATACCTTTTGTAGCAGCATACGCTTTCATTTTTTCAACTTGCAATTGGGAGTTGATCTCAGAGGATGTATAAATGGCACCAATACGCTTTACATTCGGTACTAATGCTATGATAAGATCAACCTCTTTTTCAACAGGTGTCATATCAGATGTACCAGATACATTACCACCAGGGTGTTCGTTAGATTGAACGAGTTTAGCTGTCACGTAATCTGTAATAGCTGTACCCATGATTGGCATGTCATGAGAAGCATTTGCCATCGTCTGAGCCGCAGGCGTTGCAATAGCTAATACTAAATCTTTTTTATCAGATACGAAACGTTGTGCAATACTATTTAGATTAGATTGATCGGCTTGACATTCATTCTGAAGCTATGCTGGGTGTATATCACGGCTGTAGCCATGAAGTTGATTTGTTCTTTTCTGACTTCTCTCTATACCATTTCAAGCGAACATGAGAAACTAAAGAATCATCCTCTGAAAGGGGTATATCAGATGATAAAACTGATTGTGATTTGTGTAGGGGTGATCATTATAGTCAGTACCTTGATTGATAAAGATCCTGTGAATATTCTTACCGGATTGGGTGCTTCTGCAGCTATCTTGATGTTGGTTTTCAAAGATACGATTATGGGGCTGGTAGCCGGAGTCCAGCTTTCTGCCAATGATATGCTCCGTCCGGGAGATTGGATTACCATGCCGAAATACGGAGCGGACGGTACAGTAATAGAAGTGACTCTTACCACTGTAAAGGTACGCAATTGGGATAATACTATAACTACAGTCCCACCTTATGCATTGGTCAGTGATTCGTTTCAGAATTGGCGTGGCATGAGGGAAAGTGGTGGACGCAGAGTGAAACGTTCTATTAATATAGATATGAATACGGTCCGTTTCTGTACACTGGAACAAATGAAAAAATTTGAAAAACAAGTCTGGATGTCAGGCTTTGAAAAGACAGGAAAGGAGGAGGTGAATCTTTATGTATTTCGTCACTATCTGGAATATTATTTGCGTCATAATCCTCGGGTGAATACAGAATTGATTTTGATGGTGCGTCAATTACAACCTACGCCGCAAGGATTACCCATAGAACTTTATTTCTTCTCAGCCAATAAAGACTGGATTCCATACGAACGTTTGCAAGCAGAGGTTTTTGACCATTTGTTGGCTGTTCTTCCCGAATTTGGATTAAGGGTATTCCAAATTCCTTCAGGATTGGATGTGTTGTCTCTTTCTTCTCATTAATTATTTATAATCTCACTAGCGGAGAGGTACAGGAATCATCACATATTAACATGGATTACATCAAATTTATTGATTGTCAAAATGAATAATCCGTGTTAATATGTGAGAATGTACACTATTATACATGAAGTTCCAGTATAAACCGAGTTCCTTTTTTATAATCAGTGTCCAAAGTCAGTGTACCATTTAATTTATAAGCGATAAGGCTGCAAGTAGGCAACCCTAGTCCGTTTCCTTGCGTTAAATCGCGTATTTCTGCAAATGGCTTGAACAGTTTTTCACGTGCTTCAACCGGAATTCCCGTTCCCGTATCAGTTAGTATGAATTGATGTGTATGTGCGCTTCGTTTTTTGAATTCCAGTGAAATCTTACCACTTTTCGTATATTCTGCCGCATTGTTCAATAAATGGTTTAATATACGTTCCAATTCTTCTGCATTTGTCTTAATATTTACACGTGGAACATTTACCACTGCTTCTACTCCGGATTTGAAGTTTATTTTCGCTTTTTCCATAATACTTTCACACAATGTATTTATGTTCAGTTCCTTTAGCGGATAATGTTCTTCACGTGTTTCTTCCAATGAAATATACGTCTGGATAGCTGTCATCAGTTCTTTCAGTGCCTTGATGTTTTCATGTAATATTGGGGTGGATATTGTTTCCTTTGTTGCTTCATCTATTGTATTCAGACTTGGTTCAATTTGGGCGCTGATATTACCGATAAATTTAGACTTCTGCTCATTGTTTTCATTCGCTGTCTGCAGGCTATGTTTCAATTTCTTTACTTGGCGGATATGTTTAAATAACAGGGTAGCTAAGAATAATAATCCGGCAGCCAATATGGCGGATAACACACATAGTGCAATGATAATAATTAGATTTGTGGTAATCTTGTCTTCTTTTTCCTGCAAAGTCTTTTGACTGGTTTCATATTTTTGTTGCAGTGTGTTTAGTTCATTGGCTGTTTTTACTGCTTTTATGGAATCTTGCCATGAAGTATAAAGTTTTCTCATTGCAATAGCCAATGGGGCATTATTATTCTGTTCGGCATATCCCAACATGTCTTTATAGCATTGGTCTATTCCTTTTTCGTCTTTACCGGCAGAGCGCTTTTGGAATAAGATGTTGTAACATTCCAAGCTTTTGTCTGTCATACCGAAAGTTTGATAATAATTGGCTTCCGTCATTAGAAGCTCTTCTTGTAAAGAGTCTGATTTTAATTGGTCTGTATAGGAATGAAGTTGTTTCAATAGTATCTTGCATTGTTCTGTATTTTTTAGATTCGTATACATACGCAGGCGTTCTTTACCCACCATGAAACGTAATTTGTATTCGGGTGATTTTTTTTCTTGCTCATTATAATAAATCAATGCATCCATTTGTCGGCAAGTGGCAAAGGCTTCTTTATATTGCCTGTTTTGAGTAAAGAGCGTACTTATCCGTATTCCCTCTTCTACCGCTTTATTTATTTGCTTTTGTTCGGCATACTGAGTGAATTTTGCCCACTTTGTATTTAACTCTTGAATATTGACATCTGCCGGTTTGGCTGTAGTTTGTCCTTGCCCTGCAGCACAACAAAAGGCAAGTGCTAATGTTAGAAGAATTTTTTTCATTATTGAAACAGGTTTTCTGCAAATATAACCTTTTTTTAAGCAAAAAGTTTAGGGAAGTGCAACTTTTTTTCAGCTTCTAGCGTCTAAACAGTAAAACAATAACTTTTAAGCAGGACAGGCCATCTTGTAAAAAGAATAAAATCATAATATTTAAAATGAGAAAAATAGTAATGATAGCCATACTGGTAGTCAGTATGGTACAAGGAGTTTTTGCCCAACAAATAATTATAAAGGGCACTGTGAAAGACGCGACAAGCAAAAAGGCAGCAGAATATGTTAATGTAGTTTTACAAACGGCAGATTCGGTTTTTGTTGGAGGGACTACTACGAATGGTAAAGGCGATTTCTTGCTGAATAAGGTTTATGCAGGCAATTATTTATTGGCACTATCCTGTGTGGGGTGTCGTACGCAATTCATTGTATTAGACGGAATTAAACAGAATATAAATTTAGGGGAAATTTTGTTGGAAGATGATGCTGTGGCTATGGAAGGTGTAACAGTTAGTGCTTCCGGACAGATCAGTCATTCGGATCGTAAGTTGATTTTTCCTTCTGAACGGCAAATGAAGGTTTCGACAAATGGAGTCAATCTGTTGCAACAGATGATGCTTCCCCGTATTCAGATAAACCCCATGAATAATGAGATAGGAGTGTTAGGGGGAGGAGAACTTCAGCTTCGTATTAATGGAGCGAAAGCAGAAGTTGAAGAGATTAAGGCATTACAGCCATCAGACATTATTCGAATAGAGTATCATGACAATCCAGGTTTGCGTTATGGTAATGCTGAGGTAGTGCTTGATTATATTGTCCGCCGTCCGGAAACGGGGGGAAACTTTGGAGTGGATTTGTCTCAGGGGATGAATGCCATGTGGGGAGAATATAATGTTTTTGGAAAAGTGAACCATAAGAAGTCGGAGTTTGGCGTTTCGTATTACATGGGACCTCGCGATTTCTATGGTATGTACCGGGATAATGAAGAGGAATTCCATTTGGCGGACGGAACGACATTACATCGTATAGAAGAAGGTGAACCGGGGCACGGATCTATGTTTATGAATAATTTAAGTATGAATTATAATTTGCAGCAGACCGAAAATTCATTGTTCAGTGCTACTTTTCGTTTGAGAAGTAATAGCCAGCCGCATTGGAATTATCAAGGAGTATTGACTAATGTTGCCGATTCTGATGATAAGGTGGATATGATAGACCGTACTAAAGAAAGTTGGTCTCGTCCTTCGTTGGATCTTTATTATCAACAGGGATTGAAAAATAAGCAACTTTTGGTATTCAATGTGGTCGGTACTTATAATAAGGAAAAATCACGCCGTTTGTATCAAGAAAGTTTGCAGAATGAGTTGTTGACTGATATTAATAATAATGTATTGGGAGATAAATATTCTCTGATTGGGGAGGCTGTTTATGAGAAGCAATTTTCTAAAGGAAATTCCTTGAGTTTCGGTTTGCGCCATACTCAGTCTTTTGCCAATAATGAATACCGTAACGGTCATTATTATGAAACGGATATGAATCAAGGGGATACATATGTTTATGGTGAATATAGAGGAAAGGTGAAAAAATTGGACTACAGATTGGGGGTAGGCGTTACTCGTTCTTATTATAAACAAAGTGGTGATGATTCGTATGAGAATTATAGTTTTAATCCCCGTTTGGTACTGCATTATGCATTACCGGGAAATTCATTTGTTCGTTGGAAATCCGATATCAGTAATGCTTCGCCGTCATTGGGGGATTTAAGTGCTGTAGAACAGATTGTGGATTCGTTGCAAATCAGACGAGGCAATCCGAACTTGAAAGCCTATTTGCGTTATCATACAGAGTTGACATACGAATGGCAGAAAGGTATATTTTATTCTAATATTTGGGGAGCGTATGATTATCAGCCGAATGCCATTATGGACGAGAAGTATCAGGACGGTGACAAGATTGTACAGACATGGGACAATCAAAAGGATTGGCAGAAATTATCGGGGCGTCTGACTTTGCGTGTCGGTCCTATTAAGGATATGCTACAGTTCTCGTTTACCGGTGGAGTAAACCATTATATGAGTCATGGTAATACATATTCTCATATTTATACAAACTGGTATTGTAATGCTGAAGCATCCTTTAATTACAAGCAGTTCTCTCTTTACTGGCAGATGAATACTAACTGGAATAATTTCTGGGGGGAAACCTTGTCGGGGGGAGAGAATATTCAGGTATTGATGATGTATTACACGCATAAGAATTTGCGTGTGGGGCTAGGCGCTTTCAATCCGTTTACGGATAATTATAAGCAACAGACTGAGAACTGGAATAAATATGCTTCTTATAAAAAAACGAATTATGTGAAGGAGAGCTCGCAAATGTTTTTGGCAAGTGTTTCTTATAATTTCTCGTTTGGCCGTAAGTTTAAGACAGGTCAACGGAGGGTGAATAATAGTGATAACGATTCCGGAGTGATGAGTACCGGAAAATAAACAAGATAATCATTTGAATGAGCTTAAGTTCATGGGGCAAGTAAGTTAAGTAACTTGATTCACGAACATAAGTTGCTTGGCTTACGAAGTTAAGTTCATAAATTTACCGGAATAATAGATATATTACCCTTAACAAAATCATATATGAAAATGAAAAAAAACTTGATTGATTATGAACTCCTGTGGGAGAAAATTACGGATTACGCAAAGGCCACCGGTAGAACGACTGCTCGTCCTGTACTTCTATTATATTATGTATTGCGAAGCCCCGAAACTCCTTCTTCGGATAAGATGTTGATTGTGGCGGCACTTTCGTATCTGGTATTGCCGATCGATTTGATTTCGGCTAAGCGGTTACCAATTATCGGCTGGATTGATGAAGCGGTATCTTTGGTTTATGCTTATAAAAAGGTGTGCCGCTATGTGACTCCTGAGATTGAATCAGAAGTGGATAATATATTGGAACGCTGGTTCCCGGAAGGAAAGTATGAGTTGATAGAAGAATAAATATTGTACTTGTCTTTGGGGAGTAAGGATGGGTAAATGGAGTATTTTAGGAATGGGCTTCGTCGAATTTCGGCGTGGCCCTTGCTGATTGTAGACAAAGGTAAATTGTAACTCTTCCCAAGGAACTTCATTTTGTCTGAGAATATGTGAGGTATGTAAAAGTGTTACAATATGTTTTGAGTCTTATTAATTCCCTATAATTCAATTATTAACATGACCTAAGTTCATATAGTAACCTTACCCGTTTTATTCGTACCATGGCTCCTATATATCCCGTTCATAAACATGATTTGGAAACCGGTGCTTATTTGGATGCTAATGGTAAGGCAACTACTGATCCGGGTGAATATATTTATGATTATGAAGGAACTCGCTTGTCGAATAATGGACGTGATGCGATAGCTGAAACAGAGTTCAATCAACGTGAACTGGTGCGTGTTAATCAGACTGGACATACTTATCTCACTTTGACTCCGGTTGAAGGGTTGAACCTTACAGCCAATTACTCTATCAATAATATTGATTATCGTCGTAAAGTCTATGAAAATCCTTATGTGGGCGATGGCACTGCCGGACCGGGTCGTTTGAACCAAATGTCTACCCGAACGCTGACTCAGACCTTCAATCAATTGATAACTTATAGCAAGTCTATCGGAAATCATAACTTTGACGTTCTTTTGGGACATGAAAACTATTCTTATAAGTATGAGTATTTATATGGCATGAAGACCCAGGAAACAGTTTCGGGCATGTATGAATTTGGTAATTTCGTAAATATCAGTTCACTTAGCTCCTATACGGACACCTATAAAAAGGAAGGTTACTTTGGCCGTATCAATTATGATTATGCGCATAAATACTACGCTTCACTTTCTTATCGCCATGATGGTTCCTCGCGTTTTGCAAAAGAGAACCGATGGGGGAATTTCTGGTCGTTCGGAGCAGGCTGGAGAATTAGTGAAGAGGCATTTATGAAGGATGTGAAATGGGTGAATAACTTGAAATTACGTGCTTCTTACGGTGAAACAGGTAATGATAATATATTGGATAGTGATGGTGATCCTGATTATTATCCTTATCAGACCTTATATGGTTTGGGATATAAGAATGGCTCAGAAGCTGGAGCCTACTTCACGGTGATAGCCAATCCCTCATTGAAATGGGAAACACAGATATCTACGGATATTGCTCTTGAATTTGGCTTGTTTGACCGTTTGACGGGTACTATTGAATATTTTAAGAAAGATTCCAAGGATTTGTTGTTTGATGTTTCCCAGCCTGCTTCTGTCGGAGTAACATCCATTATACAGAATATCGGTAAGGTTACTAATTCAGGAGTGGAAATAGAGTTGGATTATAATGCATTTAAAAATAAAGATTGGAGTGTATCAGTTGGGGCCAATGCTACTTTTGTGAAGAATAAGATCAAGAACCTGCCGGCTACAATGAAAGAAAATGGATATATCAGTGGCTCTAAAAAGTGGTTGGAAGGAAAGTCCATTTATGAATTCTGGCTTCGTCAATGGCATGGGGTAGACCCTCAGACCGGTGATGGTTTATATGTGGCTGATGTAAGTAAATATAATCAAGGGAATATCGGAACAGGGGATGGAAACATTACGCAGAGCCAGTTTGACGAGTATAAAAAAACAGTAGTGACTATTGATGGTAAGGAATTGACCAATTCGTATACTTATGCTAAATACGACTTCAGCGGTTCTTCTATTCCTGATGTGTATGGTGGGTTTAATGTCAGAGTTAGTTATAAGAACTTTGATTTGGCTGCTGTATTCTCTTACCAGTTGGGCGGTCAGATTCTGGATACTAATTATGCTACCATGATGAGTATGACTGAATTTGGTTATGCACAAAGTCCGGATTTGTTAAAAGCATGGAAACAGGCGGGGGATATTACTGAGGTTCCCCGTATAGACAATAGTGCGGCTCATACCACGAATATTGGTCAGTCTTATTCAACTCGTTGGCTTACCAGCTCGGATTATCTTAATTTAAGATCTGTCACTATTGGCTATCAGCTCCCAAAAACTTGGTTGAGCAAAGTGATGCTTAAGAGTGCCCGTTTGAATCTGACTGCGGAAAACTTGTTCATGTTGAAAGCCCGTCAGGGATTGAACCCGATGGCCAACTATTCCGGTGTGACTTATAATGAGTATATGCCGTCCCGTAATATCACGTTAGGGCTTAATGTTTCATTCTAAAAATAAAAGAATTATGAGATCAATTAAAAATATAACATTAGGATTAGCGACAGTTGGAGTAATGTCTCTATCTGGTTGTGCCGGTGATTATCTGGATACCATTCCGTCTACCTCTGTTTCAGAAACGACAATAAACACCTCGTTGGACAATCTTTATATAGCATTGAACGGAATTCATAAAGAGATGGTTTCTCAGGAAAGCGGATATCAGTGTCTGGGCGGTGAACCCGGTTTTATGATGTCACGTGATGCAGAGGCTGATGATATGAATTGGCAGACAAATACATGGATGAAGGCGGCCTATTTAGGATGGCAATGCAATATGAATGAAACGAATGGTTATAATTATAAGTTCTGGCAGATTTATTATCAATGGATTCTGAATGCCAATAAAATTTTGGCGGGTTTGGAGGAAGTTGAAATAACTAGCCAGGAATTGTTTGACCAGATAAAGGGAGAAGCTTTATGTATCCGTGCTTGGGCTCATTTTAATTTGGTCCAGCTTTATGCAAAACGTTATGAAGCCGGCAAGGATAATACACAGGATGGAATTCCTTATCGTGAAAAAGCTGTGGCCGAAGAGCAGGCACGTAATTCCGTAGAAGATGTTTATGCTAAAATCAATAATGATTTGGATGAGGCTTGTATACTTTTGAGTGGAATAAAAGTAAATGATGTCAATCATTATAGCGAGATGGTGGCATGGGGATTGAAGGCACGTGTAGCATTGGCCATGCAAGATTATAATAATGCGGCGGTTTATGCAGGGAAGTCTATTTCTTTAGCTGAAGCTGGTGGTCACCGGTTGATGACTGGCAGTCAGTTGAATTGTGGGTTTGCCAATATCACGACGGACACTAAAGAAGCGATGTATGCTGCAATGACTCCCGATGATAAGACTGTTTATTTTTATTCTTATTACGCATATATGTCATGGAACTTTAACTCCAGTGCCATTCGTCAGGGAGTGAAGTGCATAAATGTGGATGCTTATGAAACGATGTCTGAAACAGACTTACGGCGTGCGTGGTGGGATCCGACAGGGGAAGCATCTGTTCCATCATCAAGTTATGCAAAGAATGCTTATCAAAACCGTAAGTTTACTGCCCGTTCTACAGCCGATGCTGTAGGTGATGTCGCATTTATGCGTTTGGCAGAAATGTATCTCACCCAGGCCGAAGCATTGGTTCGTGCAGGAAAAGATAGTGAGGCGCAGACTGTGTTTACTAAATTCCAGATAACCCGCGATCCCTCTTATGTTTCAAAAGGAAATATCGGTGATGCTTTGGCAGAGGAAATTATGAATAGTCGCCGGGTGGAATTGTGGGGTGAAGGTTTTCGTTTTTATGATTTGAAACGTTTGCATTTGTCTATTAAGCGTGGATCAAATTTTGATATAGCTTTCTGTACTTTTCTTGAAAAGGATAAAGATGCACAAGGTTGGGTGTGGGAGATACCTAAAATTGAAACTGACTTTAATTCACTTTGTACGAAGAACTATTGATAATTCTCTCTAACACATAAATTTTCTCTTAAAGGAGGTGGGCAGAATTTTTCTTGAAAGTTTTGTACCACCTTTTTGCTTGACATAACCTTTGTTTTACAAGACCGATAGCTTTTCTGGTTTTCTTTTTGTATTACTAGGGTTGTCTAATATCAATTTTGTTGATGTTTTTTGGTAATTTAGAAGAAATGGATTTAATTTATCCTTGGTCTATCGTTATAATCCATTGTCTTGAATAAAGTAAAGAACCTGTAAACACGAAATAAGTGTAAACAGATTCTTTACTATTGTTTAAAATGATAAACTATTCAGGTGAAAAAGCTTATTCCTCTTCGTCCAGTAAAATGTCCATAATCTGAACAGCTGCTTTGGCAACAGAAGTTCCGGGACCGAAGATTGCTACAACACCTGCCTTGTATAAGAAGTCATAGTCTTGAGCGGGGATAACACCACCGGCGATGACCAAAATATCTTCACGACCTAATTTCTTTAATTCTTCAATAATCTGCGGGATCAGTGTCTTGTGTCCGGCAGCCAATGAAGAAACACCTACTACATGAACGTCGTTTTCCACTGCGTCACGAGCAGCTTCGGCAGGAGTTTGGAACAACGGTCCCATATCTACGTCGAAACCACAGTCGGCATAACCTGTTGCAACTACTTTTGCACCACGGTCGTGTCCGTCCTGTCCCATCTTGGCAATCATGATACGCGGACGGCGGCCTTCCTTCTTTGCAAATTCTTCGGTCAGTTCGCAAGCTTTTGCGAAGTCTGTATCCTTTTTACTTTCTGATGAGTACACGCCTGATATAGTTCTGATTACTGCTTTATAACGTCCTACAATTGTTTCACAAGCATCCGAAATCTCGCCCAAGGTAGCACGGACATGAGCTGCCTCTACAGCCAGTTCCAGCAAATTGCCTTTACCTGTCTTTACACATTCGGTGATGGCTGCCAAAGCTTTGTCTACTTCTGCTTGATTGCGACCTTCTTTCAAACGCTTCAGATTTTCAATTTGTTCCAAACGTACAGCTGTATTGTCTACTTCAAGGATATCGATAGGATCCTCTTTTTCCAAACGATATTTGTTAGTGCCGACAATTGTCTGGGCACCGGAGTCGATACGGGCCTGAGTACGTGCCGCAGCTTCTTCAATACGCATTTTGGGTACTCCGGTTTCGATAGCTTTCGCCATACCGCCCAAGCTTTCAATTTCCTGAATATGTTCCCAAGCCTTGTGAGCCAGTTCGTTAGTTAAAGATTCTACATAGTAAGAACCACCCCATGGGTCCACGTTCTTGCAAACATATGTTTCTTCCTGAATATAAATCTGAGTATTACGTGCGATACGTGCAGAGAAGTCGGTGGGCAATGCAATTGCCTCATCCAATGCGTTGGTGTGCAGTGACTGGGTGTGTCCCAATGCTGCTGCCATAGCTTCAATACAAGTACGACCTACATTATTGAACGGATCTTGCTCCGTCAATGACCAGCCCGAAGTCTGGGAATGGGTACGCAATGCCAGTGATTTCGGATTCTTCGGGTTGAACTGCTTGACAATTTTAGCCCACAGCATACGTGCCGCACGCATTTTGGCAATTTCCATAAAATGATTCATGCCGATAGCCCAGAAGAATGACAGACGCGGAGCGAATGCATCGATGTCTATACCTGCGGCTACTCCGGCCCGAAGATATTCCAAACCGTCAGCCAGTGTATAAGCCAATTCAATATCTGCTGTGGCACCTGCTTCCTGCATGTGGTAGCCCGAGATGGAGATGGAATTGAACTTAGGCATTTTTTGTGAGGTATATTCAAATATGTCAGAGATGATCTTCATGGAAAAGGCAGGTGGATAAATATAAGTGTTACGCACCATAAACTCTTTTAAGATATCATTCTGGATGGTTCCGGCCATTTCTTCCAATTTGGCTCCCTGTTCCAAACCTGCATTGATATAGAATGCCATGATGGGAAGTACGGCACCATTCATGGTCATGGAAACAGACATCTTGTTCAAAGGAATACCATCGAACAAAACTTTCATATTTTCCAATGAGCAAATAGACACGCCTGCCTTACCTACGTCACCTACTACACGTTCATGGTCGGGGTCATAGCCGCGGTGTGTCGGAAGGTCGAATGCGACAGACAAGCCTTTCTGGCCTGATGCCAAATTACGGCGATAGAATGCATTACTTTCTTCGGCAGTGGAGAAACCTGCGTATTGGCGGATAGTCCAAGGACGGAAAGTGTACATCATGGAGTACGGGCCGCGAAGATAAGGAGGAATACCTGCTACATAGTTCAAGTGCTCCATGCCTTCCAAATCTTCTTTAGTGTAAACAGGCTTCACATTGATGTGTTCCGGCGTTTTCCAGTCGGCGGTGATGCCATTTTCTTTTTGCCATTCCATACCATTCTGAGGTTGAAATCCGGCATATATATCTATATTTTTAAAATTCGGTTTCATTGTTCTTCCTTACTTAATTCCTAACTTAGCGTTGTATTCTTTCAATGTGTCCAATACGTTGACACGTACATGGATAAAGTTTTCGATGCCTGCGGCTTTCAGCTCTTCCATACAAGCAGGAGCACCTGCAACAATGAAAATAGCTCGTCCGTCCAATGCCTTGAATGCAGGAATAGCATATTCTGCGTATTCATCATCGCTGGAACAGATAACTACGATGTCTGCACCGGCTTTCATAGCTGCTTCGACACCGGCCTCTACTGTGGGGAAGCCCAAATTGTCGATTACTTCGTAACCGGCACAAGCCAGGAAGTTGCATGAGAATTGGGCACGTGCTTGACGCATGGCCAGATTACCGATAGTCAGCATAAATGCTTTCGGACGTTTGCCGGATTTCTCTGTCTGCAAACGAAGTGCTTCAAACTGGCTGGCAGCACGGTCGAAGTTTAATGTGGCAAACGGCTTTTCACAGCTGTCATGATTACCTCCACAACAACATTTGGCTTCTACAGGAGCCTTTTCGCCTGCTTTTTCATTGAAGTTAGGATATTGGTTGGTACCCAGTAGAATTTCTTTGCGTTTTGAAACGGAATCGTGGCGGGCCTTGTTGCTTGCGTTGATCGCTTCCTGTACTTTTCCTGCTTTGACTGCTTCCAGCATTCCTCCTTCGTCTTCTATTTTCAAGAATAATTCCCATGCCTGTGTGGCAATAGAAATTGTTAAATTTTCAATAAAGTAAGAACCCGCGGCGGGGTCAACTACTTTGTTGAAATGACATTCTTCTTTTAGCAATAACTGTTGGTTACGGGCGATACGTTCAGAGAAGTCGTCCGGAGTTTCGTAAGTCTTGTCAAACGGGGTTACGGTGATGGAGTTGACTCCTGCCAAGGCGGCACTCATCGCTTCGGTTTGAGTGCGGAGCAGGTTTACATGTGCATCAAACAAAGTCAGGTTGAAAGTGGATGTTTCAGCATGTGCCACCATTTTGCAGGCACAGAGACAAGTACCGTCTTCCGCTTTGTTCGGACATTCGGGCTGGCGGTTGCATTGAGGATGATATTCTTTTACGATGTCCGCCCATAACATACGTGCTGCGCGGAACTTGGCAATTTCCAGAAAATAGTTGGAACTGATGCCGAAATTGAATTTTATTTTCTTGGCAGCCAGTGCGGCAGGAACTCCTGCTTCTACCAGCTTGCTCAGATATTCGTTACCCCAGGCCAATGCATAGCCCAGTTCTTGTGAAATATAAGATCCGGCATTGTTCAGTTCTATCGCATTGACACAGATACAACGGAATTTAGGTAGCGGAGCCAGTACTTCTACCAATTCTTTGGCAGTAGTGGTGAAATTGCTAAGGTCTTTGCCTTTTACCATCATTTTACCCATAGGGTCATAGTTGACGGAGCCTTGCAACTTGGTCAGGTCGTATCCTTTCTTTTGGAAGTAAGCAACCAATAATTTGGCTAATTCCACCGTATGTCCTTGGCAAGTGGAGAAGTTTAACTCAATGCATTCCGCACAGATATCATTCAATAATGTTTCGATATATTCAGGACTGAGGTCTTTCTTCTTTACGTAGAATCCCAATGAGTCAACACCTTTGTTCAAAATATCCAGTGCTTTAGCATTAGCCTCTTTAGGGCATTCTACTTTGATTTCCTGACGCACGAACCAAGTATTGTCGTTTTTCTTCGTGCCTCTTACATAGGGGAATTCTCCGGGTAGTCCTTCAGTTGTTTTCAAACCTTCCAGATCTTCCTGGCGATAAAATGGTTTTACTTTAAAACCTTCGTTGGTTCTCCAAACCAATTTCTTTTCAAAATCAGCGCCTTTCAAGTCGGCTGTAATCTTTTCCATCCACTGTTCCGTAGAAACGGCTGGGAAGTCCGAAAAGAGTTTCTCTTTACTATCTGCCATAGTTTATTCGGTATTAATATTTAAGAATTATATCACATACTTTTTCAATAGTACGGGCAAATATACTAAAACCTTTTAAATAGAATCCTTTTTTTAGCTATTTTCATAAAGGAGAAAGAGAGGTTTCTGTCATTTTGTTAAGTGACGAAAACAAAAGATGTTCTTATTGCAAAGTGGATATTGCAAAATAAATAGGAATCATGAAATAATAGTTTTCAAATTGTTGGGCTGAGTGAGGGGAATTCATTAATTTTGCGGCAATTTATAAAAACATAGTATTATATCATGGACTGGTTACAAAATCTATTATTTGATGAAAACTCAATAGCGCATATCGTGCTGCTTTATTCCTTTGTGATTGCAGTAGGAGTGTTGCTGGGAAAAATTAAATTTTTCGGGGTATCGTTAGGTGTTACTTTTGTTTTGTTTACCGGTATTGTCTGCGGACATTTCGGCTTAACGGGGAATACACAGATACTTACATTTTTACAGGATTTCGGACTGATATTGTTCGTGTTTTGTATCGGACTTCAGGTAGGTCCTTCTTTTTTCTCTTCCTTTAAGAAAGGAGGGATTGCTATGAATCTAGTGGCAATGGGGATTGTCGCATTGAACATTGCTGTGGCAGTGGCTTTGTATTATGGTTTGAACGGCCGGATAGAGCTGCCTATGATGGTGGGTATTCTTTGTGGTGCCGTAACGAACACGCCGGGACTGGGTGCTGCCAACGAAGCGTTGAGCCAGCTGAATTACAGTGGCCCGCAGATAGCGATGGGATATGCGTGCGCTTATCCGTTGGGAGTGCTGGGTATCATTGGTTCTATTATTGCTATCCGCTACATTTGCCGGATTAATTTGAAAAAGGAGGAAGAGGATATCGCTAAAGAAGAAGCTGCAAATCCTCATCTGACTCCTCGTATGATGCATCTGGAAGTACATAATGAGGCGTTGGCAGGAAAAACGTTGCTTCAGGTCAGAGACTTCATGGGGCGTGACTTTGTTTGTTCGCGTATATTGCAGAACGGTCATGTCAGTATTCCTAATCGTGATACTGTCTTCCATCTTGGTGATCAGTTGTTTGTGGTTTGTGCAGAGGACGATGCGGAAGCCATTATTGCTTTTATCGGTCCTAAAATTGAAGTGGATTGGGAAAAGCAGGATACTCCGATGGTATCCCGCCGTATTTTGATTACACAACCTAAAATGAATGGTAAGCAATTGGGTGAGTTTCATTTCAGTAGTATGTATGGTGTGAATGTGACCCGTGTCAACCGTTCAGGTATGGATATTTTCGCTTCACGTAACTTGACCTTGCAGGTAGGTGACCGTGTAATGGTGGTAGGTCCTCAGGATGCGGTGGAACGTGTTGCCAATTTGATGGGTAACTCATTGAAACGTTTGGATCATCCTAATATCGTGACTATTTTTGTGGGTATTTTCCTGGGTATTTTCTTTGGTAGTCTGCCTATTGCGTTTCCAGGTATTCCTACTCCGGTAAAATTGGGTTTGGCTGGTGGTCCGTTGATTGTATCTATTTTGATAGGTCGTTTCGGATATAAATTGAAATTAGTGACTTATACCACTATGAGTGCCAATTTGATGTTGCGTGAAATTGGTATTGCTTTGTTCCTTGCCAGTGTGGGGATAAAGGCTGGTGCGAATTTTGTGAATACGGTTGTCGATGGAGATGGTTTGTTGTATGTGGGTTGTGGTTTCCTTATTACAGTTATACCTTTATTAATAATGGGAGCGGTTGCACGCTGGCATTACAAGATGAATTATTTCATGTTGATGGGGCTTATTGCAGGTAGTAACACAGATCCCCCCGCATTGGCGTATTCTAATCAGACAGCAGGTAATAATGCTCCGGCGGTAGGTTATTCTACTGTGTATCCGGTGTCCATGTTCCTTCGTATTCTGACTGCCCAATTATTGATATTAATATTGGCAAGCTGATATTGGTAAAAAGTATAAAAACAATAAAGTATAAAACTTGTAGGAGGGGGTGTCAAAAAAATGGTAGCTTGAATCATTTTTTTGACGCACCCTCTTGCTGATTAAAAGAATAAATATGATTTCAGTAGATGGATTGACCGTTGAGTTTGGCGGTACCACCTTGTTTAGTGACATATCTTTTCAGATAAATGAGAAAGACCGTATTGCCTTGATGGGGAAAAATGGTGCGGGCAAGTCTACCTTATTAAAGATCTTGGCTGGTGTGCGGCAACCTAGTCGTGGAAAGGTGTCGGCTCCTAAGGATTGTGTGATAGCTTATCTTCCCCAGCATCTGATGACAGAGGATGGGCGTACTGTATTCGAGGAAGCTTCTCAGGCATTCGCGCATCTTCATGCTATGGAGGCAGAAATAGAAGCCATAAATAAGGAACTTGAAACACGTACCGATTATGAAAGTGATTCATATATGGAGTTAATCGAGAAGGTTTCTGCCATGAGTGAGAAGTTTTATTCCATTGATCTTACTCATTTTGAAGAAGATGTGGAAAAGGCTTTGCTGGGACTTGGTTTTATGCGTGAGGACTTCAATCGCCCTACCAGTGATTTCAGCGGTGGCTGGCGTATGCGTATTGAGTTAGCTAAATTATTGCTCCAGAATCCGGATGTATTATTGTTGGATGAGCCCACCAACCATCTTGATATTGAATCCATCCAGTGGTTGGAGGATTTCTTGGTCAATAGTGCCAAAGCGGTAATTGTCATCAGCCACGACCGTAAATTTGTAGATAATATCACGACCCGTACCATTGAAGTAACGATGGGACGTATCTATGATTATAAAGTGAATTACTCCCAATATCTGATATTGCGTAAAGAACGTCGCGAGCAACAGATGAAGCAATATGAGGAGCAGCAGAAGATGATACAGGAAACCAAGGATTTCATAGAACGGTTCAAAGGAACTTATAGCAAAACTTTGCAAGTGCAGAGCCGTGTGAAGATGCTTGAGAAATTAGAATTGGTTGAAGTGGACGAAGAAGATACCTCAGCATTGCGGTTGAAATTCCCGCCTTCTCCGCGAAGTGGAAATTACCCGGTCATTATGGACGGGGTAGGAAAGACCTATGGTGATCATGTGGTTTTCAAGAATGCCTCATTGACCATCGAGAGAGGGGATAAAGTGGCTTTTGTGGGCAAGAACGGTGAAGGTAAGTCTACTTTGGTAAAATGTATCATGCGTGAGATAGAGCATGAAGGGACTTTGACGCTGGGACACAATGTGCAGATTGGTTATTTTGCTCAGAATCAAGCCTCTTTGTTGGACGAGAACCTCACGGTCTTTCAAACGATAGATGATGTGGCGAAAGGGGAGATCCGTAATAAAATACGAGACTTGCTGGGTGCATTTATGTTTGGCGGCCCCGAAGCTTCCATGAAGAAGGTGAAAGTGCTCAGTGGTGGAGAACGTACTCGTCTTGCCATGATCAAACTATTGTTAGAACCGGTGAATCTGTTGATTTTAGATGAGCCTACTAATCACTTGGATATGAAAACCAAAGATATCCTGAAACAAGCTTTGATGGATTTTGACGGTACATTGATTGTTGTATCTCATGATCGTGACTTTTTGGACGGATTAGTGACGAAAGTGTATGAATTTGGGAATAAAAAGGTAAAAGAACATCTTTGTGGTATCTATGAGTTCCTGGAAACAAAGAAAATGGAAAGTTTGCAGGAGTTGGAAAAATAAATTAGCTTTGTATCTGTTAACTTTGGATTGGATGTGGAGATGCAAACAATTTCTATAGATATAAATAAAGTACAAAAAGGAGACGAGACGGAGTTTCGTCTTCTTTTTAATCTTTTCTATCCTCGTCTGATGTCTGTAGCTTGCCGTTTTGTGCCTGAACATATTGCCGAAGATATTGTACAAAGTGTCTTTGTCATGTATTGGGAGCAGAAGTCCGCTTTGATACCCAATGCCATTCATTCTTTCCTTTATAAATGCACACAGAATAATTGCCTGAATTATCTGAAGCACCAAGCTGTTGTGCTGGGGCATGAGGAGGAGGTACGTCTGGCGGAAGAACGCATGGCCTTTCAGCTGGCAGGATCGGACGCCAACGAATTGTGGAATGAGGTGGTTGAGCGTGATATCCGGAAATTGTTGAAAGCTTCCATCTCTAAATTACCTCCTAAATGTCGTCAGGCTTTCGAATTGTCTTACTTTAAAGAGATGACTTATAAAGAGATAGCGGAGGCTATGCATATTTCATCCCGTACGGTGGAAGAACATGTACAGAAAGCCACAAAATTCTTGAGAGAGGATTTGAAGGAGGTATTGTTCTGTCTGTTGTTTTTGCTTCGTTAATACCTTCATGCAGGCTTTTTCTGGAGTCTGTAAAAAATAAAATGCAAAAAAAGCATTTTTTTTTCTTTTTAACCCCGTAGTTCCTTCTAGGTTAATTGTCTTAATAATGAAAGACAATAAAGAAAGTAAATGAAGGACGAAATTTTAATTCGATATATCAATAAGCATTGTACTGCAACCGAAGAAAAAGAGATTTTAGAGTGGTTGAAAGAGAAAGATAACCGTCAGCGTTTATTTGAGCTGGAGCAAATCTGGGGACTGAAAGCTGAAATGCGTTTTTCGGATAAAGGACGTATGGATGAAGCTTATCGGCAACTGAGCAGACAACTTGGCTTGAGTGGGCAGATAGAGAAAAGAGAGAAACCGATACAGAGATTTACCGTCAGGGAATGGTGGAAGTATGCGGCTGTGTTGGTTGCTGTTTGTCTTTTTGCGACAAACTTGTTCTATATCACGAAAGAGGAACCGGAAGCATACAATACGGTAGTGGTTCCGAAAGGCCAACGGGTTTCTTTATTGCTGAGTGACGGGACAACAGTCTGGCTGTATAATCCGCAAATCCAAATTTCCGCAGAATCCGAAACGAAGCGTTCGATTTTCAGGGAAAAGGACAAAACGAAGCGTTCAAAAAAGGAAAGCGCGCAACACTCAAAAAGCCGAAACAAAAGTTTTGTAATGACCTCTGTTTCGGCTTTATAATTTCATAAAAAATGGCTTTATAACGGCATTAAAATAAGGCTCAAAAGTTTGGCCTTCTACTTGAAAAATTGTATCTTTGTTCAGTGCTAAGCAGCTGTTTTATGAACTAATTTTTCCTGTTTCTTATACAGCATCATGTCTGTATATTCGGCAGAATAATTCATGTGGGCATTGAATTCCTTTTTTGTACAACCCTCAAAAGGATTGCCAATGGTTTTGTTTGCTCCAATCCATTCACACAGTTCAAGTATGGAGGATTTATTGGATGTGAAATAAACGAAGGAATGCTTTTCGAGTATCTTTAAAACATCCAAATAATCAGACAAGCGCCAATACATATTGTACGTACCAACATCAGTGGAAAGATAAGGCGGATCAATTAAAAAGACGACTCCGGGAACATCCTTATATTGGTTGAATACTGCTTTGTAGTCGCATGATACAATTTCAAGCCCTTTTAAGTAGTCAGAAGACTCCGGATAACCGGTCTTGCGAATGTTGTTATAAAGGACTTCCTTGCGCATTTCGGCTACAGACAATTTATACTTCATGGAGAACATAAGTGAGGATGATAAGGTTATAAAATCCACGTACCCAACATTTAGTTCTTCTTCCTCGATACGTTTAAAAATGCGTTCTCTAAGTTCCCCTTTAATTGGTTTATGTTTGGGTATCGAATTACCCACCAGCTCCCTAATATCGGCAAGCAGTTTATTTGTCTGTGGGATATTTTTCAGTCTGAACCGGTAGTTGTCGAAGTCATTGTAGACAACAGTAGCATCGGGCTTGCTTCTTTTGGCTATATGCGAAAGAAGTCCGGAACCGCCAAACAAGTCCACAAACACGGTATCTTCAGGGAACTGTTCCAAAACTTTAATAAACTCTTTAGCAAACATTCTTTTTTGGCCTACAAATGGCAGTGGTGCAGATAAATTCATATTCTTCATACGTTCAAGTCAAATTTAATGTTTTCAACTCCGGATAACAGTTCCAGAGTCCGGTCAATGTTATTTTCATATATATGCACATTTCCAAGGTCAAGGGTTATGGACTTCAGGGGAAGCTCCACCTGCCTTGCCATCAGATAAAGATGATAAATATCAGCCGGAAGCCCAAGGTTCGCATCAGAACTACGCTGATATGCAGATAGCACCAATTCTCCCTCATCAATTTGGAACTGCACAAGACTCAGGCAGGGTGCCTGGTTGCTTTCCACCCCGGTTTCTCCAAGAAACAGGACATAATTCTTGCTGTTGCGCTTTTCCCGGTTAATCCTGGTTATGAGGGGTGGAAGCTTTTCAAAGTAAGTTGGATAGCTGTTTACAAGGGTATGGCCGCAATAATCCCACCAGGTAATCCCTGCCTCTTTGTATTTTTCCACATCCCGGACTCCTTGCATAAACAGTTTCAATTCCTCTTTCAGCTTTTTCCTGGCTATCCCGTGGCTTTCAAATATGTCAAGTAAATCAGCGGGGGTTAGCATGAGCCTTTCGTTTAATAGATACTTGATACGCCCTTTCCTATTGGTCTGGATTTTGCCCGTTTGGAGTATCTTGTCTAATGTCTGGTAATACTTATTCATGAGCTTTATTTTTGGTTGTACAAAGGTAGCTCTACCGGACAACACAAGGCATCCCCGGCACATCAATCACACTGCACCGAGCGTGCAGTGCTTTCCAAACCGTTTGATAACATCATACACCTTACGTTCGCTTACCGAATATTTATTTGCCAAAAACGCCACTGCATAAGTGGTCTTTTCACCTTGTTTTTTCATGACCTCATACTCCGTATATAAGTCTATGAATCGAAGGTCATCCTGCTTGCCGCCCAAACTTATAAGCATTTCAAGCGGTTCTCTGTTAAATTTAAGTGCTTCAAACAATGTCATATCCAATCATTTTTGTACTTTTGCAATGCCAATCATTTATTTAATGCGTAAAAACGCCACGAGAGTGCGGCAGAGGGCATTGCCCCCGGTCGCGCACTCTCGTGGCGTTTTGTGTTAATAAATGATTGGCGTCTATATTAACAGGCCGGGGGCTTTTTTTATCCCTCCCCCGAAGGGATTGTCAATCACTCAATCCGATATAATTCCAAATTGAACTTGTCCTTTTTTTCCCAGCCTTCAGCCAGAACTGTCTGAATGAATCCTACTGCTTTTGTATAGAAATCTTTCAGTTCTTCTAACTGAGTAAAAGTATGGTATTCCGGTTGTTCATCCGAACCGAACTTAAACGTCACTGGCAGGGTTTCTCCGCCCGTCTGAACGGCCAAATCGTATGCTGCCTTATAGTTGTACTGGTTCTCCACAGAAAGCCATACATGGGCACCATTATAGGCGAATCCGGATAGGATAGCCGCATCAGTCTGGCTGTTATACCAGGACATAACCAATGTGTGGATTTCCTCATCAGTAGGCTTATGCCCGAACTCCTCTTCCATGTAGGAGGCAGAGCCGTTCTCTTTTTCCTGCACATCCCATCGGATGCGCCATTTGTCTTTAACCGGGTTCGTGCATTCCATCAGCGAAACCCCGGAACTTCCTTCAACTCTTCTCATGTAAACACGTATTTGGTTCTACCTTTGCCGAATGTCTCTGTCTTGATGGTCGTTTCAAACGGGAAACCATCCGGCATTTCCTTTACTTGTGCGAGAATATTCTTCATTTCCTCGCTGTTGGTGAAGAACTTCTTTGCCTCGCCGTTCACTTCGATGGCCACAATACAGCGGTCTTCTCCCTGCTCGGTTTTGATACCGGTCTCAAAGTCCTTCACTACAATGGGTAAGTTTACCAGTTCCCGGATGCTTACCACCACTCCGGGGAATCGCTTTTTACCGTCTTCCGGCTTGTAAGCGACATTCAAGTCTTTAAAACTTCTCATTTCTTTGCCTGTTAATTTTTTAAACAACTTATTACAGTCGGCGTGCTTCGTCATGCCGTAGAAACTGGCAATCAGTTCCCGCCGTCTTTTTCTCGATTTTACCTCGTGCATTTTCCGGGCAAACTTCTGTTTGATGCGTTTCCGCAATCTTACATAGTCGGGACGGATAACATAGCCAAGGAAATCAATGCCTTCTTCCACAGGGAACACCCGTTCATTCGGCTTTATTTCCAAGTCTATTTTTCCCATTTGCCCGTGAACAGCATCACGAATCTTCCACAATTCCGCTTTCGTTTTACCGAGTACCAGTCCGTCATCGCAATAGCGATAGTAATAACGAACCCCGTACTTATCCTTCAGATAGTGGTCTAAAAATACAGACAGAAGCAGATTTCCTGCCCCTTGTGAACTGCGCAGTCCGAAACTGATACCTTCCGGCAGCAGTTTAACAAACCGCTCCAACAAGACCAACAGCCTTTTGTCCTTGAACACCCTCCGGAAGCACCACATAACAAAGTCCTGCCGCGCATTGTCATAAAACCTCCGGATGTCAAATTTGTATGCGTAAAGCGTGCCTTCCGGATTTTTTTGCAAATCGGTACGTATGCAGTTCATCAGGTCATGAGTACCGCGCCTTTTGATGCTTGCACCGGTTGTCCGGATATAACGTTTTTGCAGGTGGCGGTCCACCACATTCATGATGGCAAACACAGCGATGCGGTCTTTCATGGACAGGATCTGCAAAATACGTTTTTTACCGTATTCTTCAATTTCCCTCTCATGGTAGCCGCCCAGCCGGAATGAGCCGTCCGCAATGGAAGCCGTCAGTTCGGTGATAATCTTCTCCCTATGGGCAAGCAGGAATCGTCCCTGCCTTGACCTCTTACGATCGGTTCCGCGAAGTACCGAATCGAATGCCTCCGACATATTGGAGTATTCGATGATTTCCTCGATAATATATCCTTCCCTGCGCATAAGCTATTGGTTAATAAACATGGAAGATGAGGGCCTTCCTTTCCCCGGGTCTGACTTCTTCGAACTGATAACAGCCTACCAAACTCCACCCGACGCGTGATTTTTCAGCTTTCCACCTTTTCTGGTGCTGTTGCTGTGGCTTGCTCCCCTCGGCACCGCTTCGGGGACACGTCCCCGCTGCTGTACGCCGATTTGTTAGATTTCCAGACGCGAGCCGACATTCGCATTCGTATTCGAAGCATCGTTATTCGCATTCGCATTCGACACACCGCCATTCGCATTCGCATTGTTGTACCCGCGATAGACCACACGGACTATTGGGGAACTCTACCGCTTGCAAAGTTACTGATTTAACAGGCAAAACAGATAAACGAATTACACTATCATCCAAAATAAAACGGATATACTGCCACCCGCGACGGTGAGCCCCCAATCAATCCAGTCCCAAGGACTTCCCCGAAGAGTATCTTTCAGTTCCAGACAGGAAGCTGCAATGGCCGCAGCATAAAAGGCCGTCCAAGGAGTAAATCCCAATAGACCTACCATCAAACCACCGATAAGATGCTTGTAACGGTTACTCATTTTTAAAAATGCGATAATCTTTTTCATATACCTCAAAATTCTATTTTTTCGACCGGCTTCGCCGGTATTTGAATACCTTTTAAATGGAATTCGGAAACCATCCGAATCCCGTTCTTTCGTTTTAGTCGCTTCGCTCCACGCTTTGGCGCTTTGCGCTTACGCCACCTCGCGTATCGCCTTGTACGCTGCCACGCTTTGCGCCCGGACGATTTTGCCGCGGAAGGCCAGACGCGAGCCGACACTCGCACTCGTATTCGAAGCATCGAAACTCGCACCCGCACCCGACACACCGCCATACGCACTCGCATAGCTGCACCCGCGATAGACCACACGGACTGTAGCGGTGCTTATCCAGTACATGTCGGTATAGTAGGTGGAAGATGATCCGTTCAAATTACCTACCGGAACCATGTCCATATACTTGCCGTGCGCCACGCCTGTAATCCACTGACCGCTGTCCTTCTTGCCCTGTACCATACGGATACTGCCGTCAGGCATCCAGATGCGCCATTTGCCCTGGTTGCCGCTGTCATTCGGCAGATCCACGCCGTCCATCATGTCATACTTGTTGCCGTAGATGTCCTCGTAGCCCAGGCAGCAGATATTGTTCACCTGCACCACGGTCGCCTGTCCGTATTCGTCCCGGCTCTTATACCAGGCATACTGATGCACCAAGCCGTCAATCAGCGAATTCGTGATTTTGTTGTTGATGACATACGCTTCGTCATAGCCGATGGTGTCTGTCATTCCATGGTCGGCCGTTCCACCCGTTGTCCGGTTATTGTTATGCTGACCGGCACCGCATTGTTCCTGCATGTCCCTACGCCCGTACTTTGCATAGCTCAGGTTCGCGATGCGGCTGTGCATCAGGGCATCTATCTGCTGCATGCCACGCTGCTGGCTGTAATAGTGGAAGTCCGTCCATGTCATGCTTGCCGTGGTCGAAGCTCCGGTTATGCAGGCACGCAACTTGCTGCCCACTACAGAACTGCCCACAACGGCACACAGATGTTCCTCATTGGCCACCCAATCCGGTTCCATGTCCTCTATCTTGTCGCTGTTGCTCAGCACCACGCAGTCAAACTCTGCCGTGTTCAGAATGGAGAAATGCAGGGCTGTAGCACGTTCCGGAACGTCTGCTATCAGATACATGCCGGCTTCAAATTTCAAGCCGATGGTCGGCACCACAATACTCTTCAGGATGTTTCCCTCCGCATCAGCAAACACACTGCCGATAAGCCCTGTTCCTGGAACGCTCGGGAAGCGGACACGTCTGTAACCCGACACGTCCACTTTGCACACGGAATAAGCCTTGTCCGTCGTATAGGATTCCATCAGCGTGGGCTTGCCGCTCATGATCTTCCGCTCACCCAACCAGCCGCCCTGTGTCTCCTTGATGGCATCCAGTGTCAGTACTGTCGCATCTGGAATCGGGGGCATTTCGTCCTCCGGATAACTGCTGTAGCAGGCGTACTTCTTGTTGTTCAAATAATCGTTGATGCCTTTGCTCCAGTAAAACGGCTCATACATCATCCAGTCTCCCTCGCTGCCGTCCAGCTTCGCCACCGTGCAATCGTTCATATCCTCCGCATCGGCATAGAAGTTCGAGCTTTCGTCATGCAGGGGGAAATAGGTCATCTCCCCGTCCGGGTTGTTCACTTCCACCTGCTGCCCGGCTATCTCCACCTTCCGAC
>OGXC01000766.1_pt1 | contig 26725 bp, 22 predicted proteins | sample 1576201 | NCBI WGS metagenome assembly OGXC01 (sample SAMEA3541562, study PRJEB24748) | human gut metagenome | biome: human gut; feature: human-associated habitat; material: faeces | place: China | collected 2012 | reverse complement strand
TTATTGTATTTCCTTAGGTTGAGAAGAGCAATGTTCATATAACTTAACAGATCGATTATACGATAAAGGAGAATTTTATGAATTACTTATCTGATTTGCATACTCATACTATAGTGAGCGGCCATGCATACACAACTCTTATGGAGAATATTAACTTTTGTTCACAAAAAGGCATTAAAATTTTAGGTACATCAGAACATGCTCCTACTATGCCCGGGGCTCCACATTACTGGTACTTTGGTAATCTAAAGGTTCTTCCAAGAATAATAAATGGAGTCATAATTTTAAAAGGGTGTGAAGCAAATATTTTAGATGTTGATGGTAATCTTGACATGCCTAGTGATGCTATAAAGAACTTAGATTATATGATTGCTTCTTTTCACGAACCTGTATTTGAGCCAAAATCTTTAGAAGAAAATACTATGGCTATTTTAAATACAATGGATAAATATGAAAAAGTTGAAATATTAGGTCATCTAGGAAACCCAAATTATAAACTTGATTATGATGCAATTGTAAAAAAAGCCAAAGAAAAGGATATTATGATTGAGATTAATAACAGTTCTTTATCTGGCTCGTCAAGAATTGGAAGTGATGTTAACTGTGAAAAAGTTGCACGTCTTTGTAAAGAACATGGGACTAAAGTTATTTTAACTTCTGATGCTCATATTAATTTAAGAATTGGTGATTTTTCTAATGGAATTGAATTATTTGAAAAAATAGAAATGCCTAAAGAGTTAATCATGAATGATCCTGAAAAATTAATTTCTCACCTTAAAAATAAAGGAAGATTACAAGATTTATAACAAAATACTATTTCAATAAAAAACGATATTTACTTTATGAATATTATAATTTACATTAAAAATTAAATTATAATATTCATTATGGTAAATATCATTTTTTGAATTCTTTTTAAGTTAGAACTTTCCAATTTAACTTGAAATCAGTATTTGCTTTTTTGCATCATTATATTAACTTTTCTTTATATTATTATTTTATTTCAATACCATAAATACTCCCAGCACGTGTTGCTATTACTATTGTATCTTCATATATTGCTGGTGATGCTTCTATATTGGCATCTAAAGTTAAACTATTTAATATTTCTCCATTTTTACCATCTATTAAAAACATATTTCCTATAGAATCACATTGAATTATATAAGCATTTCCATTTTTATCGTAAAAATCAACAGGTGATGACCACAAATAATTATCCACTTTAGTTTCCCATTGTATTTCACCTGTACTTTTATTTATTGAAATAATAGCTCCACTATTAAATCCATCATATCTAGCCAATGAGAATATCACTGAATCTGATATATTATTTTTCCCTATAACATTAGTAGCTAATACTCCTCCATTAGTTGCATCTGTTCCAACTACTGATTGACAAGAGAACTCATTCTTCCAAACCACTTCCCCTGTTAATCCATTTATTTTTCTAATTGTTGATATTCCACTTATCCCTTGATGATCTACCTCATCCCCTACATATAAATAAGGAACTCCTTCTTCAGCTTCAATTGTGATTGAAGCATCTATATCATCTAATCCTTCTATAACCCATATAGGTTCCATCTTCCTTAAATCTATACATTGAATATCTCCATTATTATCTGCAAAATATAATAAATTTGCATATGCTGCTACGCTATTTTCAATTCCTAGCCTACCATAACCTTCTCCAGTATAATATCTATATTTTAAGATTTCTGGATTTACTGACACAGTATTAGTATACTTATCATAATCAGTATTTAATTTTGTAATATATAAAATTCCATTTTCTCCACCTTCAATTACTATATCCCCATCAGAGTATATTAATGCTGAAGAATCGAAAGCTGGCCATCCTCTATATGCATATTCATCATATCCATTAATTTCATATAAACTACTTCCATCTATTAAGCTATAAATATTAAATCCAGTTACTCCACTCTCATTAATACCTTCACCTACATATATCATTGGAATTCCTCTCGAATCTATTGACAGACTACCTTTTATTGGATTTCCTACATTGATAACACTTCTGCTTTTCTCTCCCGTTTCTAAATCTAAAAAATATACTTTCCCATCTAATGAAGCATATATTACTTCAGTAAAATTTTCTTTACTTTTAAATTTATCATCTATATTCATTGAATTTTTCAACTCTTCATCCCACTTAATTATCGACGGTTGACCAGTCCACCCTGCTCCTCCTCCCCATGAACTAAATGATGTTGAAGTTTTCCATTTTACATTTAACTCTTTTTGTGATATTTTGCTTATTCCATAAGAAGCTGTATTTCTAAAATTATTTCCTCTAAAAGTAACTATTCCTTCTAAATCTGTATATTTTTCAGTAAATAAAATATCGGAACATATGCTTTTATCCCCTATAACTTCATAACTATAATTAATATTAATAGTTGGCTCTAAATCTATTGCTTCAAATTCTTTGTTTTCTTCAATAATATCTTCCTCTGATCCTTCTACCTTTTCTATTATCTCATTTTTATTTTCAATACTTGTTGTTATTGTAATATTATTACCTCTAACATTTTTATCTACCACTCCACAAGCCATTAAACTCATTGTCATTCCCATTAAAATAAGTATTTTTATCTTTTCTCCCATAGTTAAACCCCTTTTTATTTTTTTAGATTTATTTATATATCTAAATATGTAATTAAACTTATGAGAATGACAAAAAATAGCTGATATAATAAAATTATATCAGCTATTTTATATTTTGCAAACTTTTACATTTATTCTTTATATTGTTATTGTTTTTCTATTATAATTGCATTTTTTACCAATAATTTTATTCTTATTCTCTGAAACATAAACTCCAAAAATAATCAGTATCCCCCCCATCCCTGCTATTGATTTTATTATTTCTTTTAACATTATCGCTGAGGTTATCATTGTAATTAATGGAATTAAATATATAAAATTATTAGATTTAACTGCTCCTATATGAAGTATTACTTTATTCCATAATACAAAACAAATTGAAGAAGCTAATATCCCTAGAAGCAAAATATTAAAAATGAAATTTTATTGTTCATAAAACCTAAAAAAAATTCATATCTATATAATTAAATTGGGATTTTAAATATAAAATAGCTCACTAAGACATTTAAATCTTAGTGAGCTTTAAACATATTTCTATTCAAAATATTATATCAAATATGCACTTAATAGTTTTATTGTATTTTCAAGAGCATTTACATGAGTTCTTTCCATACCATGAGAAGCATGGACCCCTGGTCCAATAAGGGCTCCTCTAATATCATTTCCAGCTCTTAATGCTGCACTGACATCTGAACCATACATTGGATATATATCTACAGCATAACTTAAATTATTTTCTTTTGCTAAATTAATTAATTCAGTAGTCATATTATAATCGTATGGCCCACTAGAATCTTTAGCACAAATTGACACATCATATTCTGTACAACTTAAATCATCCCCTATACATCCCATATCCACTGCTATCATTTCACTAATATCAGAAGGAATAGAAGCTGAACCATGACCAACCTCTTCATATGTAGAAATTATAATTTTTACTGTATTTTTAGGTTTTAAATTTTCTCTATGCATCATTTCTAATAATGCAATTATGGCTGCAACACTACCTTTATCATCAATAAATCTTGATTTAATAAATCCACTTTCTGTTATTGTAGTCTTTGGATCAATAAAAATAAAATCTCCAACTCCAATACCTAATTTTTCAACATCCTCTTTACAATTTACAATTTCATCAATTCTTACTTCCATGTTTTTTTCATCTCTTGGTTTAGATTTACTATCCTCAAAAACATGAGCAGCTGGGCTAGTACTTAGAAATGTCCCTGAATAAAGTTTTCCTTCTCTAGTCCTTATTGTACAATATTCACTATCTAATGTAGGTAAAATAGGCCCACCTAATATTGTAAACTTCAAATTTCCACTTGGTGTTATTGACCTAACCATTGCACCTAATGTATCAACATGTGCGCACATTCCTATTGTTTTTTCATTGTTTTTTCCTTCAACAGTAATTGTTCCACAACCCTTATTATTTCTTTCAAAGTTATATCCAAAAGGTTTAATAATTGCCTCTATCTTATCCATGATTTCAAAACAAAATCCTGTAGGACTATTGAACTCTAATATTTCTTTTGCTGTCTTTAATAAGAATTCCTTATTAACACTAAAATTACTTTTCATTTTCTCCTCCTAAAAGTCAATATTATTTTTTATATTATTAATATTATCATATTTAACCTTAATCTAGTAAATTTTACTTAATTTTATTTATATTCTTTACCGCACAAAAAAATATCCTTAATATTAACTCAATTTATGAATTAATATTAAGGACATTTTATTAATATATTACTGCTTAACTATAACTTATAACTCATTAATTTATAATATACTCTTGTTATAAAACTATAGTCTTTATTTAAATAAGTCTAAAATTTCTTCATTTGTTAGCTTTGAAATATTATTTATATTTAAGCTATCATCACTTATAACACTATTAATTATTTCTCTCTTATCTTCCTGTAACTTTATAATATTTTCTTCTATGGTATCTTTTGCAATTAACTTAATAACTTCAACTATATTTTTTTGCCCTATCCTATGAGCTCTATCAGTAGCTTGGTCTTCAATTGCAGGATTCCACCATGGATCCATGTGCATTACAAATTTTGCAGATGTTAAATTTAATCCTGTTCCTCCTGCCTTTAATGAAATTAAAAATACCTGTGCCTCTTTACTTTCATTAAATTCATTAACTAAGCTTATTCTTTCCTTTGCAACTGTTGTTCCATCAAGATATTTACTTTCAATTCCTCTTTCTATTAATTCTTTTCTTAGTTTTTTTAATACTGATGTAAATTGCGAAAAAACTAATATTTTATATTTACTTTCAATTATATCCTCAATTATATCTATAGCCGTATTAATTTTCCCATTTTTACCGTTATAATTTTCATCTACTAATGATGGATCAAGACATATCTGTCTTAATCTTGTTAAGTAAGAAAAAATAGTAACCTTATCCTCTTCGCCATTTTTAATACTTAGCTTAACGTCTTTCATATAATTTTTATAAGCAAGTCTTTGATCAGATGTCATTTGAACATAATATTTTTTTTCAATTTTTTCTGGTAATTCAGAAATAACGTCTCTTTTCAATCTTCTCAATATAAATGGATTAATAAGAATTTTTAATTCTTCTAGTTCATCTTCATCTCTATGCATAAATTTTTCTTTAAAAGAACTTTCATCAAATAAATATCCTGGCATTATAAAATCAAAAATTGACCATAATTCAACAATAGTATTTTCAATAGGAGTTCCTGTTAAAGCAAATTTAACTTTTGCATTTATTTCTTTAATAACCTTGGTATTTTGCGCTTTAGGATTTTTTATATTTTGTGCTTCATCTATTATGCAATAATCAAAAACTTCATTTTCATAAAAATCTATATCATTTTTAATCGTTCCATAAGTTGTAATCAATACATCAAACTCATTTATGTTCATTAATATTTTTTCTCTAACATTTTTATTTCCATGTACTATTCCTACTTTTATCTGTGGCGCAAATTTTTCAAATTCAGCCTTCCAATTATATAAAAGTGATGTAGGTGCAACTATAAGGCTTTTTTTATTATCCTCTTTTAAATTCTTCTCTTCTAAGAGAAATGAAATAATTTGTATTGTTTTACCTAATCCCATTTCATCAGCTAAAATTCCACCAAACCCTAAATTACTTAAAGCCTTTAAATAATTTACTCCAACTAACTGATAGTTTCTTAATTGTCCATTAAATCCTTTCACTTGACTTATTTCCGCTTCATTACGATTAGATAATTTATCTGCAATATCTTTCACTATCTTATTGCCTCTAATAAAGGATAAATTATTTCCTTCAATGCTATTTTCTAAAAATAAAGCTTTATTTTTATCTACTTCTAATATTCCTTGACTTAAGTCTTTTCTATAAGATAAATTATCAAGCATATTTAGAAAATTCTTCATACCAATATCTTTTAAATTAATTAGTCTACTTTTTTTACTTTTATAATATTTCCTTCCATCTTTTAAAGCTTCTAAAATGTCTTTATATTCACTAAAATCAATATCCTCTATATTAACTTTAAAGTATAAGTTGTCCTCTTCATCTTCAATTATAGCTTCTATATTTTTTGAGTTTAGTAAATTAGATTTTTCAAAACTTTTATTGAAAGTTACTTTAGAAATTAAAGCAAGCTCATTTATTCCTGCAGTTAAAAATTCATAATATTCATCATCATTTCCAATAAAAATATAGTCTTTATTTTTCTTTATAAATCTTAATCTTTCAAGTCTTCTATCAATTTCATCTTCCAAGGTCAAATCTCTAAAAAACTCAATACTATCATTTTCTAAAATATTTATATTCTTACCAAAATAGTTTATTATTGCTTTACACTTAACTAATTTATTTTCTGTAGAAAAACTTAGCTTAGGCTTCCAAAATCTTCTACAGATTCTCTTTATTCCTTCTGATAATATAACATCGCTACTAATTTCACTTAAAACTTTTATTACCTTTATTAACTCATTACTTTCTTTAGAATATTCTATCTTTCCTTGTCTTTTAAGTTCCTTCCAAAATCCAAAATAAGAGTTTGCAACACTAATACTTGGTAAATATATTTTTCTATCGTAAAGAAAAACATCAAATTTATTACTCAAAGGTATAGGTAGTTTCTTTTTAGTAGTAAGATTAACACTATCATTTTCTAGTTTCAAAGTAAATGATAATGGTAAATTTTCTTTATACACAAAAGTTTCATAGTTAATATAATCATAATTAAATTTTACTTTTTTATCACTACTAACTAACGATAGGAAGTCTCTAATTTCATTACTTTTTAATCTTAAATATTTACCTTCAATTATTTTAACTTCATCATTTTCTTTAAATCTATCAATTGCAAATGATAAAAGCTCCTTATCACTTTCAGAAAAATACATATTGTAAGGATTAAATAAAAATTCTCCATTAATCCTTAAAGGACTTTTATTTTCCATAGCCTGAAAAAACTCATTTAATTTGGTCACCAAATAAGTACTACCTTCACCAATTCTAAATTGAACATCAAACATAAATATATTTTTTTCTTTAATACTTTTTATATCTAAATCTAATTTTATTTCTTTTTTATAATTATCTGATCTATTTATTTTATTTTGTATTGTATTGTTACTTCTATTACTTTTTTTTATTTTATTTTTAGCAATTATATAAAATGAAAATATGCTTGCTATTATATGTTTACAAACATAATTATTTTTATGTTTTGAAAATTCCTCATAAGTACTACATGTACAAGTTGCACCATTAACTTTTTCATTTTTTAAATTATATTTTATATGACAACTATAGCTTTTAGAGTCATCCTCTTCTTTCACTTTTGAATATATATGATAAACACCATCAATGCTTTTACTTGTCATGCCTGTTACTAATTTTAACTTATGAATTTCTTTACCTTCTTTAATACTAATATTAGATCCTAAAGCCAATACTGCATCTAATAGCTTTCTTAAGTTCATATTTTCACCTCATTATCTTAAAGTAATAAATTATTATAACATATCTTATCATTACAGTTAACACTATTCTTACTAATAAATAAACTTCTAAATTTTATATTTATTATTATAAGTCATGCAAGGTATAATTTTTTTACATAAATATTATTAGTTTCTTTTAAACATAAAAAAGCACCAGTTTTATAAAAACCTAGTGCTTCATAAATTTAAGATGGAAATTTATAAAATTACAAAATGCTATAAAGCATTGTAAGATTAACTAATTTATAATTTAATTTTTAATTTATTATCTATTAATTCAACTTCATTTCCATTAAAGAATACTTTTTTACTACAATCAAAATTATGAACTATAATTTCAATTTCCTTATAGACTTTTTCATATCCTATTTTTTCTTTCATTTCTATATTTAATGCTTCTCCTAACTCAAAGTTAAATTCATATTTATTAAATTTTCCTTCTTTATAATCAAAGCTTTCCCCATCATCAAGGAAATTATTATAATTTCCAATACCCTTTTTATTAGATAAATAAATATTTAAATTTAAACACTCATTATCTTTTTCACCTATATAATTTACATCTTTGCTAGTTGGTATAATTGACATTGCTTTAATATAAATAGGACAAATATCTAAAGGTGCTTCTTTAATAATATATTGCCCACCCTCAAATTCTGTTCCTGTCCAATAATCAATCCAATTATTTCCCTCTGGAAGATAAACTAATTTTTGCCTTGATCCTTGTTCAACCACTGGCGAAACTAATATATTATCACCAAATAAGAATTCATCATTAATTTCATATGTCTTTTTATCATTTTGATAATCATATAATAACGGTCTTATAATTGGAGCTCCATTTTCTTCACATTTGTGCATCATATCATATAAATAAGGAATAAACTTATATCTTAATTTAATATATTTTCTATTAATTTCTTCTGTCTCATTACCAAATGCCCATGGTTCCTGCTCTCTACTACCAATAGTAGAATGATTCCTGAACAATGGTGTAAATGCACCAACTTGAACCCATCTACTTAAAAGCTCAGCTGTACAATCATGTCCAAATCCACCAACATCAGTACCACAAAAAGCCATACCACTAAGCCCAAGATTCATTAGCATTGGTAAAGACATTCTTAAATGTTCCCATGTACTTTGATTATCACCAGTCCAAACTGTAGCATATTTCTGTGTACCAGCATAGCATGCCCTAGTTACTACAAAAGGTCTTTTACCTGTAAATTCTTTAATTCCATCATATGTTGCCTTATCCATCATATGTCCATAAACATTATGAATTTCCTTATGAGTAACTATTGTACCATCATTATCAAAAATTATATCATCAGGTAATGGTCCATTAAAACTAGCTGGTTCATTCATATCATTCCAAATTCCTGCAACCCCTGCATCAATCATTATTTTTTGATTATTTGCCCACCACTTTCTAACATTTGAATTCATAAAATCTGGAAAAACAGAATCTCCTGGCCACACAACATTTTTATATACTATTCCATCTTTATCTGTTGCAAAATATCCATTTTTTATACCTTCATCATAAACCTTATATCCTTTATCTACTTTTACCCCTGGATCAATTATTGTTACAACTTTAAATCCCATTTCCTTTAATTGATTTGTAAAATCTTTAGGATTTTCAAACTTTTTATTATCCCATGTAAACACTCTAAAACCATCCATATAATCAATATCTAAATAAATTGTGTCACATGGTATATTCTTTTTCCTAAAAGTTTTCGCAATTTCTAAAGCTCGTTCTGCCGGTGCGTAAGACCATCTGCATTGCTGATACCCTAATGTCCAAACTTGTGGTAATGGTGTTTTGCCAGTTAAATTAGTATATTCGTTTACAACCTTACTAACTTCTGGTCCATAAATAAAGTAATAATCTAAATTTCCATCCTTCGCTCCAAAATAGTAATAATTTGAGTTTTCCTTTCCCATATCAAAGTTGCTTTCAAAATGATTATCAAAGAAAATACCACATGCTTCTTTATCCTTCATTGTAATTAAAAATGGTATAGATTTGTATAACTGGGCATATGTTTCTCCATGTGGTGTTGGATCATCCGTATTCCAATTTCTATAATGATATCCTTTTTTATTTAATGATCCTGTTCTTTCCCCTAAACCATAAAAATACATATCATTTTCCATTACTTTTGATACATATATTTTATACTCTTCGTGCCCTTCCAATTTATGTCCTTCTTCAGCAGCTAACGAAAAATTTGCTCCTAATCTTCTAAAAGGTTTTCTTTCTCCCCTAAAGTCTCTACATAATGCTTCTCCATTTGATTTAAATATATCAACTTTAAAATCATCGTAAATTCTAATATCTAATAATTTAGTTTTTACATTTAAACATCCTTCATTTTTTTCTACACTAAACTCAATATTTTCACACTTTAAATTTTCTACCGCTTTCGAATTTCTTTCTTTTCTAAAAAATGGTGCAAAAAAGTTTACTACTCTTTCATTAACCATAGTAACAGTACATTGAATATCTTTATAATTTACTAATATTAAATTTCCATTTACTTCATAACCTAATATTTTTCCTAACATAGTACTTCTATCCCCTTTATACCAATTGAATTATTCTATTTAAATACTACTATTATAATGTTATTATAATAATTAGAAATATAAAATACTTGCAGTATACTATCACTAAATAAAACAATACTGCTATACTGGAGATTATATGGATAAATTAGATTTTACAAGATTAAAAGAAAATACTACTCATGGGAATTTTATTTTACCATTTTCTATATATAAGGGTACTATAAGTCCAACTTTTCCTTCAATTGCTGTTCATTGGCATGAAGAAATAGAAGTTATTATAGTTATAGATGGAAGTTGTAATTATAGAATTGATTTAGATTCATTTATAATTAATAAAGGTGATATTTTAATTGTGGGACCTCAAAAACTTCACTCTTTTTCATTAATTAAAGATAATACAATGACTTGGATATCATTTGTATTTAATATGGACATGCTTAAAAGTTCAACTACTGACGGTGCATTACTTAAATATATATCACCAATTTTAAATCATGAGCATGAACTTCCTACTTTTATAAAAGGAACTAGCCCTTGCTATAATACTATATTTAACTTAATAGAAAATATACTTTACTGCTACTACGAAAAGGATATTGCATATGAATTGGAATTAAAATCATTTTTATTTCATTTCTTTGCACTTCTTTATAAAAATAATCTAATTGAACAGCAAATCAATAAAAGCTTATTAACTGTTAATACTATGGATAAAATTAAGTCAGTATTAAATTATATTAATGAACATTATACTGAAGATATTTCTATTAACACATTAGCAAATATTTGTGATTATAGTGAATATCACTTTATGAGATTTTTTAAAAAACATATAGGCTTAACTTGTATTCAATATATAAATAATTATCGCTTAGAAAAAGCTTCTATTTTACTTACTACATCCAATAATGCAATTATGGATATATCTTTAGAAGTAGGATTTGATAACTTATCATATTTTAATAAACTATTTAAGAGAAAATATAATTTAACACCAAAGGAATTTAGACTATTAAACGGTATTTATCTAAAAAATTAAATTAGATGTGTAAAATCTAATTACACATCTAATTTGCTTTAATCTACAGATTTTAATGATTCAACCATTTGGACATTTTTTAATTTATAATACATTGCAAAATTTACAAGTAATGCAAATATCATAGTTAATATTGATGCTATTATAAAACTAAATAATGATATATTTCTTCCAAACATAACGTAATCCATTTCTACAGTTACTATAATAAATTTATGAAATACAACACCTAATCCCAGTCCAACAATTAAACCAATTATAGTTAACAATATATTTTCCCTATATATATAAGCCGAAACTTCCTTATCATAAAATCCTAATACTTTTATTGTGGCTATTTCTCTTATACGTTCAGAAATATTAACATTTGTTAAATTGAAAAGCACTATAAAGGATAATGAACCTGCACATAAGATCATTACAATAACTACTAAATCTAGTGATTTAATTGTATCATCAAAATTTTGCTTAGCGCTTGTATTATTTACAGTTCCAGATATTCCATCCATAGTAATAAATTTATTTGAAACTTCATTTACTAAACTTTCCTTATTTAACTTTAATAGAATACTATTAATTTTAGCATTTTCATTAAATACTTCTTCATAATATTTTTCACTTATATAAATATAATTATTTACATATCTTTCAGCTATTGATCCAATTTTTACTTTTCCTTTTTTATCATTATTATTAGTAATTTCTACTTCATCACCAACTTTAACATTCAATAGCTTTGCAAGCTTTTCAGATATTACAACATTCTCTTCTGTAAGTTCAATAATATCCCCACTTATTCTATTTCTCAATAATTCAAAATTATTAAACTTATCATTATCATTTGAAACAATAAGTGAAACATCTTTACTCATATCCTTAGCTATAACTTTACTATTTTCACTTGTTACAAATAAATAATCTTCTATATTTTCATCTTCACTTATTTCATTTTTTGTACTACTAAACTCTTCATCACTAATATTATTATCAAGATTCAAAGCCATTTCATATTTTGTTAATTCCCCATATTGTTTAGAAACGACAGCCTTAATAGAATCTTTAATACCAAAACCAGTAAGTAACAATGCCGTACTTCCTGCTATTCCTATTACAGTCATTAAAAATCTCTTTTTATACCTAAAAATATTTCTTACAGTAACTTTTCCAATAAAATTAAGTTTATTCCATATAAACGGTATTCTTTCTAATAAAATTCTTTTACCTTCTTTAGGTGCCTTTGGCCTCATAAGTACTGAAGGTGTTTCCATCAATTCAATTCTACAAGCTGCATATGTCGCAAATGTAGTAAGACCTATAGCCGCTACAAAAACAAGAATTGCAAGTGGAATATTAATAACATAGTTAACATTAGGTAAAATATATAATATTTTATAGGCATCTATTATTATAAGTGGAAGTACTGTAAACCCTAATACAACACCTATAATACATCCAATTGTACTAGCTAACAATGCATATACTATAAATTTTTTAGCTATGCTACCTTTGCTATATCCTAATGCCTTTAAAGTACCTATATTTACTCGTTGCTCATCAACCATTCTAGTCATTGTTGTTAAACAAACTAAGGCTGCAACAATAAAGAAAAATACTGGGAATACATTGGATAATTTATCAATACTCTTTGCATTATTTTCAAAATCCACATAAGAATAATGAGATTTTCTATCTAATACATATAATTCTGGCTTTTTAATTTTTACAATTTCCTCTTCAGCTTTCTTAATCTCTTCTTCTGCTTTAGCTAGCTCTTCATTTGCCAACTTTTCTTTTTCTAAAAGCTCCTTTTCACCTTCTTGAATCTTTGTTTTACCTTCAATTAATTGTGCTTTTGCTTCTTCTAATTGAGCTATTCCACTATTTTGAGCTTCAATTAAAGAATTCTTAGAGGAATTTATTGCTTCTCTTCCTGTTGCAAGCTGAATCTGTACAGATTTAAGGCTCTCTTCCTGTTTTACCAATTCCTCTTTTTTTTCTTCAAGTTGTGCTTTTCCTTCACTTAATTTATCTATCCCTTGTTGTACTAAAAAATTAATACTATTTATTTCTTGAGTAATTCTTTCTTTTTCTTCTTGTGATAATTCTTCATTACTTAAAGCTTGTTCTAAACTATCTTTTTGTTTTTTTAACTCATTTAATTTTTCTTCAGATTCTTTTATATTTTCCTCTGCTTTTACAAAACCTTCTTCAGCTACTTTTTTTGCATCATTAAATGTACTTAACCCAATATTATACTCTTCTTCTTTTTGATTCAACTCTTCTTCTGCAACATTAATTTTTTCTTTTCCTAATTTTATAGAATCTTTTAATTGTTGTTCTTTAGTACTTATTTCACTTTCAGCTTGAACTAATGTATTTTTAGAATTTTCTATTTCTTTCTTTGCATCATCAATTTGTTGTAATGCTTCTGATTTTTTATCTTCATATTCCTTTTTACCATTATCTAGCTCTACATTAGCAGAATCTATTACTTCAGCATATCTTCTATTATTTATTTTAGATGAAATATCTTCTATTGAAGCAGTTGTTTTATCTATTATATCAAAATATTTACTTTCATAAGAATTAATATTCCTTGCGCCATCAACCGTTGCATAAACCTCTGTATAAATATCACTTTTAAAATTATTTTCATTTATATACATATAAGTTTTAACATTCCCGTTACCTATTGTACTGCTTCCAATTTGATTACTTAAGTAATATGGTGTTTCTACTATTCCTACTATTTCATATTCATCATTTTCTAATGACTCATTAATATCAGTATTATCCCCAGAAAAAAGTGTTATCTTGTCACCAATTTTCATATTTAAACTTTTAAATTTTTCATTTGCAATTACACATTCATTTTCATTTGTAGGAAGTCTTCCTTCTACTACATTAAGCCTATTAATGTAATTTTCATTACTATCATTTAAATTATCACTTGGCAAACTATGAATTCTTATTACAACTTCTTCTGAACCATGCTTTGACAATACATCTATAGTCTTACTTGGATAAACTCCTAAGACACCTTCTATATTTTTAATATCATTAACATCATTATCACTTAAACCTAATGTCGATATTATTTTTAAATCCATTAAATTATAATCATCATAATATTTATCAGCTGTACTTTTCATATCAATTGGTGCAATTTTAACACCAGTAAATAGCATTACTCCCAATACAATTATAGATGCAATTGAAATAAATCTTCCTTTAGATTTTTTGATATCTCTAAAAATATCTTTCCATAAAGCATTTTTTATCATTACCATTCAATCCTTTCAACAGGAGTTGGGTTTTCATTTATGGTTACCTTTTGTATTTTTCCATTCCTAACTTCTATAACCTTATCCCCCATAGGCGTTAATGCTAAATTATGTGTAATTATAATAACAGTTACCCCTTTTTTTCTACAAGTATCTTGTAGCAATTTTAAAATAGCTTTACCTGTATTATAATCTAATGCTCCTGTAGGCTCATCACATAATAAAAGTTTTGGATTTTTTGCTATAGCTCTTGCTATTGCAACTCTTTGCTGCTCACCACCTGATAATTGAGATGGGAAATTATTTTTTCTATTAGCTAATCCTACTGAATCTAATACTTTATCAATATCTAAAGGATTTTTTGATATTTGGATTGCTAATTCTACATTTTCACGAGCTGTTAAATTTTGAACTAAATTATAAAATTGAAATACAAATCCTATATCATATCTTCTATATGTAATTAGTTCCTTTTGCGAATACTTACTTATTTCATTATTATCAACAATTACTTCTCCTGATGATACCGTATCCATACCACCTAAAATATTTAGTATTGTAGATTTTCCTGCTCCACTGGCTCCTGCAACAACTACAAATTCACCTTTATTAACAGAAAAATCAACACCACTTAATGCTTCAATTTCTACTTCTCCCATTTTATACTTCTTTTTTACATTTTTAAACTGAATATATCCCGACATCTTTGCCACCCCTTTTCAATTCATAATTTATGTCATATCTTAGTATATATTATTTGGTTATCTTAAACAATAATTATAAATTTCTTTAATTATTTATTAATTTTTTGTTATTATATCTGGAAATAATTATATTTTTATATAAACATACTATGCTATTTATCGGATTTTAAAAGTTTTTTTGTCTAAGTAACTAACTTTTTATCTTTGAATATACTAATTAATATAATTATGAAATAAGGAGCAACATATGTTTATATTCTCTTCTATTTTATTAGCATTTTCAGCAAGTTTGGACAGCTTAATTATTGGAATTGCTTATGGAATAAAAAAAATTAGAATCAAATTTAGTATAAATATAATCATAGCTTTAATAGTTACTTTAGGTACATTTTTATCTATGCTTCTTGGTGCTATATTAGGCAACTTTATTCCCGGATATATTTGCAATTATATAGGTGCAATACTTTTAATTGCAGTTGGAATTTGGATGACAATAGATTATTATAAAGATCAAAAAAGCCTTAGTAGTGATACAACAGATAGTGATGATATAAATAATGATTTAATAGATTCTTTAAATTATGATGAAATATTAACTAAAAACAAAACAGCAGACATAGATGGTTCTGGTAATATTGAATTAAAAGAGGCTGTTTCTCTAGCATTAGCTTTAAGTATAAATAACTTTGCATTAGGTATTGGTGCAAGTATGTCTGGAATTAGTATACCACTTACAACTGCCTTTACTTTTATATTTAGTGTTTTAATTTTAATCATTGGTTTTAAAATAGGTAACAGCTTCCTTTCTAAGATTTTTGGTAAATATTCTGGATTATTATCTGCACTAATAATAATTTTAATGGGTGTTTTCCAACTATTTTTTTGATTTTTAAAGTAATTAAAATTATTATTTTAATTATAAAAAAAGAAATATTATATCTACGAAAATTTTAAAATTTTCCCATCGATATAATATTTCTTTTTGAATTTTATCTTAAATTATACATTTATACTAATTCTTTTTTTATCATTCTTATAATATAACTTATTGTATAAAAGTCTCTATCTATTTTGGATTTTATTTTATCAAATCCTTGAATCAATTGACTTTCGCTAAAGTTTTCTAACAAAATCATTAATGTTAATGTATTAATTCCACCATCTTTAGTATCAAATATTCTTGAGTTTTTAACAAATATATTTTCCATGAAATCTTCTAAAGCTGCTTTTAATTCTACACTTAACTCCATTACTGGCATTTCATCAAAAATTCTTACACCTTCTAATTCTTTATTAAAATTTCTAGCCTTCTCTAATTTACATCCTAAAAATATTGTATTCTCAAATATAGCTTCTTTAAAATCTGCACCATCTAAATTTGCACCCTCAAAAATGGCATTTTTGAATTTTGAATTTTTAAATTTACTATTTTTTAAATTAGTTCCAATAAATTCCGTTCCCTCAAAACTTCCCTTAATAAAACTACAAGTTTTAAAATGAGCACCTCTAAAAGTTGCAAAATTAAAATTAGAATTTGAAAAATTGCAATTATAGCAATTACTTCTTTTAAAGTTTTTATACATAAAATTCTTATCTTTTTTTTCTACATTATTATAATGAAAATTTTCGATTCCGCTATTATCTTTTGCCATCTTTTTCTCCTCTTACTATATAGTATATCCTACAATATTATATATTTTTAGATCAAAAGTCAATTAAATATTCTAAATTTTTCAAATGAATATTAAATTTCATGCGTGAAATAATAATATAGATGTTTATTGTTTATATGATATTAAGGAGGTATTTTTAATTGAAAAAATTTATTTGTACAATATGCGGGTACGTTCATGAAGGCGATACTCCACCAGAAGTCTGTCCAGTATGTAAAGCACCTGCCAGTAAATTCGAAGAAATGAAAGGTGATATGGCTTGGGCTGATGAACATAGAATTGGCTTAGCTGAAGATGTTGATGAAGAAATCATCGAAGGATTAAGAGCCAATTTTACCGGCGAATGTACCGAAGTTGGTATGTATTTAGCAATGTCACGTGCTGCAGATCGTGAAGGTTATCCAGAAGTTGCAGAAGCATACAAAAGAATTGCTTATGAAGAAGCTGATCATGCTAGTAGATTTGCAGAAATGTTAGGTGAAGTTGTTTCTCCAAGCAGTAAAGCTAACTTACAAGCAAGGGTTGAAGCTGAATTTGGAGCATGTGATGGAAAGAAGAAACTTGCTACTTTGGCAAAACAACATAACTTAGATGCTATCCATGATTCAGTCCACGAAATGTGTAAGGATGAAGCAAGACATGGAAGAGCATTTAAAGGCTTATTAGACAGATATTTTAGTTAATAATTTATTTTTAAGGAGATATAAAAATGGCAAAAATTAATTGTGATGTATGTAATTGTTCATATAACAATTCAGGAGTTTGTTTTTCAAATCGTGTTGATATAGGCGGAATGGCTTCATCAACTGAAAACGATACATGTTGTGGGTCTTTTTTAGATAAAAAGCATTATAGTGATCTTACTAACTCTTCAGAAAGTTCAGGTCCTTGCGATTGTTTAGTTTGTAAAGTAAGTAGTTGTGAACATAATGAAAATTGTCTTTGTACCCTTTCTTCTATTCAAGTAAATGGATCTGAAGCAAATCTTTATACTGAAACTAACTGTGGAAGTTTCGATAAAAAATAATAATTTAGGCAAATGATATCTATAAATTTTATCATTTGCCTTTTATGTATTCTATTCTATTTCTCTATTTTCTTCATTTTTCTCTAAATCAATAATTAAATTTTTAATTTCTTCACTATCTAAACTATCATCAATTATTTCCTTAAAGTATTCAATTGCTTCACTATTTCTACCCTGTCTTAACAATTCATAAGCATATTCTTCAATAACTCTATTATCCTCAGGTTCTAAAGTATTTGCTTTTATTAAATACTCCTCAATACAATCATATTTTTTCAACTCTTTATAACATATAGCTAATGCAAAATAATTTTCACCATCATCCTTATTTATTTCTATAGCTTTATTAAAATACATAATTGCTTTTTCAAAATTTTTATTATTTGCTTCATAAATCCCAAGCCCTGTATAAGATCTACCACATTTATCATTTGCTTGGATTGATTCTACTAATGCTTCTTTTCCTAATTCACTATTATTTAAATCAATTAAATATGTCCATCCAATTATACACTTAAAATTTGAAATTTGTATATTATCACATTCATATTTTTCCATGTAATCAATACATCTATTTATTGCATCTACATAAAGCTTTTCTCTAATATCTAATTCTATTAAAAATGTATTAGCTAAATATTGTTCTTCCTCTTCTTTTAAGACTCTTTCAAAGCATCTTCTACTTTCAGCATAAAGTCCTAGTTCTAATAAAGCTTCACCTTTTACATTATATCCATAAACAATATAATCACATCCTAATTCAAAGGCTAAATCTATAGCTGCAATTGCCTCTTCAAAACACCCCTGAACTAAATAACAATGTCCAGTATATATTAAATATTCTGGATTCCCATTCTTTTTAAATCCATCACTTGCATATTTCATAGCTTCCTGAATATCACAAGCTAAAATTTCATTAAATGTTTCTTCAATATTTTCCATGATTTCTTCTTCCTTATCTAATTATTTATATTAATTATCTTTGCCATATTTTATATAGTCTATAATTATATAATTATGTAATCTTATAATTTTCTCTCTTTAAAAATTATAAAGCAAATATATAACAAAAAGCTATCTTTTATTATATATCAAAAGATAGCTTATAAATTAATTTTATTTAAATTTTAAATTCAGTATTTTTATCATAAGTATCAGCTTTTAATAAATATCTCTTTAATATCTTTGAAGAAAATATTTTAAAATTAAGTGCGGAGTTTATTTCAATAGTATAATCATTATTTTTGATACACTCTTTAAGTTCTCTAATTGTTTTACATTCTTTATTTAAACTAGTATATATTCCTCCAAGTTGGACTGGAGTATGACTATCACTGCCAGTTATTATATTTAAGCCTAACTCTTGAGATAAATTAATAACTTCATCTCTGGCAATTCCTTCACCTTTTTTAAATATATCTTTTCCATTTAAATCTAATGCATCAAGTCTTTTTAATAATTCATGAGGATGCTTACATAATTTATGTCCTCTTCTACATGGATGTGCACCTATTTTTAGTAAATTAAATACTTCTGCTAAATCCAATAATTCCTCTAAATCAATTAAGTTCTCTTTTTCCCTAAAAGTTTCAAGGGACTTATATATATTTACTATGCTTTCTCTATCCCCACAAAGTATCACATGACCTTTGTTTTTCACACTTACTTCCATAGCTGGGAATACTGAAATACCATCGATAATATATCTATCTCCATCATAAGTATAGTTTTTTTCTAAGAAATCATAAATTACTAAAAAATCCTTAGCATTAAAATGCTCACATAAAACTATAGCATCTAATCCATTATCTTTTGAAAAGTATATCTCATTCATAAAAAAATCTTTATTGAAATCTTTCCGCTTGCTTAACAAACCATGGACATGAAAATCCACATTCATTTATTTTTCACACCCTCAATTAATTTATACTTTTCTAGGTATAATAAAACAACCTATATTCATTAGTATATTAATTTTCCTTCTTTTATGTTAATTATTATGATAAATTTTTTAATAATTTACTTCCTTCATACAAAGTCCTTTTGCTGGTGCTTTTACTGCAAGTTCACTTCTTTGTTTAGATTGAAGCATTTTTTTAATATCCTCAGGTTCTATTTGCCCCTTACCAACATTTATTAATGTTCCACTTAATATTCTAACCATGTTTATTAAAAACCCATTCCCGTTGTATTCTATTTTAATAATATTATCTTTTTCTGTAATATTTATATAATTAATAGTCCTAACAGTAGATTTTTTTGATTTATCTTTTACACCACTAAACCCTTTAAAATCATGAGTTCCAATAAAATATTTACTTGCCTCTTTCATTTTTTCAATATTTAATTGTCCCTCAACATGATAAGCATATTTCTTAATAAAAACATTTGCAAATCTATTATTATCAATAGTATATACATAAGTCTTTGAAATAGCATTTAATCTTGAATGAAATCTATCACTTACATCTCTTAATGAAATTACTGATATATCTTCTGGTAAAAACTCGTGTAAGTACTTCGACATATCCTTAATATTTTTGTTACTATTAGTTTTAAAATTTGCAGTATACTTATCTGCATGAACTCCAGTATCAGTTCTTCCACATCCAATTACTTGAATTTCTTCTCCTGTCATTTTAGATAAAACATTCTCAATTTTTCCCTGTATGGTAGATACATCCATTCCTTTTATATTTTGCTTTTGCCACCCCTTATATCTTGATCCATCATATTGAATTGTCATTCTTATATTTCTCATATTTTATCTCTCTTTTCTTTAAATTTAAACATTAGTAGATTTTACTTCTTATATTTTGAAAATTGATTTTAATTTCCTATCTATTCTTAAGTTTAAAACCTTCTTTGTAGTTAACAACCTTAACATTAAGTACATTTAACAACTTTTCTAAACTTTTAACTTGATTTATATATTCAATCTTTCCACTAGCAAGTAAATTATTAATATTATTTATAATATCTTGTTTTTCATCTTCTCCTAAGCGTCTCTTAGTTTTAATTACAGCTCTATTTATGAATGTTAGTGTTTCCCAAATTTGTTCATTTGTTATTTTACTAAAATCATTTATTACTCTAGTATATCCTACTCGTCTATTATTTGGAGGATATGCTTCTTTAAAGAACTCTAAAAAATAGTTCATTTCCTTAGGATCTTTATTTTCAACAAACTTCCCTAATGCTGATTTTAATTGATTTTTTAAATACATGATAGTATTTGCTTTTACAATTGTATTCATTTCCTCTATACTCTTATAAATTACATTATATATTTCTTGAATTTTATCACTTTCTAACCCCTCTTTTGCTAGAGGTTTTATTTTTTCTATTGCTTCTAATATGTTCTTTTTAGAATTTAATTCTTTTCCACATAGTTCGTTTAAAATTTCTTTTCCTGTCAATTCTTTTAAATTATTCTCTTCCATCCTTAGTTTCCTACCTTAATTATTTTCTTTTATTAATAAAATATTGATATGATACTATAAACATTGCACCATATCAATATTCACTATTATATTAATATTTCAATAAACTAATGTCTATTTCTATTTATTAGTTCTTTATTATATTCTTCATGCTTTTTTATTAGTTTTTTAATATCTTTTCCTTTTATCATATCAATTATCATTGGTGCAAGTATAGTTAGTGCATCTCTATACCCTAGTTCAATATGTTGATTTAATGCACTTGGTCTAATATTTAAAGAACCAATTCCTTCTATAAGCTCTAATTGTGTTGAAGGATATATTTCAATAATATTTGTATTTTCAAAACCTTCTCTATTCAAATCTTCCTTATAAGATAAATGAACAACTATAATAATATCACAATTATGATCTTTTAGTGGAGCAATTGGAACATTATCTACATTAGGTTCCCTATACTGTGGGTTATTTACTCCCCCATCAGCATATCTATATTCATCAATTTCAATTGGTTTAAATAAAAATGGTACTGCACATGATGCTATGCAAATATCTAATGCCTTTTTGTCATCGTAATCATTAAGCTTAAAATACTCAGGTTTTTCTAAATCAATATTATAAGCACAAGCATATAATATTTTTTTACTTTGTCTAATTACATTAAAATCAACATAATCTTCAATAAAACTCCTTATACCACTTTGTGATAACAAACCAATATCATTTTTTTTGAATAAGTCAGCTAGCTTTTTTTCTTTATCTACAGTATCCTCTCTTTTAATTAATTTCTTTATATTAATATCCCTTATTTTATTTTCATTATTAATAAATCTCGAATAAGAAATATTAGACCAACTCTTATCCATAACATTTCCATCATTCATAGAAAGCATAAGGCCATTAATTGTACCTATTGATGTACCTGAAACTACACTAACCCTTCTTATTATATCTAATTCCCAAAGTGCTTTAAATACTCCAGCTTCATACGCACCTTTAGCTCCACCACCAGCTAAAACTAATCCTATATTTAAATCAAATAATTTTTCAACATCTATCAACTAAGATCATCATCCTTAATACTAATAATAATTATTATACACTTTATAATAATTCCTTATATAAATTCATAGTATTCTTATAAAATATTTTTTCTACCTCTTCATAAGTAAAATCATTATTCAAAAGCGCTTCTGCCAATAATTGAATTTGTGATGCATCCTTAATTTCTAATGTACTTTGTATTCCATCAAAATCTGTGCCTAATGCAATTACATCTATTCCACCTACATTTTTAATATGCTTAATGTGTTTTACCAAATCTTCTATATAAGTAAAAGTTAGATCTGTATGAGGCGTTGGCATAACAAAATTTGAACAAAAATTAATACCTACAACTCCACCCTTATCAGCAAGCTTCCTTATCATATCATCAGTTAAATTTCTAACAACATTTGTAACAGCTCTTGCATTACTATGACTTGCTACAAATGGTTTTTTGCTATATTTTAGAACATCATAAAATCCAGCATCAGATAAATGAGAAACATCTACTATAATCCCTAATCGTTCCATTTCTCTTAATAATTCAACTCCAAATGCTGTAAGTCCAAATTCAGTATTAGGAGTTATAAGGTCTACTTTTTCAGTTATATTTCCACATGCATCAATCTTAAATTTAAAGTTTGGAAAACCTACTCCATTTATGTGATTCCATGTTAATGTTATAAGTCTAACCCCTTGTTCATAAACCGTTTTTAAGTTTATAAGAGAACCTTCTAATGCTCCTGCATCTTCTATTGTTAATAATGCACCTATTTTATTCTCATTAGCACACATAGATATATCTTCATATGAATAAACAGGCTTAATTATATCTCTGTTTTCCTCTAACTCTTCGTAATAAACTTGTATCATTTCTTGCAAGGTTTTATAGGGATTTTTATATTTTTTTATATCTATAAACATTGCAAAATTTTGAAGTAAATAATCTCCCTTTATTAGTTTATTTATATCTACATGTAAATTATTTTCTTTCAATTCATATTTATTTCCTAAAAGTCTATTTTCATAGATTTCTCCTATAGTATCACAATGCATATCAACAACTCTCATTCCCATTTTCCTCCAGATAAATATCTACCTTAATTATACCATATATAACTTCATATGAAAAAAGTACCACATCTATACCTGTAAACTAAATCTAATACTCAGAATAATTTATAAAATATAATTAACCTAAATTCAATTAATTTTTATAAAAAAAGTTGTTACATTCTTAAGAATGCAACAACTTCTACCTTTATATTAAGCTAATTTTTCATTTATTATTTCCATAACTTTTTCGTTAAATCTCTTTAACTTTTCTTCAGCATTAGTTAAGCTTTCACCTTTAACAGCTGAATAAACTTTCATTTTTGGTTCTGTACCTGAAGGTCTAACTACAAATGATGAACCATCAACTAAAATATATTTTAATACATTTGATTTTGGTAAGTTAATAACTTCTTCAGAAGCATTTACTAAATCTTCCTCTTTGCTTAATTTATAATCAAGTCTTTTTGCAATTTTAACACCATCAACTTCTGTTAAAGCTGTTTCTCTTAGTAAATCTAAACACTTACCTATTTTTTCTTGACCTTCTTTTCCTTGTAACTCAATTGAAATTAAGTCTTCTTTGAAGAATCCAACTCTATTATAAAGTTCAATTAATGCTTCATATAAAGATTTTCCTTGCTCTTTATAGTAAAGTGTCATTTCTGCTATTAACATTGAAGCTATAACAGCATCTTTATCTCTAACAAATTCTCCAGCTAAATATCCATAACTTTCTTCAAATCCAAATAAATATTTTTTATCTCCATTTTCTTGGAATTGTCTTATTTTTTCTCCAATATATTTGAATCCAGTTAATACGTCCATTATTTCAACGCCATAGTAGTTAGCTATAGCTCTTGCACCTTCAGAAGTTACGATAGTCTTAATAACAACACCGTTTGAAGGTAATTTACCTTCTTCCTTAAGAGATGATAATATATAATCTGTTAACAATAAACCAGTTTGATTACCTGTTAATACTTTATATTCTCCACTATTTTCCTTAACAACAACACCAATTCTATCACAATCTGGGTCAGTACCAAATATTATATCTGGGTTGCTTGTTTTAGCCATTTCTAAAGCTAATTCAAATACTTGAGCATTTTCTGGATTTGGGTAAGAAGCAGTTGGGAAATTACCATCTGGCATTTCTTGTTCTTTAACAACTTCTACATTCTCATATCCTAATTCTTTTAATACTCTTCTTACTGGCATATTACCACTTCCATGAATTGGAGTGTAAATAACTTTTAAATCTTTAGCCTTTTCTTTTACTAATTCTGTTCTAATAGTAAGAGCTTTTACTTCTTCAAGATAAGCCTTGTCTACATCTTCACCTATATATTCTAAAAGATTATCTTTTAATGCTTCTTCTAAAGCAATAGTCTTTATATCTTCATAGTTTACTATACTATTAACTTCCCCTATTATTAACCCCGCCTTTTCATCAGTAACTTGACCACCGAATTCGTCATAAACCTTATATCCATTATATATTTTAGGGTTATGTGAAGCAGTAATTACTATTCCACCTTGACAATTTAAATGTCTTACAGTAAATGAAAGCATTGGCGTTGGTCTTAGGCTTTCAAATAAAAATACCGTTACATTATTTGCACAAAGTGTTAATGCTGCAGCTTCAGCAAACTCTTTTGACATGTTTCTTGAATCATATGCAATTGCAACCTTTGGAGCTTCAAAATTTTTATTTAAATAGTTAGCAAATCCTTGAGTTGCCTTTGATACTGTATAGACATTCATTCTGTTAGTTCCAGCACCTATAACCCCTCTTAGACCACCTGTACCAAAATCTAATTCCTTATAAAATCTATCTTCTATTTCCTTTTCATCTGTAATGCTTCTTAATTCTTCTTTTATTGTTTCTGATATTACTTTTGAGTTTAACCACTCATTATACTTCTCTTTGTAATCCATATTATCCCTCCTAAACATTTTCAGTAGTCCATACATTAGTTATTATATACCAAAATCTTATAAATTTAAATAAAAAAATAAGAGTTATCTTTAAAATTATTTATAACTCTTATTTTTAGTATATTTTTTATTCTATTTTTAATATATTTTTTTATTCTGCAACATCTTTTACATCAGCATCTTCTGCTTCTTCCATATCTCTACTAACTGTATTTCGTTCATAGCTAATAGATGCAATTACTGAATTTAAATCATCTAATACTGATATTTCTGATGCCACTTCTAAATCCCCAAATTTATAAACAGATCCAACAGTTCCTGTACCTATATTAAAATCTATATATTTAGGTATTGAATCAACTGTACATTCAACCTTTACACTATCCTTTTCTTTTTGTAATACAATTCCCTTCTTATTTAGGAACTCTTCTCCTATATAATGAATTGGAACTGAAGAAACAACTTTTTCTGCTCCGTTTACTTCTTCTAAATCTAAATGAATAATTTTGTTAGTTACAGGATCTTTTTGAACTTCTTTAATTAATCCTTTATGTTTTTCTCCATCTAAACAAAAATCAAGAACTCCATGTTGCCCATTTCTTGCTACTTCATGAGCTAATTCAAGTTCTCCAACTTCAAATAATAAGTTCTTTATTGCCTTACCATATAAAACTCCTGGAACCTTTCCATTTTTTCTCGCTTTCTTTGCACTATTTGGAACATCTATAGATCTTCTATTAATTTCTAAATCTGACATTTCACATTACCTCCTGTTTTTAAACTCTCTTAGGTATTTTTGCCAAGAATTTAATAATTTATACATCTAACTTGCTAAATTATGTGTGTTTTTTACCTTACATACATTTTTAATAATATTTATAAAACTTTAAATAAACTACAAATTTATCAACTAATAATAATTTACTTTTTCCTATTTTTATATATTTTTATCTATTTTTTTCATCTTTATGCATATAATAATATTATTTGAGTTACTGTTTATAGTGATATATGGATTAGGTATTTATATAACTGCTATAGACAAATGTTTATTTTATGATAAAATTATGGGGTGGTATACTAAATAATTAGCAAAGGATGTGATTATTATAGTAATACAGCAGAAAAAAATTTCATAAAAGCGCCAGAACTTAAGTGAAGCTCTGAATTTTAATTCGGCACGCTGAACTTACTCAGTTTAATCTGAGTTTCCTTAATGAAAAGGAAACTCCTACTATCGTAGGAGCAAGTTCGCCTAACCAAATCGAAGATTGTTTTGGAAAAGGAAACTCCTACTATCGT
>OGXC01000764.1_pt1 | contig 26735 bp, 21 predicted proteins | sample 1576201 | NCBI WGS metagenome assembly OGXC01 (sample SAMEA3541562, study PRJEB24748) | human gut metagenome | biome: human gut; feature: human-associated habitat; material: faeces | place: China | collected 2012 | reverse complement strand
GGCTGTAGATGCCATCATTGGAAGCTTATTTGGGCAAATACCGTAGCAAATGAGGTAAACCTGCACAGGCGCCTATAATGGCACCAATGCGTGGTAGTCTCAAGGGAAACGTGAGCGTGTGCCCCCCCTATGGGGTCCGAACTACACTTTTAATTGTGTCCTTGACAAGGGGGCCAGTTCAAAGGGAGCGACCCGCTCCGCACACCGTACATTGTTCCATGCCATGGGATACTCCAACGAGGACCTGGCAAAGCCGATGATCGGCATCGTGAATTCGTTTAATGAAATCGTACCGGGCCATATGCACCTTCGGGAAATCGCGGAAGCCGTGAAGCTCGGCGTCGCCGCTGCCGGCGGCACACCGGTGGAATTCCCGGCCATTGCCATCTGTGATGGTATCGCCATGGGCCACATGGGGATGAAGTATCCCCTGGCCAGCCGGGAGCTGATCTGTGACTCCATCGAAGCCATGGCCAATGCCCACGCCTTTGACGGGCTGGTGCTCATTCCGAACTGCGACAAAATCGTGCCGGGCATGCTCATGGCGGCGGGACGCCTGAACATTCCGGCGGTGGTTGTCAGCGGCGGCCCCATGCTGGCGGGCCGGTGGAAGGGAAAGAATATTTCCGTCAGCACCATGTTCGAAGCGGCAGGGAAATTCGAAGCCGGTGAACTGTCGGCGGAGGAAATGGAACAGATGGAATTTCATGCCTGCCCGGGCTGCGGCTCCTGCGCCGGCCTCTTCACGGCAAATACCATGAATTCCCTCACCGAAGTACTGGGCATGGGACTTCCCGGAAACGGAACCATTCCGGCGGCCTACTTCGGTCGGCGCCGGATGCTGGCAAAGAAGGCGGGGGAAGTGATCCTGGACCTGGTCAAGCGGGATATCAAACCGAGAGACATCATGACCCTGGATGCCTTCAAGAATGCCATCGCCGTGGATATGGCCATCGGCGGCTCCACAAATACGGTGCTCCACCTGCCGGCCATTGCCCATGAAGCGGGGCTGGACCTGCCGCTGGACCTGTTCGACGACATCAGCCGCCGGGCCCGGTACATCACGAAGATGAGCCCCGGCGGTACCTACCACATGCAGGACCTGGACGAAGCCGGCGGCATTTCCGCCATCATGAAGGAATTGACGAAGCTGGGCCTCATCCATACGGACTGCCTCACCGTCACCGGCACCATCGGAGAACGGATCGAACATGCGGAAATCGAAAACCATGAGGTCATCCATTCCGTGGACAATGCCTACATGAACAAGGGAGGCATCGCCATCCTGAAAGGAAACCTGGCACCCCACGGGGCGGTCATCAAGGAAAGCGCCGTGGATCCGGACCTCCTGGTCTATGAAGGAACGGCGAAGTGCTTCGACTCCGAAGAAAGCGCCATCAAAGCCATTACGGGAGGAAAAATCCACGAAGGGGACGTGGTGGTCATCCGCTACGAAGGGCCGAAGGGTGGCCCGGGAATGCGGGAAATGCTGAACCCCACCGCCGTCATCACAGGCATGGGCCTCAAGGTAGCCCTCCTCACGGACGGCCGGTTCTCCGGAGCCAGCCGGGGCGCCTGCATCGGCCACATTTCCCCGGAAGCCATGGAAGGCGGCCCCATCGGCCTCATCCATGACGGAGACCGGATTTCTATCGACATTCCCCAGCGGAAGCTGGAGCTCCTTGTGAGCGATGAAGAACTGGAAAAGCGGAGAAAAGAATGGAAACAGCCGGAACCGAAGGTCAAGACCGGCTACCTGTCCCGCTATGCCCGCCTCGTAACCAGCGCCAACACCGGGGCGGTATTGAAATAAAGGAGGAAACCCCATGAAAAAGTTATGCGCCATGATCGGCAAGTATTTCGGCATCATCGCCATCCTGTTCCTGATTCTCGGCTTCACCATGCCGGAAAATTTCAAATGGGTATTGAGTAAAGTAGGCGGCATCTCCGTCCTCACCTTCCTCCTGGGCATTGTCATGTTCGGCATGGGTACTACCCTGTCGGTGAAGGACTTCGTCCTTGTCTTCAAACGGCCCCGGGACGTATTCCTCGGCGCTGTGGCCCAGTTCTTCATCATGCCGTTCCTGGCCTTTTCCTTGGCCACCATTTTCCAGCTGGACCCGGCCCTGACGGCTGGCGTCATCCTCGTAGGTACCTGCCCCGGCGGCACCTCTTCCAACGTGATCACATTCATGAGTAAGGGGGATGTGGCCCTGTCCGTCACCATGACCAGCGTGTCCACGGTCCTCTCTCCGATCCTGACGCCCGCCATTACGTACCTCCTCATCGGCACGAAGATTGCCTTTGACCCGGTGGGCATGTTCCTCTCCATTGTACAGATCGTTATCGTTCCGATCTGCCTGGGCGTTGCGGTGAAGACATTCCTGCCGAAACTGGCAGCAGCGGCTACGGACTATACCCCCGCCATTTCCTCCATCGCCATTTCCCTCATCATCGCCGGCGTTATCGGTGCCAGCAAGAACGCCATCGTTGCCAACTTCGGCATTATCCTGCTGGTTGTCATCCTCCACAACTGCCTGGGCTATGCCCTGGGCTTTGCAGTAGCCCGTCTCACCGGCCTTTCCTGGAAGAAGGCGGTGGCCCTCTCCATCGAAGTGGGCATGCAGAACTCCGGCCTCGCCGTAGGCCTGGCGAAAGCTCATTTCGCCGCTATGCCTGCAGCCACCGTTCCGGGGGCTATCTTCTCCGCATGGCATAACATTTCTGGCGCCATGCTGGCATGGCTCTATGTGAACGTGCTGAACCCCCGTTTCGATCCGGAACTCCGGAAAGAAATGGAAGCTCTCCGCGCTCCAGCCAAAGAATTGGCCTGACCGGTAAGGTGAATGGCTGATGCCCCCATTCAGCGGAATGGTTTACCGACGTCAGCCATTGGCCACCAGCAAAAAGCACTGCCCCTTTGGACAGTGCTTTTTGCTTACCCTTTTTCTCCGGCAGGACTACAATAGAAGGAGAAAGAAGGGATACCATGTTTGGATTATCACCGGTGAAAGAAGTGATTACGGGGCAGTTTCTGCTGAGCCTGGGAGCCCTGTTTTATACGGCCTGGTGGCTTGTGGCCTTCCGGCCGGGAGTAAGAAGCGGCGGCGCCCTGTCGGCGCTGCTCTTCCTGCTGCTGGCGGTGTCCGGCCTCTCGGGGGTGGGGCTTTCTGCCCACGGGGTCCACGAACTGCCGCTGCCGCCCTCCTGGATCAGCTCGGGCATGATTTTTATCGTTGCGGCGGCAGCCTATTTTCTGCTGCTGGCAGGGTCTTTGAAACTTTTCGGGCGGAAGCCAACCACGGAGCTTCTCCTCATCGTCTGCTGGGCGGTGCTGGAAATCCTGGTACTCGGCGTGCTCCATGAAAGGGGCCTGCTCCTTCATGGAAGCTACGGGGCCGCCTGGTTCCTCGTGGCCGCCGCCTCGATCCTCGCCTTTGCGGCCTATATGGCGTACTACCGCATGGATGACCACACGGCCTATATCACAGGAGCCATTCCCCTCCTGGTGGACGGGGCGGTGACGCTGTATATGGGATGGGGATCGTTGATGTAGTGGCTGCGGCTTATGTTCCCAAAGTGTAGAAAAATCAGGAATCAGGAATTAGGAATTAGGAATGAATGTGGCGGCGCACAAATGATATGGCGCCGCCTTTTTTATATATCCATAAGCAGACAGGACGAATGAGTGGGGAAAGGAAAACTGCCTGCGAGCGAGGCTGCTTCTTCACCAGTGCCTGCTTCAAGGCCAAAGCCCTGTCCGAAGGACACAGTCCTGACGAAGTTATAGCCCTGTACGAAGGTTTATTTCACCAGGAATTCCAGCTTTCTTAATATTCCTTTACATCCTTTCACCACATCGTCGTAGGTTTTCTCGTAGTCATTGGTGAACCAGGGGTCCGCCACGTCTCTGTTCTCTCCGGCCCAGGAGAGGAGGAGGAATATTTTATGGTCCGGATCATGATGGGTCAGATAGGCAAGGTCATGGAGATTTTCCTGGTCCATGGCGATGATATAGTCCGAATTTTCATAGTCTTCCTCCGTAATGAGGGAGGCTTTTCTTTTGGGGTGCGGAATGTGGTGCACGTCCAGGGTCCTCCGGGCGGGAGGATAGATGTCATGCCCAATTTCTTCGGTGGTGGCGGCCCGGGAGGCAATGGAGAAGCGGCCGGCAAGGCCTGCCTTTCGTACCATGTCTTTCAGCACCATTTCCGCCATGGGAGAACGGCAGATGTTGCCGTGGCAGACAAAAAGTATGTTTATCACGTTTCCTTTTCTCCTTCTGCAGTGAAATGATTATGTGTGTAATATTCTTTCATTGTAGCAGAAAATGTGCTGCCTTTCATTGAGAGAATTCCCAAAGAAAAAACTGTTGCATATACCGGTATGCAGCAGTTCTTTCTTTGACTGTCCTATTCCTCTTTCAATCACTGGATCTTTAGAAAACCATGCATTTTGCAAACAGAAGGCTCAGCGGTAAATGACATCGGCATAATGGCGGGACGGCCGCTTCGGGTATGGGCCTTTGCAGTATCCCATGGTGACATAGGCCTGGGGAGCAAAATTCTCGGGGATTCCGAATGCTGCCTGCAGGGCCTGGCCTTTCTCTGTTCCCAGAGAATTCAGGACTTCACCGACAATACAGGTGGATACTCCCTGCTCATAGGCGGCCAGTGCCATGTTCTGGGCAAGAATATAGGCATCGGCCGGAGAAAAGTAGAAATTTTTCGGTCCGAAAAGAGCCACCACCATAGGCGCATTGTGGAAAGCGCTGGGGGACTTCTCAATGGCTTCCTCTGTAGGCAGGGAGACGATGCCCCTGTTGAAATTCCGGATTATGGTGGTGTGTGCTTTTCCGATATATTCGATTCCATCCCTGTTTGTCAAGACTACGGTGCGGATGGAGTTCCGGTTTCCTGCATTAGGACTGAAGTCCATGACTTTCAAAATGTCCCGGACCTGTGTCTCAGGGACCATCCGGTCCTGAAAATTCCGGACCGACCGTCTTCCTTTCATCGCTTCCATGAGTTCCATGATTATTCCTCCGCTTTCATAGCACCGTCCACATCAGCCCAGCACTGGGGGTCTTCGGCATAAAAATCACCATAGGTCCCTTTGGCAACGGCCGGACAGCCCCTGCACCAGGCCAGCAGTTTGCATCTCTTGCACTTGCTGAAACGGTTATACTCCCGATAGGCTTCCATGGGCTTCAGCCAGAGATCTTTTAAACGGTCTGTAAAGACATTTCCCACTTTGCTTTCCGCCACTCGCCGGCAGGCATAGACGTCGCCGGTGGGCAGGATTGTGATGTGGCAGTTGCCGCAGTTGCAACCGCCGTAGATCATGCCTTTTTTTACATTTGCCGGAATCCGGAACTCCCCGGTTTCATACTGATACAATGTCCAGAGATGGTCTTTCCGGTTGAAATAGGTCACGCAGTCCGGGTCCTGCTCGTATTTTTTATATTTCGCATCGCAGATGGCCAGGAGTTTCCGGTATTCTGCCGGGCTGATGCCGGTGCTCTTTTTATTGCTGGTGGGAACGTACCGGGCAAAGGCGAAAACATCGGCCCGGTACCTGACCACCGTATCAATAATTTCCGGCAGTTCCCGGTAATTGACCGAGGACACCGTTGTCATGACCACCGCCGTAATGCCAGCCTTTCGGATCATCCCGATTTTTTCCAGGGTTTCCACAAAAGAGCCGGGCTTACGGAACCAGTCGTGGGTCTTTCGCCTGCCATCAATGGAGAGCTGGTACTTATCGCAGCCGCAGTCCTTCAGCCGCTTCAGGTTTTCATCTGTCAGATGAAAGGGGTTGCCGAGAATGGTGAAGGGAATATGCCGTTCCTTCAAAAGTTCCATCAATTTCCAGAAATCAGGGTGGAGGATCGGGTCACCGCCGGTAATATAGAAATAGGGGAGCCTTCTGAAGGTCCTGCAGAATTCTTCCACATTATCTACCACCTGCTGCATTCCTTCCCAGGACATGCTGTCCAGTTTCTTGCAGGCATTTTCTGCAAAAATATAGCAATGCTTGCAGCGCTGGTCACAGGCTTCTGTGATATGCCACTGAAAGGCGAAATACTGACTCATGAATCCTTCCTCCTGTTTCCTTATACTACTTATCGATTATTTCGATGCGCCGCAGGCGGAACCGGGCTTTTCGTCAGGTTTTGCAGCACCACAGGCACTTCCGCAGGCGGAAGCCGGTTTTTCTTCTGGTTTTGCTGCGCTGCAGGCAGAGCTCGGTTCTTTTTCAGGCTTTGCAGCACCACAGGCGCTTCCGCAGGCAGAAGCCGGCTTTTCTTCCGGCTTTGCTGCGCCGCAGGCAGAGCTCGGCTTTTCCTCGGGCTTTGCAGCACCACAGGCGCTGCCACCGTCAAATGCTGCCTTTTCATCCATCATTTTGCTCCATCCAAATAAGTTCTTTAATGCCATAATAATCATCCTTTCTGCAGCTGTCTTCTGCAACATCTATCGGGTACAACCCTACTATACCCGTGGCCTATAGGGTTGTGAAATAAATAAATGGTATCATTTATAAAGAAATCGAATTAATCAATAGACCATAGGGGACAGCTTATTCTTTGTAGAGGAAATCGGCGGTCATCATCAGGTAGTTGTCGCCCTGGTAATTGGGGAATGCTTTTCTGGCGGCCTTTACGAAATCTGCTTTATTCCTGTTTTCAGAAGCAAGCCGCTTCATGGCCTTGAGGTAGGCCAGCTTTTCAGCGACTGCCTCCTGTCCTTCCGGTACGTTGTGGCCGGTGAGCACCAGCGCATATCCCGCTTTCCGGTACTGCTGCATGGAGGCAATTTCTGCGTCCATGTGTGCTGTGCTGGTGAGGATATTATGGGTATGGGAACCCATCATGTGGCGATAGACCACATTGATCTGGGGAAGCTCGATGCTGTAGGCTGCATCACCGGCAGGCAGGATATGGAAAAGGATGCCGCCTATATCGACATACTGTCCTTCTTTCAGAATCTTTGCCCCGGCCGGTAATTGATCTGCTACCGCTGGGCCGAAACCTTTATCGAAACTTGCGGTGAGGTTGTAAATGCTGCCGCCTTTCTGCCAGTTCTTCAGGGCGGTCTCCGTAGCATACACTTTGGCACCGTAAGTACCAGCCCCATTGGGGTGGTAGGCCATCAATTCACCGGCTATGGGTTTCTTCAGAGATTGAATGTATTCGGCCCATTCCCTGTTATTGGCTTTAAAGGCAGTGGATTCCAGCAGCACCAGGTTTTTATCAGTTTCAAACACGTAAGTCTCATCACCCAGTGGGTCCTTGCTCTGGTAAGCATGAATTTTGATACGGCCGAAATCATAGACCGCCACGGATCCGAGCTTCAGATTTTTGACAGCCGGACGGGATACCTGGGAAGCTGCTGCGGACGACGGGGAAGCCGCCATATCCGCTGCCGTTACGCCAGATGGAGCCTGCAGGCCAAGAACTGACAGCGAAACCATAAGGACCAGCACCCCTTTTTTCAAATAGGAATGTTTCATCATACCACTCTTCCTTTCACGTTAGTCAACTTTCTCTTTACTTCAAGCAGGGGGATAGGCATTTCCCTGTTACGCTGTCAGCATAGCATGGATAGTGAATCCCGTGAAATGAATATATGGTATAATTAATGAATAAACCGTATTAATTTTGGAAGGAGGAATCCTGATGAACACGACCCAATTGGAATGCTTCACCACCCTGGCCAATACGCTGAATTATATGCGGGCTGCGGAGGAGCTGAATATGACCCAGCCCGCCGTGTCCCGGCAGATCCAGTCCTTGGAGCAGGAGCTGGGAACCCAGCTCTTTCACAGGACCACCCGCACCGTTTCGCTGACCCAGGTAGGGGCCCAGTTCCTGCCGGAAGCGCAGTCCATGCTTGCCTCTTATTATCACAGCAGGGAATGGATTTCCCATTTTCGGAATGACTTTCATCACGTACTGCGTATCGGTTATATGGATACCCAGGCCATGCCCCTTTTGACCAGGTTTTTGCGGCCGGTACTGGAAAAAAACGGGAAACTGGCCGCAGAATTCACGCTGGACCAGACCGATGCTAACCTGCAGCGCCTCGTAAGCGGGAAACTGGACCTGGTATTTACCATTAAAGACGCCAAATTTGCTCACGAAAGTGTTGTCTTTACACCGCTCCACGAAGAACGGTTTCACTGCGTCTGCCGCAAGGATCATCCGCTGGCCCAAAAGAAAAAAAGAAAACACAATAAAAGCGTTTCCTCTGAAGAACTGTTGCCGTACCGGCAGATTTTCGACATTCCTCCGTACCTGTTGAAGCATGTCTTCTCCCGGGGCCACCGCATCCTGCCGGTTAATGAAGAAATGGATAATATCATCTGTGCCAACGCCAGTGAAGCCTGTGCCCTGGCCCTGTGCGGCGTGGGATATGTCCTCCTGCCGGATTACCTGCTGCCTTCTCACAAGGAACTGGCAGTTTTCTCCTGGCCCGAATCTCCGGTGACCCAATTGGGAATCTACAGCCTGAAGGCGGCCCTGGGGGATAAGGAATCACCGGCGTGCCAGGTCATCCGTGAAGCTCGGACCTATTATGGCAGCTGATGACTGATTAATGCGGAATGCGTATTAATAATGCGATAGTCATATTTTACAAAGACCCTCCTGACTGATACTATACGAATATAAGCTTTCATGGCTTATATGGTTTACAGTCAGGAGGGTTTTATGGATTTTCTGAAATTAGTGAAAGACCAGCGGTCTATACGGAAATATACGTCTGAACAGATTTCGCGGGAAGAAATGGATATGATTCTGGAAGCAGGGGCCTGCGCTCCCAATGCCGGCGGCAGCCAGCGGAACATGTTCGTTGGTATCCGTGATGCGCAGCTCACGCACCGTATTGGCAGGATGAATTATCGCCCTTTTCACCGGGGCGAAGTGAACGTCAGCCACGTATCGAGGGAGCAGCCCAGCCTGATTGACGACGGTTCCATTAAAGACGGGTTTTATGGAGCACCGGCGGTCATCGCCATCTTCGGGGAAAAGGATTTTCCCTTCAGCATTGCCGATGCCTTTTGCGCTGCGGAAAATATGCTCCTCATGGCGACAGATCTCGGCCTGTCTTCCTGCATCGTTTCCCGGGGAGAAGAAACCTTTTCTACCGCAGAAGGACAGGATCTGCTCACCCGGTGGAAAGTGCCGGTTAACTATATCTGCCGGGTCTTTGTTATTCTGGGGCACCTTGCCGGAACATTGCCGCATCGCAAACCGATAAGACCGGGAAGATGCCTGGTTGTTGAATAAAAGTACGGATATTAGTAAGGAGGAATCTGTTATGAGGCACTGTAAAGTTGTTTATCTGGGGAATAAAAATCAATCGGTCCGTCTGGAAGGAAACGGGCAAACCATGGTCACGGAAAATGATGCGTCCCGTCTTCTGCCATCGGATATGCTGGCTCTGGCGCTGGCAGACTGCGCAGAAACCGTACTGGCTTTGGTGCTGGAACAGAAGCATCTGGATTTTTCCGGTTCCTATGTGGACGTGTCCAAGGATGCGGATTTTGAAAATTATAAGGTCAAAGCCATCCACCTTACGTTCCACCTGCACAAAGAATACAGCGAGGAAACCCGCAAAGAAATTCCCCACATCCTGGAAACCATGTGCGTTGTCGGCCGCAGCCTCCATCCTGATGTAGTCAAGGATTATAAATTCCTTTTTGATGTAAAGTAAAGAAACTGCAGGAAACCATTTTTCGGTTTGAAAAGAAACGACGGACATCCCCATGAGTCCAATACAGGCAATCTGAAAGCCATGAATCTATGCATACAAAAGTAGATTCATGGCTTTTTTAAGGAAGCACTGATTAAATCGTTGTCAGATTTCATTCTTGGATTTTTATGCAATGCGAGGAATAACTCGACGCGAATAGCGAGCTATTTAAGGAGAGTTATGACGAAGCAGTGCATAAAAATCCTTATGAAATCTGACTCTGCGAATTAATCAGCGCTTCCTTAATCAGGGTTCCCACTGGGAATGATGAATCAGTGGTTCGGTGATGGGAGATGCGCTGTGTTCATACCGGGGACTCTCCGGAGAGAAGATCTCCTGGGCCGGGAAGAAGAGGAGGGGAAGGAAGTCGTAGAGGTCCTTTTCCTTCATCTGGAGGTGGTTCTGCTTAGTCAGGGCTCCGGTGTAGTCGCCGTCCGGATGGAGGGCCGGCTTCTTTATAGGGAGCGCAGTGACCTTATAGGCAGCATTGGAATCTTTCTTCCGCAGTACCATCTCCAATGGCTCATCCCCGTAGTCCAGCATGTACTGGGCTTCCAGGTTTTTCCCGTTCTCCAGGTCATAGCCATTAATGGAGAGGAGCCGGTCGCTGTGACCGACGGCAGAAAGCTCCGGATGATTTGCGGTGTCTATGGTATCGATGGTGATGGGGGACTTATTGGGCCCTCCGTTCAGGGTAAGGCCGTAATCGCAGTGGTCCACCAGGTCCCGGTAGGCCTTGGCGGCAGCAAAGATACCTGCATTGATTTCCACATCCTCCGGCTGCCCTGCCCAGCTCAGATCGGCCCAAGTCCCTTTGCCGGGAATTTCTGCGAAATCGACGAGGCAGAACCCCCTCGCCATGGCCTGGTCAGAAATCATGAGGGGAAAATTTTCGGGAAGGCAGTAAAAGACGGGCCCTTTCCGGTAGAGGTGGGGATCCCCCGGCTCTTCGGGCTGGTTCAGGTAATAGGCAATGGCATCCCGCAGCTTCTTTGCAGGGACTTCGGGGTAGAAGATGCTGTACGAGGGACCGTAGGTTGGGTTCGGAGCGGAAGCACTGGAATTCCCTTCGGCTTGGGCTTCTATAAAATCAGCCAGGTCTTTGGCCGGCACCTTCCGGCGGACTGTCTTGTTTCCTTCTTGGTTATCCAACAGGAGGGTCTGTGAATGGCTGTCTTTGTGGGCGAGAATTTCGGCAGGATTGATTTTGAACCAGAAACTCCGCCCATTGCCGGGCACCGGGGTCAGGGGCACCTCGGTTTTATCGAAAAGGAAGGATGCCTTCACCGCGTTTCCTTCATCGGAAATTCGCAGGGTCCAGCCATCGGATACGGCCCCTCTGTCATGGATCACATCGGCATACCCTGCCGCCACTACGCCGCTTCCCACGTAGCGGATGATGGTATGCCGCTTCATGTCCATGGCCTTTCCCTCCTGGATGATGGTCCCTTCCTTTGGGTGGGTATCCCAGGAAATGGCCTTCGCAGGAACAAGGGAACAGGTGGCCAGCAGTGCCGTCAGCAGGATGGGGACAAATTTCTTCATAGGAGGGCTCCTTATATAGGTTACAGGGAATCAGGCTTTCCTTCATCATAACAGAAAACGGACTTCTCTGTATGGTATGATGTAGGAAATATACTGTTCCTAAAGGACTGGAAATGGGGGAATACGATGAAAATCAGCAAAAAGATGTTAACATCCCTTGTCATCACCCTTTTATCGACATCGGTGGCGCTGGCGGAGTCTCCGGACCGGCAGGAGCCTCTGGGCCCTGCCGGCTCTGCCCATCGGCCGGTGCAGGCAAGGCACCGGAAAACGGTAGTACCGTCGTATGGGCAGGACACACTGCAGTCTACGCAGTACGGCATGGTCCGGGGCATCAGGGACGGAGAAGTCCTGGCATGGAATGGAATCCCCTACGGGAGAGCGGAGCGCTGGAAAGCGCCGGAGGATCCTCTTCCCTGGAAGGGAATACGGAATGCAGAAAAGTCGGGCCCCCCTGCCTTCCAGCAGACACCTCTGGGATATACAGGGACCGAAGACTGCCTTACTCTTGACATCTATCGTCCGGACACTGCAGAAACAGACCTTCCCGTATTTTTCTATATCCATGGCGGCAATAACCAGTCCGGTGATTCCAGACAGGTGCGGCTGCAGAAACTGGCGGTGAAAGTCAATGCAGTGGCAGTGAGCATTAATTTCCGACTGGGAGCCTTCGGGTTTAACCCTCTCCCCGCCCTGAAGCACGGAAGCAGCGAAGAAGATTCCGGGAACTATACGATCCTGGATATCCTGCAGGCCCTGGACTGGACGAAGGACAATATCCGGAGCTTCGGCGGGAATCCGGATAACATCACGGCGGCCGGGTTTTCCTCCGGCGGACGGGATGTGATGGCTCTACTTATTTCTCCGGCGGCTAAAGGGCGGTTCCAAAGGGCCATTTCCTTCAGCGGCGGCATGACGACCTCCGATACCGCAGATTCCCAGAAAATTTTTGCCCGCCATCTGGCGCCCTATGTAGTGGCCGATGGGATCTGCTCTTCAAAAAGGGAGGCAGAAGACTGGCTCCTTAAGGATTCGCCAAAGGTGGCTCATTACCTCAGGGGTCTCTCCGCCCCTCGTCTGGCCGGTGCTTTCGGTCATGCCTTCATCCGGATGGAGGCGTTTCCCCATCTTTACAGGGATGGAGTGGTGCTGCCGAAGGAGGGCTTCCGGACTGCATCGTACAACCGGGTGCCGCTTCTCATGTTCACAGGAACCGGTGAATTTTCCCTCTATGCCCGGAGCGACCCCTATTTCAGCAAAGCCGCTGCCGATGGGACTATTTTCATGGATTCCAAGACAAAGGCGGAATTCCTCTTCGCCCGGAACTATGGTAGCCGCATGTATGAGCTGTTCAATGATGAAGATTCGGCGGCCCGAATGAGCTCCCACTACGGCAGGACGCCTGTTTATACCATGGTCATCGGCTATGGGGAAAACCCGGCCATGGTGGGAGAAAAGGAAGCCCTGCTGTCCGGCGCGGTCCATGGAATCTGGATTCCCTTCGTCACCGGCTATGCCGATGCCACGGCGAAAGAATTTCCTCCGGGCTCCTTTGATAATCCCTCTGCTCTTGCACTGGCGGATACCATACAGAGGTACATCGGAAATTTCATGAGAACCGGAAATCCGAATGGAAAGGACCTGCCCCTCTGGAAAAAATGGTCGTCCGCTCCCTATGGGCCCACGGAGCTTGTGGTGGATGCAGACAGGACAGGAGCCCGGTATACTCAGGCCTATGGACACGGAACCTATGAAACCATCCTGAAGGCTATGAAAGCAGACCGGACCCTGGACGCCAAAGAAAAAGAATACCTCATCCGCCACGTCCTGAATGGCCGCTGGTTCAGCGAGCCGTTGGAAAAGCAGCGGAGCCGCGAGGATGGTAGAAGATAGATATGGAGTAGTGAGTTAGTGAATTGGTGAGATAGTGGGACAGGGGACCGGTTGGAGGACTTGAGGGAGCCTGGGATGCGTGGAAGGCTTGCATCCGACTGGCTGGTTATTCCCATTAGAAGTCAGATGGTCAGACCACCAGACGTCAGATGGAACTGCAGGGGTGATTATCGTAATAGCCATATGCCGAATGTGAGATAACCGCTAACCATGCAGGCCCCCTGAATAAGGGCCGCGCCAAAGGTACAGGTGCATGCGGCGATGCCACAGAACCTCAAATCTCAACTCTGCTTTTGGGGAGAAATCTTTCTTGCGTTCGGGAATACAGAGAAAAGCAGCTAAGGTGACTGAAGTGACTAAAGGGGCTGAGGGGTGGTTAAAAATCAAGGATAAGGAATGGATGTGGCGGCGCACAAACTGTAAAGCGCCGCCTTTTGATTAACTATTCGACCCCGTCATTTCGACCGGTGGTTAGCGTCGTGATGAGACAGCATAAAAGAATCGCTACAGCTTCGATGAGTGGAGAAATCTTTCCTGCGTTCGGGAATACAGGGCTTTTTAATCGTGCTTAGCGCTGTAAGACCGCCAGAGGCATCTATCTGAGAGATCTCGACTCCATCTCACATTCTATTTTTACGTATTACATCATTGCGGCGCTTCCCTGGACCTCAATTCTCTTTCCTCAAATCTCAATTCTGCTTTTTACAACGCTTTCATGAGCCCCGACAGGCCTTCTTTCTTATAGATTTCCTTGTAGGGCTCCGATTCCTGTCGGATGAGGCTGTCCAGTTCCTGCATGCCCAGGAGTTCCACCGGCGCTTTGTCATCGGTCAGAATGCGGCCACCGGGGCGGTAGATGGCGGCAGTGCCTGCAATCCGGGCAAGGAGGCTGTGGAGCTGGGGGTCTTTCACGGCACTGAGATTTCCGGACAGAGTCTCTTTCATCCCCTTGTCTCCTGCAAAAAGCTCCCGGTTCGTATTGCCCGGGACATCGATGGTCATGACCTCCGGGAATACGGAGGCCGTGGTATCGGAGAGCCAGTCCGCAATGCCCCCTTCCCGGGTGCCGTGCATGTTCAGGTTCACCACCATCACACCGCCAGGCTTCAGGCGGTCTTTCACGGTTTGGAAGAATTCCACTGACGACATCTGGAAGGGGATGGTAATGTCCTGGTAGGCGTCAACCATGATGACATCATATTTCCTGTCTGTTTCATTGAGATAGGCCCTTCCGTCATATTCGGTGACCGGTACTTCCGGAGGAAGCTGGAAATACTCATGGGCCAGGTCCGTAATCTTCCGGTCGATTTCCACGCCCTCCACCTTTGTTTCCGGCAGGTACCGCAGGAGCTGCCGGGCGTAGGTGCCGGACCCCATCCCCAGGATCAGCACATCCTGGGGCTTTTCTTTCTCTGTTCCCGTAAGAAATGGCGCCGCCAAAGCGTAATCGTAGTACATGCCGGTCAACTGATCCGTCTTTTCCAGCACCGACTGGACACCGAAGAGAACATTGGTGGAAAGGATGGTGCGGCTTGGGCTGTCCTGGACCCGGAGATAGTTGTATACTGACTCCCCTTCATAGAGGAGGCCCTCTTTGGATTCCCAAAAGGCGAAGTCCGTCTTGTACCCGAGGGGACAGGCCATGAGGAAAACGATGGCCGGAAGGCCGAGGCAGCGAAGGACCTTTCCCGTTCCGAGGCTGATGAAATAGATGGCGGACAAGAGGAGGAGGATCCCTGAGAAGGCCAGAAAAGTCACGTTCGTCCCCACCGCCGGAATGGTCACAAAGGTGGGGAGGAAGGTGCCGATAATGCTGCCGATGGTATTCATGGCGCCCAGGGTGCCTACGATTTTCCCGTTATCCGAGAGGGAGTCCATGGTGTACTTGGCCAGGGATGGAGTCACGGTGCCCAGAAGAAACAGGGGGAATACAAAGAGGAGAAGGCACGTGGCAAAGGCGGCAATGATGAGGTAGTCTGCATTCACAGAAAAAATAATGGCCGCGGAAATACCGACAATGGCGTATTTTCCCAGAAAGGGGATGAGGCAGAGCCAGATGGCGGCAATGAGAATCCGCCAGTAGAGCCTGTCGGGATTTGGATTCCTGTCCGCCGCCCATCCCCCGTAAACGTTGCCTCCGGCCATGGCAATCATGATCATACCGATGATGATGGTCCACACAATCTGGGACGAGGAAAAATAGGGGGAAATGAGACGCTGGGCGCCAATTTCCACGGCCATCACCGCCATGCCTGCAAAAAATTCGGTGAGATACAGGTACAGCCGGCTCTGCAGGATCCGCCGGCTGGCTGGGGCAGTGGATGTATGGCTGTTTGCGATGTTCAAGATAAGACCTCCTATGGGGTAAAGGGCTGCGGCTTTCAGCCGGGGCTCTGCTTGACGGCAAGGCTATGTCCTGACGACCAGCGCTTCCCTTATTCTGCGGCTTTGCCGCGCCTTCTCTAAAGGGCTCTATGCTTATATAAATCTATCATCTGGGGGCTGTTATTTTGTGTGTAGCTTCCGTCTCTTCAGTCACCGTTTTATTGGCCATGACGAAGTCACTGTCCCCGCAGCAGGCGGAGTCCTTTCTATTACACCACTTTTCTGCATTGTATCATAGAACAGTGGGGAACGGCTTTTTTACTATAAAATGTAAAAAAATTGAGGCCCCACGGTTTTGCCGGTGGGACCTCAATTCTCAACTCTATTTCTTTACAGCGCACTGAACATGGGGATAAAATCCATGCACAGGGTGCAGACGATGGTGACTACGATGACGGTGATAATGGAAAGGCGGACGCCATAGCTGATCTGGGCGCCGGCAGAGAGGCCGTAGCCGATAGGAATGGCTCGGGTGGATACCGGCAGGATGTAGGCGCAGTTGGCAGCAGCAATGGTTCCGAGAATATAGGGAATCGGGTTCAGTCCCAGGGACTGGGCGATGCCGGTGACCACGGGGATGGAAATGGAAGCGGAGGCGGTGTTGCTGGAAAGTTCGGACAGGAATACCGCAAAGACACAGCCGATGGCCATGACGGCGATACCGGGGGTCAGGTTCAGGGATGCGATGATGGCGGACAGAGTCTCAATGGCACCGGTCTCGATGACCATGCGTCCCAGGGCGAGGCCGCTGGCAAAGAGGGCAATCATGCCCCACATGACGTGGCTTTCCGCATATTTCCAGGTGAGCATGGGGTTATGGTTTTCATCTTTCAGGAAGAACATGAGCATCCCCATGAAAAGGAATACGTAGGCCGGTTTCATGGCCGGCAGGAGCGCTGCAAAGAGAGGACGGACGAAGGCGAGGATGGTGGCCGCCGCAAAGACAACGAGGCCGATTTTTTCTCCCCGTTTCATGGGGCCGAAGGCTTTGTACATGTCCTGGAAGTAGCCCTTTGTGCCGGGCAGTGTTTTTACGGGGGTGTGCATGCAGAAAAGGAAGAGCAGGTTCACGATGGAAACGATGGCCAGAATCGGCAGGAACCGGATGACCCAGTCCAGGTACATGAATTCGTGGCCCGTGAGCTGTTCGATGTAGGAAATGGCTACCAGGTTTGCCGACGAACCGATGGGGGAGCCGAATCCACCGATGCCGCTGCCCCAGCCGATGGCCAGGAGAATGGGGATGGCGGTCTTACTGGTGCTGATATCCTTTTCTCCCACGAAGTGGAGCATGGCCACGGCAATGGGGCAGAAGATGGCTGCCACCACCACGTTCGGCAGGAATATGGACAGCACCGTGGAAGCCATGAACCATACGAAAATCTGGTTTTTCATGGAAGTGCCGATGGAGCAGAGGGCCCGCACGGAAATCCGCTTATCCAGGCCCGTGGTGGTCCAGGTGAGACAGATGAGATCGGAGCCCAGAAGGAGGACGGCGATTTCAGAAAAATACTGGCTGATCACATGGTTCATGGGGATCAGGTTAAAAAGGGAATTGACAATAATGGGGATAAAGGCGGTGACATAAATAGATACGGGTCGGAATATCCACCACAGGGCCATCCAGAGGGCCGTGGCCAGGGCCAGGGCGGCGGTCAGGGAGAATGTACCTGACAGGAGCCAGGCGGCTATGCCAAAGGCCACGGGGCCGCTTAGAAGTTCCACATTCTGTTTCATACAACCACACTTCTTTCCGGAAAATTTTCAGGAAGCCCATCGCTAAGGGGGAATCCGGGGCTTCCCGGAAAGGAAATAAAAAAAGGGAAAGCTTTTTTGATTCCCTTTTACGGCACCTTTATTATAAACCCTTGCCCATTCATTGAAAAACCGTCATTTCTTGTATATAATACAGGAAAATTACTGTATCAGTGATTGACCGCGAGTCCATTTGTGTGAATGATTCTATTCGCTCCATACATGCCCCTTTGGAGAGGTCAGACGGCAGACCGTCAGATATCGGAGAGAATCGGTCACTTCAGCCGCCGAGTCACTTTTCTCTGTATTCCTGAATGCAGGAAAGATCTTTCCACTCATCGCAGCTGCAGCGATTCTTAGCGACAGAGCTATCCGGTATGCTTTCGCCGATCGAAATGATGCGGTCGGGAAATCGAAGAAGCGGCGCTATACAATTTGTGCGCCGCACATCTACTCCTAATTCCTAACTTATTTCTGATTCATTTTCTACCCTTTTCTCGTGGGGCTTATATCAGCACACAGGAGGTCCTATGAATTTCTTATCCATGAAATATTTCCTCACCCTGGCGGAAGAGAAGAATTTCACCCGGGCAGCGGAGAAACTCCATATTACCCAGCAGACCCTGTCCGCCCATATCGGGGGATTGGAAAAAGAGGTGGGAACGAAGCTTTTCGTCCGCCATGTGCCGCTGGAACTTACGGACAGCGGAGCGGTTTTCCTCCGGTATGCCCGGATTTTCTCACGGAATGAACTGGCCCTGAAACGGGAGCTGTCCGACGTATCAGGGCAGTATAAAGGCGTTCTCCGCATCGGTATTGCTCCCTGCCGGGGCCGGGTGGAACTGCCAGAGGTTATCGCTTCCTTCCGGGAGACCTATCCCCATGTGAGTATCCGGCTTCATGAGATGGCGAACGAGGATATCTGGAATGCCCTGAAGCGCGACGAAATCGATGTGGCCATGGCCCGGGTACTGGGGGAGCTGCCGGGCATCGCCCACCGTCCCTGGATGGAAGAGGAAATCGTCCTTCTGGTTTCAAAGGATCTGGCAAAGGGCCTTTGGGGAGAAGAGACAGGGCGGATTTTCATGCCTGAAGGACAGCGGAAGCGGGGGCTCTCCCTCCGCTTTGCGGACTGCCCCTTCCTCCTGAACAGTGAAGAGGATATTGCCGGGGCCCTGGCAAGGAAGCTGTTCCGGGATGCCGGCTTTTCTCCCTGGATTGCCGTGGAGTCGGAAAATATGGAGACCCTGCTGGATCTGTGCCTTATGGGAAAAGGCGCCTATTTCTGCCCGAAGAACCTGGTGAAAGCCCTCCTTACGCCGGAAAACAGGGAGAAGCTCTATGTACTGGAATTTCAGGACGGGAAATATGGCCTGTCCTTCGGTTACCTGAAAAACAGCCACCGCTGGAAAATCATCGAGAAATGGATGGATGCGGTCCTGCATGACCATGAATAAAATTTCGGCGCCGTCATCTCTATCCGGCAGCCGACAGCTGCTCTTCTGCAGCCTTAAAACTTGCGCAATAAAAACCCACCTCCGCGGAAACGGAGGTGGGTTTCTGTATTACAGGTCCAGGTTTGTGACTTCTTTGGCATGTTCTTCGATGAATTTGCGCCGTGGTTCTACTTTATCGCCCATGAGGATGGTGAAAAGACGATCTGCCTCGATGGCATCTGTGAGTTCTACTTTCAGCATAACCCGCTGTTCCGGGTTCATGGTGGTATCCCACAGCTGTTCCGGGTCCATTTCGCCGAGCCCTTTGTAGCGCTGGATGACGCAGCCGTCACGGCCGATTTCATCGAGCAAACGGTTCTGCTCATCGTCGTCGTAGGTGTAGTATTTCTGGCGGCCCTTACGAATCTGGTAAAGCGGAGGCTGGGCAATGTACACATGGCCTTCGGTGATAAGGGGCTTCATGTAGCGGTAGAAGAAAGTCAGGAGCAGGGTGCGGATATGGGCACCATCCACATCGGCATCGGTCATGATGATGATCTTGTAGTACCGGAGCTTCGTGATATCGAAGTCTTCGCCGACGCCGGTGCCGAAGGCGGTAATCATGGTGCGGATGGCATCGGAATTCAGCACCCGGTCCAGCCGCGCTTTTTCTACGTTCAGAATTTTGCCGCGAAGGGGCAGGATGGCCTGGTAGCGGCGGTCACGGCCGGACTTGGCGGAGCCGCCGGCGGAGTCCCCTTCGACGATGTAAATCTCTGTCAGCTTTGGATCTCGTTCTGTGCAGTCTGCCAGCTTTCCGGGGAGACTGGAAACTTCCAGCGCGTTTTTCCGGCGGGTCAGTTCCCTGGCTCTCCGGGCAGCTTCCCGGGCCCGGCTGGCGGTGATGCCTTTTTCTACGATGGCCCGGGCTTCCTGGGGATGCTCTTCCAGGTAGGTCTTCAGGCCTTCTGATACGATGGAGTCAACGATGCTCTTGACTTCCAGGTTGCCCAGCTTTGTCTTTGTCTGTCCTTCAAACTGGGGATTCGGTACTTTGACGGAAATGACACAGGTGAGACCTTCCCGTACATCATCGCCGGAAAGGTTGTCTTCATTCTGCTTCAGAATGCCGTTCTTCCGGGCGTAGTCGTTGAGCACCCGGGTGAGGGCGGTACGGAAGCCGGCCAGGTGCATGCCCCCTTCTACGGTATTAATATCGTTGACGAAGGTGTACATGTTTTCGCTGTAGCCCATCTGGTACTGCATGGCGATGTCCACGATGACCCGGTCTTTTTCCCCTTCAAAGGAAATAACCGACGGGTCTACCAGGTCTTTTCCTTCATTCAGGAACTGAACGAATTCCGTGATGCCGCCGGCATAATGGAAAACGTCCTGGTGGGTGGCACCGTCCCGGTTATCGGTGAGGGTAATGGTGAGGCCCTTATTCAGGAAAGCCAGTTCCCGCATGCGGATTTTCAGCGTTTCGTAGTCGAAGTCAATGCCTTCTTTGAAAATTTCGATATCCGGCTTGAAGGTGACGGAGGTACCGGTTTCGTCGGTTTCCCCGTAGGTTCTCATGTGCTCTGTCACGTCGCCCCGGGACAGTTTCATTTCATGGAAGTGGCCTTCTCTCTTGACGGTGACCGTCATCCATTCAGACAGGGCGTTGACTACGGAAATACCTACACCGTGGAGGCCGCCGGAAATGGGGTAGCCGTCGCCGCCGAATTTGCCGCCGGCGTGGAGGACAGTCAGGACCACTTCCATGGCCGGTTTTCCGGTTTCATGCATGCCTGTGGGGATACCACGGCCGTTATCGGTGACCGTGCAGCTGCCGTCATCATTCAAGGTCACTTCGATGTGGGTGCAGTAGCCGGCCAGGGCTTCATCGATACTGTTGTCCACCACTTCATAGACCAGGTGGTGGAGCCCCCGGGCGGAAGTGGAGCCGATATACATGCCCGGGCGGAGCCTGACGGCTTCCAGCCCTTCCAGTACTCGTATATCCTTGGCGCCATAGTCGCTCTTGCCATTTTCTTCTGCATGGTGGGCCTGGATTTCATGAATTTCTTCAGACATAGATTGCTCCTCGACAAAAAAATACAGTGTCCATATGCATGAACTACTGTCGTTTCTATATATATACAATATTTATATGCATTCTCTGTTATTATACCATATTTAGGGGACCTCTGCATGGGATGGATACGGGGCCGGGAGAAGGAGGGGGAACGCAAATAATCAGGAGTGAGGAATCAGGAATGATGGAGGCGGCCCACAGCTTATATAGCGCTGCCGGTTTTATATATCCCTGTCCCCGAGCATGCAGACCTCTGGAGATAAAGGTCCTATGCAGAACCTCCAGGTTTTGATGCGTCGGGCTGCCATTCCTCATTCCGAATCTTTTCGTGCACTGCCCCCTTTGGGTGTAGCCTGTTCCCCTTGAGCTGCCCGCTGTCAGGCTGTTTCGGTCGGCTCTATCTGAAGGCCACTGCCCTTTTATTCTAAATATGATAAAATGAAAAGAAAATGTGTTTTTTACCAAAGGAAGCATGATGAAGAAATTTCTTTTTCTGTTACTGATATTGGGGGCAGCGGTGTACTGGGGCATCTCCCAGGGAGATGAGCTTTCCCGGAATGCGGTGAAGTCCCACACATCATCTGCGGTGGTGGCACAGAAAGACAGCCGCCCCGCTGAAGATACGGGCGTACTGGCCACTATAAAGGGGACGGTCTCTTCCCTGGCATCCGGTATTTCCTCATCCGGTACCAAAGAAAGCAATAGCGGAAATCCCGGGAAAGAGCTGCCGGCAAGTCCAAAATCTACCAAAGCGGAAGCACAGACGTTACAGGAGAAGTGGAATGATGTGGCCCACTTCAAGCCGGCCCTGGAAAGCCGGGTCCATAGAGAGAAATTTGTCCCCTACGACAAGATTCCGGACCTTTTGAAGAAAGGAATCATTGCTACGGAAGACCGGCGGTATTACGAACATGGGGCCATCGACCTCATCGGTGTGGGCCGGGCGGCATTCACAAACTACATGGCCGGAGAAACGGTGGAGGGCGGCAGTACCATTGCCCAGCAGACCGTGAAGAATATCTTCCTTTCCAATGAACGGACCATGACGAGGAAGGTGGAAGAACTGGCACTGGCGGTGCAGCTGGAGCATAATTATTCCAAGGACCAGATTCTGGAACTCTATCTCAATACCATTTATTTCGGCCACGGCGCCTATGGTGTCGGCGAGGCCAGCCGTACTTACTTCGGCAAAGAACCGAAGGACCTGGACCTGTCCCAGTGTGCCATGCTGGCAGGTCTGCCACAGGCACCATCGGCCTATGATCCCATCGCCCATCCCCAGGAGGGGGCTAAGCGGATGACCACGGTCCTGGCCCTCATGGCCCAGGAAGGATATATTACGCCGGAACAGGCGGCCACGGCTGCACTTCACCTGTGGCTGAAGTAGGGAATATGATCTGTCCGTGGCGGTTCGTATCGGTATCAGGGCTGCGGTCTTTCCAATGGCCCCGGTGGTGAGTATAATATAGGAATATGTAACAGCTGGTTTTGGGCATTTTCCATGCAGGATGCCCGTATCGTTTTATGACAGGGAGTTTCTTATGGATTCTATGGCTTTTATTGTAATTGCCGTCATTGTGACGACTATCGGATTCCTCATCGGGTATCAGATGATCCGCATGCAGAAAAATGTGGCCCGCATTGTGGACCAGATTATTGACCACCATAAAGGGGACCGCAGTTTCCGGGATAAGGAGTTCCTCAATTATTTCCGGGCTAACGGAAATATCTGGCTCTCCGCTATGGATGACAAGTTCCGGAAAATGCTGAATATGCAGAAATACACAGCCATGGCGGCCATTGTGGTGGCGGTGGTGATTATCGCTCTTTCCATTGTGGAGCAGGTATATCCCCTGGCGGCATATCCGGTGATTCTTATCGTTTTCCTTGGAAAAAACCTCATGGAATTTAAGAGCGTTGCCGGCGACGACAAAACGAACAGCAAAAATGCGGTGGAATATTACCGTAAGGCCTTCCCCAATGACAGCATGGCAAAGAACAGCGGCGAAGGGAAAACGGCGGATAAGCTGGCGGGTTGGTTCATGATTGCCAAGAGGACCGCTATCCGCACCGGCAAACTGGGTACAGGGAAAGCTTCCGCTTCTTCGGAAGAAGCGCCCCGCCCGTCCCGGGTTATCCGGCGGGGAAGTCCCGGCAGGACGGCCATGAGAAGAAGAGGTCGGAGATAATTAAAAGAGCTTTGGAAATGATACATTTTCAAAGCTCTTTTTTATGGACGAAATGAAAGGAAATACATGTACAATCGGACTTTGCGGATTAACCGGCACTTTCTCAGCGCTGCCGGTCAAATTTCCTCCTTACGTGGTCCCGGGGAACCTGTTCTTCCCCCATCCGCTTCAGCATTTCCGCATTTTTGGAAGCCGTGAGGATATAGAGGAAATCCTCTGCCCGCAGTTTGATATCGGGATCCGGTATCATGCTTTCGCCCCGGCGCTTCAGATCGATGACCACGGTCTGCTTCATGGGAGGCAGTTCGGAAATCTTCCGGCCCTCCAGGATGGAGCCGCTTCCCACGGGCACTTCGATGATGTTTCTTTCCTCTTCACAGGATTTATCGGGCTTTGTGGCCAGCGATTTTTCAAGGAGCGCATCATAAATGGGTTCACCCTTCAGAAGCTCCGCTGTAATGTAAGCCACCGCCGATCCAAGGGCCAGGGCCATGAGGTGGCCGAAGTCACCGGTCATCTCCAGAATGAGCAGTGTGCCGGTGATGGGGGAACGGACGCTGGCGGCAAAGAGGGACACCATGCCTATGATGATGATATTGGGCGTAAAGACTTCATTAATAAGATCCAGGGAAACCAGTACGTTTGCTTCTACAGAACCCAGGAGGGCACCGGTTACGAGGAGGGGCAGGAAGAAGCCGCCCGGTACACCGCATCCGTAACTGATGAGGGTAAAGATGTACTTTGCTCCCAGGAGGACAAGAAGGAACCACAGACTGTAGTGGTTAGCAGCCAGCTGGTCCACCAGCTTATTGCCTCCGCCCAGGACCTGGGGAAGGATGAATCCCAAGGCGCCGGATACCAGAAGGGCGAAGAGAATTTTATAGTACTGGTTTTTGAAAATCTTCAGGTTATAGAAGGCGCCGATATGGAGCAGCCCATAGTTGAAGATGATGCCTGCTATTCCCGCGGAGATGGCAATGAGTACTACCAGTCCCAGGTGTTCCGTGGGCATGGGAACCAGGTTGATGAAATGGAAGCTGGTGCTGTTGCCGAAGAAGAACCGGGTCACAATGGTGGCCGTAATGGCGCTGGTCATGGTGGGCAGAAGAACGGCGCCGGAAAAGTTCCGGTGAAGTTCTTCCAAAGCAAACATCATGCCCGCCAGGGGTGCATTGAAAGCAGCCGCCAGACCGGCACTGGCGCCGCTGGTGATAAGGTACCGCTCTTCCATCCTCGTCCGCCCCAGAAAACGGGACAGCCCCTGGGCTGCCACGGCACCGATCTGTATGGATGGCCCTTCCCTGCCCAGGGACAGGCCTGCGCCGATACCCAGAGCACCGGCCAGGATTTTCACCCACAGGATGCGGAACCATTTCATTTTGTACAGGCCGAGAATGACGCCCTTCACCTGGGGAATGCCGGAGCCCGATGCCATGGGGGCATACCGGCACATGGCATACATGACGGCGGCCGTTACGGCCAGTGCCAGGATCCACCCCGCCAGGGGCAGGATATTTTTCCCTTCCAGTGCTGGAATGAGGAAAGCATTATACACAAAAATACGGATCTCCTCCGCTTTTCCCAAAAGAAAGCGGAAGAGACTGATGGCAAGGCCGCCCAATATGCCTGCAAAGATCCCTTCTATGAACAGGCGGAGCCGGAATTTGTGCCAGTTGTCCAAAGCCACGTAGGTCCGAAACAGCTGCCGGTTAAATGACTGGGACGAGGGGTTTTCTTCTTTCATAGAAACCTCCTTTTTCCGGCGGTATAACAATTGGATTTCATTGTTTGTAATGGCTGTCTCCGGTTACAGGTCCACCTGATACGTCAGGACAGCATCAATAGCGGAAACCGCATTTTCCCAGGTGGTGATGGTATCTTTCATTTCATGCTCATAGAATTCATCATCAATATATTTCAGGTTGATTTTTACATTAATAATGGATGCATGGATGCAGGCGATGGCACTCTGGGCAGCCATGATGGAATCGCTCAGGGCATTTTTATTTCCCTTGAGGAGCAGGTTCGTGAAACTGGGGAGCAGGTCGCTCATGGTCTGAGCCATCTGCTGGGGCGCTTCTATGGCTTTCTTGAAAGCTTCTACCTGCTTTAACTGCCGCTCTTCCAGGGGGAGGCTGCGGATGGCCCGAAGCGTATCCATGAGTTCCAGAAAGTTCTGGGCATCTTCATCCATGAGATCCAGGAAGATGGAACGAGCCATATTGAAGAGGCCGGCATATTCATTGGCTTTATCATGAAATTCGGCATAGGCCTTGTTGGATGCCGTCAGGTGGCACACCATTTCAGCCAGGGCACAGGCCTGGGCTCCCAGTAGGCCGGCGGCAGCGCCGCCGCCGGGGGCAGGTGTACGGCTCCCTAAATCATCCAGAAATTCATCAATCGTTCTTTGGCGGAAAGCTTTCTTTTCCATACAAATCACCTCAGTAGTATAGGATTCCATTCGTGCCGGTGGGGCATATCATGGTTTTGATTAATATTATACCCTAGTAAAGCGGGAAGTGTCATGGAAAATTGGAATATTTCAGTTTGTCGAGCTGTTGGGCGGCGCTGATGGATAGAGTCATTCGTGCGGGGGCTTCTAGCTGTTAGCTCCTAGCTGCTAGGAAGGCTCAACAGCCTACGGCACGAATGACAGGTGGAAACATCGGATGGAAAGTGCCGCAGGCGGACCAGTTTTCCTAGCAGCTAGAAACTCCATGCGAGTGACTCTACCCAGCCGCACCGAACACAGCAGCTCGTCAAACCGCAATCGGCTGAGTTACTTTCCGCTCTCCATTTTCAGGGAACTCCGGCTCTTCCCGGACTCTATTCCCTCTGGCTGGAGCATCACATACCGGGCCACCTGGCGGTAGAGGACCATGAACAGGGTCACTTCCATGGGGAAGCAGACGATATTTTTGATGAGCCGGCCCATGAAAATCGCAGAAGCCGCCTTGTCGTAGTATAGAGTCAGCCACAGTGTATTGAGTCCCAGATGGATAAAGACCATGACAAGGAAAAAGGGGATGCACACATAGGGAAATGTGACCTGGCGGCGGTAAAAGAACTTCCCGTAAATAAAGCCCGTCAGAAATCCGGAAACCAGGAATCCCGGGAAAAATATACTGGTCCCCAGGCAGGCGGTTCCGATGAAGTCAGACAGGGCCGCCACCAGTCCCCCTTTCCAGGGACCATAGAGGGCCCCGGCCAGGGCAATGGGAAGGAATCCGAAGGTCACCCGGATAAAGGGCGTCTGTATGGCAAAGACATAGGACAGGAGCACTGCCAGCCCCGTAAGGACTCCCAAAACCACCATCTGTTTTCCATCCATTTTCTGCATGTTAAAAGACCTCCTTTGCGTTGCCGCATGGGAAGTCCCATGCAGCAGCGGGATGCAGTACCGGCACCGCAAGCCGTTTATGGCTTTTCGTCCGGATGACAGCTCCCCGTCCACCCGGCACTTCACGCGCAGGTACTTACTCTGCTGAAATATAATTTGCCGCCTTATGGCAGCTCTTAATGTGTGATAGTATACCACGATGGGTAAAAAATACAACCGTTGTCCTGCCAATTTCAGTTTATCGAGCTGGTGGGGGCTATAGTTGGCGAGCGGCCCAAATGGGGTGAATGGGGCGTAAGGGTTGTGGGTTGGCATCGCTTCGCTCGCCAACCGGGTGGTGGCTTCAACGTCGCT
>OGXC01000751.1_pt1 | contig 27068 bp, 20 predicted proteins | sample 1576201 | NCBI WGS metagenome assembly OGXC01 (sample SAMEA3541562, study PRJEB24748) | human gut metagenome | biome: human gut; feature: human-associated habitat; material: faeces | place: China | collected 2012 | reverse complement strand
CTATTTCTTATCAGAAAGATTTGCTTTCCATAGACACAAGAATTTTTACACCCTCGCCCTGTTTTATCTACTCTGCCGCTTTCTCAAGTTGTTTTTTCATAAAATTCATCCAGGAAATCTCGTCAGTGTTTTTATATCTTGAATACGAAAATCCAGTATTTTTATAATGTATACCTTTCATATCATCGAGAATAGTTTTTGCAATTGCCTCCCCCAATTTAATAGGTACAGCATTTCCAATCTGTTTATACTGATCAAGTATAGCACCACATATCTGCCAATCTTGTGGAAACTCCTGGATACAAGCATATTCTTCTACACTTAATGGTCTATCTTCTGTCGGATGCGCTAAATCCGTTGCTGGCATAGTTGGATTTGTAACCAATGTTGGCGATGGCTTTGAGTAAGATAATCGTCTTAAAAATCCTGTTTTACCGCCTCCCAAGTAGAAGGATTTTCCCATTGCCTCCTTTTGCATATCTAAAGGAAGGTCTTTCCAATATTGTCCTTCTTTGAGCATTCTATAATATTTCAATCTCTTCTCTGGAAATTCAATATAATGCTTTTCTACATTTTCAGGCAAATTATCAAATGCGTCTTTTAATGTTCTCCACTTCTTTAATCCATCTGTTCCGTTTTCATTATGAGTAGGCTGTAAATAACTTACCTTCTCATCTCCGATTTTTCCTATTATTACAACACGCTCTCTAATTTGAGGAGCTCCAAAATATGCGGCATTATAAAGATTAAAAGAAACTGTATATCCCATTTCCTTTAATCTATCAAGGATAATCATCATCGCACCACCCTTGATAGGCTCCTCTAAATCTCCATATTTAAACGGCGTAGATAAAAGTCCACGAACATTTTCTATTACTATATATGTTGGCTTGATTTCAGATACTATGCTCAAATATTTTAAGAACACATTTCCTCTCTCATCATCAAAAGCCTTTCTATTTCCTGCAGTACTAAAAGCTTGGCACGGCGGCCCACCAAAAATAATATCAACCTTTCTTCCTTCTGGAACCTTAGCCATCTCAAGTATTTCAGCTGCTGAAAATTTAGTAATATCTCCAATCAACCCAATGTTAGGATTGTTTTTTTCGATTGTCATCCTGCACGCCTTATTAAATTCGCATGCTAAAAGAGCGTCTATCCCACCATTTCTCATTCCTACATCCAGGCCCATAGCACCCGAAAAAAAACTTAATGCTACTATTGGTGGAACACTATCATCAAGTCTTTCATGATCATCTGGTTCTATAACAACATCATACTTTTCTATATACTGTTTCAAATCCTCTTCTGATGTCAGCCACTGGCTTCCAACTCTTTCTGCCTTTAAATATTTATTTTTTATCAGTGTTCTTACAGACTGTGCGGTAACTTTCAATCTTTTCGCAACCTCTGTTACGGTTAATAAATCCGTTGTATCTATCAATGGTATTTCCTCTTTTCTATATCGCAAATATTTATAGACCCATTATAGCATATAAACTATCATAAATCAACCGTGCCTAGTGCGTACATATCAATTCAGGAGGAATATTATCAAATGAATGTTTTATTGGTTCACCCACGGGGCCTAAATTCTTTTCTAAATATTTCAGTAATTCCGTATTCTCTATATAGTAATACATTTGTGGTACTACAAATCCGGGTAAGTCATTTCTCAGTTTTTCCAGAGAAATCGCATTGGTCATTTGAAACTCTGTGATTTCCATTGCCACGGTGTGCTTACTTAAATAATTATCAATTCTTGATAACGTTGCCTCGTCATATGAATATTTTTTCTTCCATGACTCAATTTGAACTCTATTATCCAAACGCATTATTCCAACGATAGCTTTGACTGGCGTACTAATATACAGATATGCCTTAACCGGCTCATCTGGAAAAACACGCCTGTGTTCATATATCTTTTCTCCTGATTTCACTCGTTCAAATACATCAGCTTTGAAACTTAATAACATAGTTCTCATACTTCTTAATCACATCCATTCTGTCAAATCAAACTACCAAATATACATCTTATCCACTCAACCTACGCCAATGTTCATCTTGTCAACTCAGTCTTATCTAAAAATCAGTCTCGACCAATTCTCTCAGGCACAAAAAGAGAGCTTGGAGCAAACCTGTCAAATTTACCCCCAAACTCTCGAAATCCTTTATTTCAAGGCTATTTGCAGTTCTTACTTCTGTACTTTTGACATCAAAACTACGCTCTCAACATGAGATTTTTAGGCTATTTTCAGCATTGTGCAGAAAGTTCAGAAATTCCTGTATTTATTTGCATTTTCACGATAATTCATGCGTATTTTAAAACCAATTTGCTCATCATTTATGAATAGGCTATTTTGAGAAATTGGATAAAATAGTCGAATCGTCATTTTCTTTAAGCGGATCATCGGAATAGCAAAAGCTAACACCAGGTTCATTCTCAAATTTTTTAAACAGAATAGGCCTTAATAGTTTTGTTTTATCCGAATTAAAGTCACTTCTCTTTCTGCCATTAGGATTTCTTCTCATTTTATAACAATAAATTTTATTTGGATCTTCTGAATCACTTATACTAAGTGACTTCACCATTGCACCTTTTTCCTCATCTGAAATATTTTTAGGAATATTCACTGGAATTGCTTTTCCGAAAGTTTCAGCAAATTGTTTTAAAATATCTCCTAAGTTATCTTGATACTCAATACCAAAATACTGTCTTAAGGTTTTTGCATCGATTAATAATTTAGAAGAATTGGCTTCAATTTCCAATCCATCGTTTAAATCGTCACTTTTCATAAAATGGAGCTTTACTAGTGCATATTGATTTACTCGCTTTTCCTTACCTACAAATCTTTTTACAAGCACTATATATACAACTGATTTATATCTAAATAGAAAGCTACATATAGTTCAATTCTTACTAACCATATCATTTTTCAATTCATTTAGATTACTTAGTAGCATGAAACGAACCTCCTCACTTCTTTGAACTATATTTCTTATTACTTCTGTGTGTTCCATTCTCATCAACAATTACATTGCTACGTTTATGTTTTTCTTTCTGAACAGCATCGAACATTTCTTTTGAAATGATTGCCGGATGAGAATTGTTCAATTTATAAATCTGATCTTCTTTGCCATCTACATTAACAACCGAAACACCTATGTACTTTTCATTACTCAGCATTTCTTCTATAGAACGTTTTGGCCAGTTATCTTTTCCTGTAGGAGACTTGATACTCCTTTCTTTCAATTCCTTAACAATGCCTAATATGCTTTTACCACCAAGATACAAATCAAAAATCAGCTTAATGACTTCTGCCTGTTCTTCATTGATTACAAGATCGCCATTTTCATCTTTATCATAGCCATAGCACTTCCTGCGATAAAAATCTAAGCCGCCATTACATGCTCTTTGTTTGATGCCCCTTTTTATATTAGCAGTTCGTGTTTCGTTTTCAGCCTGATTACAAGCTTCAATCGTTGATATCAGTAATAAACTTCCTACTTTTAATGTATCGAGTTCTTCCTGCTTAAAAATAATACGCACACCTGCTTCTCTTAAAGTATTGATTGCATCAAGTACCTCAACAGTATCTCTACCAAGTCTGCTAATATTCTTTACTACAACTATATCGGTAAGTCCAGCTTTACACTCATTTATCATATTTTTGAATTTGGAACGAACTGAACCTTTTTTAGAAGAGGCTATATCTATATGGAATCTACAAGTTTCCAATTTCTTTGTTCGGAAACATACTTTGCAAAACCGGAGATTTGTGCTTTTAGGCTATCCAGTTGTTCCATACTATTGGAACTCACACGAGCATAAATAACAACGTGTTTCACCGGCTCATTTGTATTAGCTGGAATTACTCTCACTTTTCCATAAATCACAAGTAAACACTTCTGTATAATCGACCCAATCTCAATACTCTTATCTATCCAACTATAAAAATAACAAGATTTTATTCACTTTTTAAGGCATATTCCGCAGTCTGATTTTCAATTCTAAAAATCTCGGAAATCCCCTTATTTCAAGCCTTTTTCACACTTTTACTTATGTACTTTAGTCAACAGAACCACGCTCTCCACATGCACCGTCATCGGGAACATATCGACCGTTGCCAGGCGTTCTGCTTTATATCCGTTTGCGGTCAGATACTTCAGATCTCTTGCCAGTGTCGCGGAATCGCAGCTGACGTAGACGACTCTTTCCGGCTGCATTTTGACGATGGTCTCAAGCAGGGCTTCATCGCAGCCTTTTCTTGGCGGATCGACTACGATCACATCGGCTTTGACGTTTTCGGTTTCGTATTTGTGAGGCAGGATTTCTTCTGCTTTGCCAACATAAAACTCTGCATTTTGGATGCCGTTTCGTCTGGCATTGTCTTTCGCATCTTCGATGGCAGGCGGCACAATCTCTACGCCGTAAACCTGTTTTGCTTTCTGTGCAAGGAACAGAGAGATGGTTCCGATGCCGCAATAGAGATCCCATACGGTCTCTTTTCCGGTCAGTTCGGCGTATTCCAGTGCTTTTCCGTAAAGCTTTTCGGTCTGTACCGGGTTGACCTGATAGAAAGACAGCGGGGAAATGCGGTATTTGACGTTTCCGATATAATCTTCGATATAATCCTGACCCCAGATCGGCTGGATTTCTTTTCCGAGGATCACATTTGTCTGCTCAGTGTTGACATTTGCCATGATTGCGGTCATGCCCTCGATCTTCTGAAGCCTGTCCACCAGTTTTTCAACCTGTGGAATCTTTCTGCCATTGATCACGAGGCAGACCATCAGTTCTTTTGTGGTAAATCCCTTGCGGATCAGTACGTGACGCACCAGCCCTTTTCCGGTCTTTTCATCATATGGCTCTACTTTACAGACTTCCATCCACGAAATGACTTCGTTTAAGATTGCTTCATTTTCTTCTGCTCCGAGCAGACAGTCGGTGTTTGCTATGATGCTGTGCGTGCGGCCTGCATAAAATCCGGCAATGATTTTTCCGTTTTTATCACGGCCGATCGGAAACTGTGCTTTGTTGCGGTAGTGAAATGGCTCTTCCATGCCGCAGATCGGCTCTACTTCCATCGCAGAAAGATCCAGACCGCCGAGGCGTCTTAAATTGTTGCAGACTTTGTTTTCTTTAAAAGTAAGCTGACGTTCATAATACATCTGCTGGATCTGACATCCGCCGCACTGTCTGGCAACCGGACACGGTGCCTGGATGCGGTCCGGTGACGGCACAAGAATTTCCATCAGCCTTGCATAGCCATAACGTTTTTTCATTTTCATGATTTTGACTTTCACCTGATCGCCCGGGATCGTGTCTTTGACAAAAAGTGCAAATCCATCTGCTTTTCCCACGCCGGAACCGTCTGAGCTGATATCCTCTATGGTAATTTCCAGCATATCGTCTTTTTTCATAAATTTAATTCCTCCATGAACAGAAACTTTTCCGGCTTCTTTAACTGTTTCACATTGTCTGATCAGATACTTGTCTTGCGGATATTTGACTCAAACAGGCGGTTATAACCAAGCCAGTCATTGTTATCGTTATTGCTCTTTAATGCTTCTTTAAATGTCTCGAGTTTTGCATCGGTATTGTCTGCAAAATTCAGTGCCAGTGCTTCTGCCAGTGCCGGCTTTTTCGGGGAACCGTATTCCAGTTCTCCGTGATGTGCCAGAATGCAGTGTTTCAGTTCACTTGCCAGTTTTTTCGGAAAACCCGGAATGCGGCGGATACTTGCTCCGACCAGTTCCACGCCCATCACGATATGGCCGAGAAGCTGTCCGTCATCCGTGTAATCGTTTTCCGGGAATCTGGAGATTTCTTTCATTTTTCCCACATCGTGGAACAGTGCCGCACACAACAGAAGGTCTTTATTTAAAAACGGATACTGTTTTACATAGTAATAGCAGAGTTTTGTCACATTTAAGGTATGCTCCAGAAGTCCGCCCACAAATCCGTGATGCACGCTCTTTGCCGCAGAATGTCCTTTGAACGCTTTGATAAAAGCTTCATTTTCCACAAAATAGCTGTCTGTAAGCTGCTTCAGATACGGATTCTCGATTTTATGCACATACGTGAGCAGCTCTTCGTACATCTCATCAATGTTTCGCTCGCTGACCGGCAGATAATCTTCTTCGATATATTCGCCTTCTCTTGCTTTTCGTACTCTTTTGATGGAAACCTGTAATGCTCCCTGAAAACTTGTGACATCTCCAACCACATCGATATAGTCCAGCATATCGAAATCTTCAATTCCCTGAGAGTTCGGATCCCAGATTTTGGCATCGATCACTCCTGTTTTGTCCTGAAGGATCACATTCTCATATGATTTGCCGTTTTTTGTCATCGCAGACTGTCTGTATTTGCAAAGATAAATTCCTGAAAGTCTCTCGCCTTCGTGCAATGTTTCAATATATTTCATTGTTTTGACCTTTCTCTTATTAAATAAACATGAATGGTTCCGTGCAGGACAGATCACTTGCTGCCGGTACCATGATCTTATCTGTTTCGTTATCTGGCTCCCATGACCAGTTTCATTTCTACATCGGCATAACCGCCGATGCTTTTTCTGCGGACCTTGATTTTTAAGGTATCACCTTCCTGATATTTCCGCAGAATGTCTTCGTACTCGGACATCGAGCCAACGCTTTCCCCGTTGATCTCTGTGATCACATCGGCCGCCTGTATCCCGGCATACATGGCCGGTGAATCTGTGTTCACTTTCTTGACATAAATACCGTAAGGAACGCTGAAATGCTCTGCCACACCGGCACTGACGCTCTTTCCGACCACACCGGTATAAGGAAGCGACCTGCCTGCTGCCAGCATTTCCAGCAGATAGCTGATATCAGAAATGCCAAGTGCAGTCAACGTATCTGCCGCACCAGTCTGTTTGAATTTCTGTGCCACAATGCCGACCATATTTCCATCCAGATTCAACAGAAATCCATAGCTTGTATCGCTGGCCGCCATGTCCGTTGCGATCACCTTATACTCTCCGTCCACATCTTCACACTCCGTAATCGAAGTGATCATGCCATAATTGATCGAATCTGTATACCCCATTGGACTTCCGACTGCGATCACCGATTCCCCTTTTTCTACGCTGGAAATTCCTTTGATCGAAATTGCGGAAATGCTCTGGATCGTGGATTCCTTTATACTTTTGAGCGGAATCTCCAGAATCGCAAGCTCTGTCACCGTATCCTGCTGTCTGACAGCTGCATCTGCGACCTCTCCGCCCGGGAAGGTTACTGTGATCTGCTGTGCACTTTTGATAAAACGACTGGAAGTCAGGATGTAAAGCCAGTTGCTGTCCACACGGAACACCAGTCCGGAAGTCTCCGTCACATTCTCATAGCTTTCACTGAACCAGTCCATTTTTGCCACATAGCTTTTAATCTTTACCAGAGAATTTTCTGCAGAATCTACCACATTTTTCATCTGATCATAGTGCATGCGGTATTCTTCGATTGCATCTGTTTCTTTGCTGTTCTTTTTCCTGCCTTTTGCCGTCTCCTTTTCGTCATCCACTTTCTGCTCTGTCTGTCCGGTTTCTGTCTCCTGAGTATGTGTCTCTTCCTGAACCATCACGATCTGTGTCGGCTCATCCGGCTTTCCAAACTGATTGCTCGCCCACGGCTGTACGATCGCGAACATCACGCCCGCCGCCACCCCGAAAATAAGTGCCAGGGCAATCGCCGCTGCCCCCTGCGTAAACCACTTACGTCGGTAGAACGGCTTTTTCTTGATCTGTTCATTGATAAAATGAAACTCTTTCTTCTCGTTCTCACCCATATACCTGATCCCTTCTGCTATTATAGGCTTTTCGTTCAAAATACCTTTTGACCATACCCACATTATAGGGTACAATAGAAAAATAGTAAAGTTATAATTATATGATGCCAGGGGCAAAAGCCTGAAACTACGATGTGCTTGCACAGGAGTGGTTTTATGGCTTAATGCCCTGCCCGACGTGAGCATAAAAGTGAAGCGGAAGCTTCACGATATGCGAATGGCGGGTGCTATGTGCCAGTGGCACATGTTTAGCACCGACCGAAGCGGAGCGTAGAAGAATTGTGGGAGTACGAAGTACGGAACAATTCGTATGGCATCTTTTGTTACACATCACTACAAGAGGTATGCTATATGAACCCAAAGGCTTTAAAAACTTTAGAATATAATAAAATCATTGACAAGCTCACAGAATTTGCCGGTTCGGCACTTGCAAAAGAGATGTGCCGCAATCTGCAGCCATCCACGGATCTGTACGAGATTCAGGCTCTCCAGAAGGAGACAAGCGATGCCCTTTCCCGTATTTATCAGAAAGGTGCGGTATCGTTCCGCGGCGTCCGCGACATCCGCGGCTCCATCAAGCGTCTGGAGATCGGTGCGATCATCGGTATCAATGAACTGCTTTCGATCTGCAGTCTTCTTGAGGTCTGCAGCAAGGTAAAGGCTTATTCCAGAAATGACCGTGATCCTGATTTTGAGGATTCTCTGGAAGCTATGTTTCAGGCACTGCAGCCTCTGACACCGGTTTCTTCCGAGATTCGCAGATGTATCGCCTCGGAGGAGGAATTAAATGACGATGCCAGTCCTGCACTGTTCAAGATCCGCCGCTCCATGCGTCAGATCAACGACAAGGTCCACGCTCAGCTCCAGACGATGGTAAATGGCTCCGCCCGCACCTACTTGCAAGATGCGGTTGTTACCATGCGAAACGGACGCTACTGTATCCCGGTCAAAGCAGAGCACCGCGGACAGATTCCGGGCATGATCCATGATCAGTCCTCCACCGGTTCTACCCTGTTTGTGGAGCCGATGGCTGTCATCAAACTGAACAACGACCTGCGTGAACTGGAATTAAAAGAAGAAAAAGAAATCGAGATGATCCTTGCCACCTTAAGTGCCAGATGTGGTGAAGAAACCGAAGCTCTGCGTGATGACCTGGATCTTCTGACAAAACTGGATTTTATTTTTGCCAGAGCACAGCTCTCCCGCTCAATGAACGGCACACAGCCGGATTTCAACGAGGAAGGCCGTATCCTCATCAAAAAAGGAAGACATCCGCTTCTCGATAAAAAGAAAGTCGTTCCGATCGACATTCAGCTCGGTAAGGATTTTGAACTGCTGATCATCACCGGTCCGAATACCGGCGGTAAAACCGTTTCCCTGAAAACAGTCGGACTTTTTACCCTGATGGGACAGGCCGGACTGCATATCCCGGCATTTGACCACTCAGAGCTTTCCGTATTTCACGAAGTTTTTGCGGATATCGGCGATGAGCAGAGCATTGAGCAGAGTCTCAGTACTTTTTCCGCCCATATGACAAATACGGTATCGATCTTAAAAGAAGCGGATGACCGTTCGCTCGTGTTGTTCGATGAGCTTGGTGCCGGAACCGATCCGACCGAAGGTGCAGCCCTTGCGATCGCGATCCTTTCCAACCTGCATCGCCGCGGTTCCCGCGTTATGGCAACCACGCACTACAGCGAATTAAAGGTGTTTGCACTTTCCACACCGGGCGTGGAAAACGGTTGCTGCGAGTTTGATGTGGAAACTCTGCGTCCGACTTACCGGCTGCTGATCGGTGTTCCGGGTAAAAGTAATGCTTTTGCGATTTCTCAGAAACTTGGTCTGTCACAGGACATTATCGAGGAAGCAAAAACACATTTGACCAAACAGGATGAAGATTTTGAAGATTTACTTGCTGATCTGGAGCAAAAACGTGTTACAATAGAACAGGAACGTGACCAGATCAATTCCTATAAAGAAGAGATCCGCGAATTAAAGCAGCGTCTTGAATCCAAACAGGAAAAACTGGACTTAAGCCGCGACAAAATTCTCCGTGAAGCAAATGAGCAGGCACGCAATATTTTGCAGGAAGCCAAAGATTATGCCGATACTACGATCCGCAATTTCCAGAAATATGGAAAGGCTGCCGGCGTGTCTGCCAAAGACATGGAAAAGGAACGCGGCAAACTACGTGAGAAAATGTCCACAGTTGACAAAAAGCTTTCTGCGAAGAATGCGGCTCCGAAAAAATCGCATAAACAGCTTACCGCCAAAGATCTGCACATCGGCGACAGCATAAAGGTACTGAGCCTGAACCTCAAAGGTACGGTCAGCACGCTGCCGGATGCAAAAGGCAACCTGTTTGTTCAGATGGGAATCCTGCGTTCTCAGGTAAACATCCGGGATCTGGAAAAACTGGATGATACCGTGATCACCGGAGGCAATTTCAGCAAGACCGGTTCCGGCAAGATCAAAATGTCCAAATCGGCATCTGTCAGCACAGAGATCAATCTACTCGGAAAGACCGTCGACGAGGCGATCATGGAGCTGGATAAATATCTTGACGATGCTTACATTGCCCACCTTCCTTCCGTCCGTATCGTACACGGAAAAGGTACCGGTGCACTTCGAAAAGGTGTTCACAATTATCTCCGCCGCCAGAAGCATGTCAAGAGCTATCGCCTTGGCGAATTCGGCGAGGGTGATGCCGGAGTTACGATCGTGGAGTTCAAATAAAACTGTTAAAATCAATAATGCCTTAAGAATTGTTCCGTACTTCGTACTCTCACAATTCTATCCGACATTCGCATATCGTGAAGCTTACGCTCCACTTTTATGCTCATATCGGTGCAGGTCATTAAGCCATAAAACCACTCCTGTGCAAGCACATCGTGGTTTCAGGCTTTTGACCTTAGCATTATTAAATATTATTTAAAAACATGAGGAGTATATATTATGGTAAACAGACAAAAGATTATGATTGTTGATGATGATGAGAACATTGCAGAGCTGATCTCTTTGTATCTCACCAAAGAGTGTTTTAACACGCGAATTGTTCACGACGGCGAAAGTGCCATGCGTGAATTTGATACTTACGGACCGAATCTGGTCCTACTGGATCTGATGCTTCCGGGCATGGACGGCTATCAGGTATGCCGCGAACTGCGTCAGCGTTCTTCCGTGCCGATCATCATTTTATCTGCAAAGGGTGAGGTGTTTGACAAGGTACTCGGTCTGGAACTTGGTGCAGATGATTACATGATCAAACCGTTTGATTCCAAGGAGCTGGTTGCCAGAGTCAAAGCGGTTCTCCGCCGTTTCCAGCCAGAGAAATCTTCCAGTTCACAGAATTCCGGCAAGATCGTGGAATACCCGGATCTGATCGTAAATCAGACCAACTATTCTGTTATCTATAAAGGATCTACCGTTGACATGCCGCCAAAAGAACTGGAACTGCTCTATTTTCTGGCTTCTTCACCAAACCAGGTTTTCACAAGAGAACAGCTGCTGGATCACATCTGGGGCTATGAATACATCGGCGATACCCGTACGGTTGACGTACATATCAAACGTCTCCGGGAAAAGATCAAAGGAAATGATTCCTGGGCACTGACCACCGTATGGGGTATCGGCTATAAATTTGAGGTTAAAAACATATGAAACGCAGACTTTACCCAAAACTCATTCTGGCATGGATCTGTTTCGCCGTACTGAGTTTTGTATCCGTAGCGGGCATCACTTCTTCGCTTGTGGAAAAGCATCTGATCAAAAACAGGACAGAAGGCATGTACCGCGAAGCAAATGTGATCGCTGCCGGAAGGCTCGCACAGAATTATACCGAGCGGGCTTCTTTGCAGGACACCTACACGAATCTGCTGGCCGTCGCCTCTTACCAGTCCATGCGACTCTGGCTGATGGACAGTAATGGCAAGATCCTGATCGATACGGCTGTCGGCTATGATCAGTCAAAGATCACGCAGCTGGATTCTTTTGATCCGGTATCCCTGTCCGGCAATTATTATCAAACCGGTCGCTTTTTTGACTATTTTGATGAAGATATGCTCAGTGTGGTCGCACCGATCACATCCAACTACATCACGAAAGGCTACATTGCAGTCCATTATGAAAAGAACAAACTGGAAACGGAGAAAAATTCCATTCTCAACTGTTCCTACATCACACTGGCTATGATCCTGGCTCTTTCTCTGATCGTATTGATTACATTTACATTTGTAGTATATTTTCCGATCCGCCGCATCATACACGGAGCAGATGAATATGCCGCCGGCAACCTGAACTACAAGATCCCGGTCGAATCCAACGATGAAATCGGTTACCTTGCCGCTTCTATGAATTACATGGCAGGCGAGCTGAACAACTCCGGCGAAAGCCAGCGAAAATTTATTTCCAACATTTCGCATGATTTCCGTTCTCCGCTTACTTCCATCAAAGGGTACGTAGAAGCCATGCTGGACGGCACGATCCCACCGGAAATGCAGGAGCGATACCTCAATGTCGTTCTCTCAGAAACAAACCGTCTGACCAAGCTCACAAAAGGACTGCTGACTCTCAACAACTTCGATGATAAGGGAACGTACCTGGAACTTGCAGATTTCGACATCAATGCGATCATCCGCCAGACTGTGGAAACCTTCCGCAGCCTGTGCTGGGACAAACACATTTCTTTCCAGCTTACGTTCGAAGAAGAGTCACTGTACGTCAATGCCGATGTCGGAAAAATCCAGCAGGTTCTCTATAATCTGATCGACAACGCCGTAAAATTCAGTCATCCAGATTCTCTGATCTACATCTCTTCTCTGGAAAAACACGGAAAAGTCTTTGTATCCGTAAAAGACACCGGCGAAGGCATCGCAAAGGACAGCTTAAATAAAATATGGGAGCGTTTTTATAAGAGCGATCCATCCAGAGGAAAAGATAAAAAAGGCACCGGACTTGGCCTTTCGATCGTCAAAGAGATCATCCAGGCCCACGGTGAAAATATCAACGTTGTCAGCACGCAGGGCGTAGGAACCGAGTTTACATTTACACTGCCATGCAGCAAGAACAAAAAATGACGGAGATTTTGTAAATGTGCAAATGAACGTTGCAAAAATAGTTTTGTAAAAAATAGTACGCCATTGGCTGTCTTATTTTACGCACTATGTTTTTCAATGCATTTCGTTTGCACATTAAGAAAACCTCCGCAGCTTCTCATCCCTTCCAGTGCAGCCGGTGCAGGTCGCCTTCCAGCTGCATATGGTCGAAGTGGTTCTGGCGAAGTGCCTCGTAAAGCACGATCGCCACAGAATTGCCAAGATTCAGGGAGCGGATATCATTGATCATCGGGATACGGATCGCCGTCTCCTGATTCTCTACCAGAATTTCTTCCGGGATCCCGGCACTTTCTTTTCCGAACATAATGTAACAATCCGGCTCATAGGCCACTTCCGTGTAGGTTTTCTTTGCCTTGGTCGTCGCCATATAGATCTTTGCTCCCGGATTCTTCTCCAGAAAGTCCGCATAATCAATGTAAGTAGTCACATCGAGATCTTTCCAGTAATCCATCCCGGCTCTCTTTAATGCCTTTTCGTTTAAGCGGAAGCCAAGCGGCTCGATCAGATGCAGTCTTGTCCCGGTTGCCACACAGGTTCTGCCTATATTTCCGGTGTTTGCCGGAATCTCCGGCTCAAAGAGCACGATATTCAGCTTTGCCATTATCTGCTGCCCTCTTCTTTCAGTCTCTTCACGAAATCTGCCATACGGTCCAGTGCTTTCTTAAGATCTTCCAGTGAATAAGCATAGGAAATTCGCAGGTACCCTTCGCCACACTCACCAAATGCACTTCCCGGAACGACAGCGACCTTCTCCTCTTTCAGCAGTCTGGATGCAAACTCATCGGAAGTCATGCCAAACTCTTTGATGCATGGGAATGCATAGAAAGCTCCAAGCGGCTCAAAGCACGGCAGTCCCATCTCTGCAAATGCATGCAGCAGATAACGTCTTCTGCCATTGTAGGATTCACGCATTTTGATCACATCATCATCGCCGTTTCTCAGTGCTTCTACGGCTGCATACTGGCTGTTGGTCGGAGCACACATGATCGCAAACTGATGTACCTTTGTCATCTGTTTGATGATCTCCCTTGGTCCGCACGCATAGCCAAGTCTCCATCCTGTCATTGCGTAAGCCTTAGAAAATCCGTTCATGGTGATCGTGCGTTCTTTCATGCCCGGCAGACTTGCGATCGATACATGATCTCCTGCGTAGGTCAGCTCAGAATAAATCTCATCAGAAAGCACGTAAATATCGTGGCGGATGATCACTTCTGCGATCGCTTCGAGATCTTCTCTTGTCATAACCGCACCGGTCGGATTGTTCGGGAACGGCAGTACCAGAAGTTTTGTCTTATCGGTGATCGCATCCTCCAGCTCCTGTGCCGTTAAACGGAACTCATTCTCTGCTTTCAGGTTGATGACAACCGGAACACCGTCCGCTAAAACAGCACACGGCAGATAAGATACAAAACTTGGCTGTGGGATCAGCACTTCATCGCCCGGATTTAACAGTACACGCATCGCAAGGTCGATCGCCTCACTTCCGCCTACGGTGATCAGCGCCTCGTCGATCGTATAGTCAACTTTGCATCTGCGGCTTAAATATCTGCAGATCTCCTCACGCAGCTCTTTTAAACCTGCATTGGATGTGTAGAAAGTCCTTCCTCTCTCCAGACTGTAGATACCCTCATCACGGATATGCCACGGCGTATCAAAATCCGGTTCGCCCACACCAAGCGAAATGACATCGTCCATCTCGCTTACAATATCAAAAAATTTTCTGATTCCGGAAGGCTGAAGCCCCAGAACTTTATCGGAAATTACATTTTTCATGGTGTCACCAGCATCCTTTCATCTTTGCTTTTCTTTGTAAAAATCGTTCCGTGATCTTTATATTTTTTCAGGATGAAATGAGTGGCTGTACTTAAAACAGAATCCAGTGTGGAAAGTTTGTCAGAAACAAAACCTGATACTTGTTTCAGAGTCTTTCCTTCCAGAATGACCATCAGATCATAGGCACCGGAGATCAGATATACGCTTCTTACCTCCGGATAATTATAAATACGCTCTGCGATGGAATCAAATCCCTGTCCACGCATCGGAGTGACACGCACTTCGATCAGAGCGGTTACTTTCTCATCGGAAACCTTTTCCCAGTCGATCAGTGTGTGATAACCGCAGATGACCTTTTCCTCTTCCATCTTTGCGATCTCATTCATGATCGTTACTTCATCGCTGCCAAGTAAAATAGCCAGTTCTTTCGGATCAATACGGCTGTTTTTTTCTAAAAATGTCAATATCTGTTCTCTCATTTTTAAGCCTCCTTCTAATCGAACACCTTTTCCAGTTCCTCCTTCTGAGGACGGTCCAGGTATCTCTTTTTTCCCTGATTATAAATGATACGGTCATTGCCATCGTTCGTTCTTCCGATCACGGCTGCGTGAATCCCTTCACGTTCCAGCACGGAAACCAGCCCAAATCCGTCTTCCACTGCCACAAGAAGTGCCCCGGTGGAATCGGTATAGTAGGGATTCAGGTCAAAAAACTCGCAAATCTCCACAGTCTCCTGGCGGATCGATATTTTCCGAAGATCAATTTCCATACCTGCATTTATCTGCTCCAGCATATTCCAGAGCCCGCCTAATACCCCGCCTTTTCCAAGCGGGTAAATGGCGGCAGCACCATACCCTCCTGAGATCTGGTACTCTCGCTCTGTGGACAGATAACGGGTAAACCCTGCCGCATCACGTATCATCACGGACGGAAAACGGCTGGACAGCTCTTCTGCCCTGCACGAAGCAAGGGCGGAAGTGCCTTTTAATGCTATCCATTTTGTCAAAACAAGATCCATAGTTTATATCCTTCTATCAACTTTTTACTCAATAACAGCTCCGTTTGTCGGGTCATCCGGCAGTGCCACATCCGGTGTGGAACTTCCATCTCCACCCTGCGTATTGTCTGCTGCGGAATCGCTCTGTGCCTGTGATTCGCTCTGCTGCTGATCCGCTGCCTGTGATTCACTTTGTGTCTGATCCTGTGCCTGTGACTCACTCTGTGCCTGATCCGCTGTCGCTGTACTTGTCTGTCCGTAATTTCCGCTTATGATCGCCTGAACCTGATTCAGGTCATTGTTTGCGATCGCAGACTGGATCGCCGCTGCCACAGTCGGGTTATCCGTATTTACTCCGACATCATAGCAGACCGGCGTTGCCTGATACGTACTGGAGTTCACCTGTTCTTTTGTCGTCTCACCATTTTCGGTAACATATTTCCACAGAACTGCGGTAAGCCCCTGCAGTGCTCCCTGTGTCTGGCTTAAGTAGCCGACCGGCTGATCCGTGGCATAGAGTGCTACACCATCCGCAGTCGTTGTTCCGGTTGTCTCGCTGACATATTCTACCGTACGATTTGGATCTCTTGTCTCATGGCCATAGATCGTGAACGTCAGCTCACCGCCGTAAGCATAGCCGGAAATATAAATCGGATAGTCCGTATTATTCGCAAAACGAAGATCCATCAGCCCCTCTGCGATCGCCGCATCTTTGGAAGGATCCACATAAGTAACGATCATGGTATGATTGTGGCGTTCCAGCACTTCCAGTTCTGCATTTAAAACTGCATTGTAAAGTGTTGTGGAAACCTGGCAGATACCGCCGCCGTAACTGTCTACGACTTTTCCGCTCTCATAGGAAGGAGCCAGCTCGTAGCCGTTCTCTTCAGTAAACGGAACGACTGCATCCGTTACGGAGAACTCTTCTCCCGGCATCAGGATATGTCCGTTTAACTTCTCTGCACCTGTCTCTACATTTTTGTTTCTGCCTGTGGTCGATCCGTAGTATGTAGTGGCTGTTCCGAGTACATCGGTGATGCTCGCCAGATCCTCCGTTGTACACTCCGGCTCTTTGATATCGGCCGCCAGCTCGATCGTAGTATTTTTGCCGTCCCAGTCAGTTTTGAGATATTTCAAAATCTTTTTGACCGATTTCTCCACATTCAGCTCAATTCCATTCTCGCCCTGAACGACTTCAAAAGCACCATTTTCCGTAGAAAGCTGTGCATCGGTCGGTTCCCGGTTGAAGACATCTTCTTTTTCCTCCAGAACTTTCTGGATGCTGCTTCTGTCTACAGAATAATCTATGTCATATTTTCTGGATTCATTCTCCAGATCCTTTTTGTCTTTGTAACGTTTGATGATGTTGCCGGATTTGCCAAGCTCCGCCGCCTCCTGCACAACCTCTTCATTTGCCCAGGAAAGTCCGAGATCTTTTGCACTTACCACGGTCTCCTGATCATCTACTTTTAAGGTAATGTTCGCCGCTTTCGCTTCGCTCATACCATCTTCCACTGCTTTTTTCGCTTCTTCCTGCGTCATCCCGGAGACATCCACGTCTCCGATATATACGCCCTGGCTGATCGTCTGATCAGAATCTTCGGCAGCCATAACCCCTTTCGGCAAAAAAGCAACTGCACCTGTAACAGCCAGTGCTGCCATCAGTCCTAAAACTCCGATTTTTTTCATAATAATCATTTACCTCCATATCACCTGTGTGATACTTTAAAACATTCCAATAACAGCTGCCAGCGTAGGAAGTACCATCGCGATCACGATCAGTACCACGAGAATCCCGGAAAGAATCCGTTTTGTTTTTTTGTCACGAAAATGCATCATATCAATCACCCCTTATCATTTTCCCATACTGTAATATGATTCTGTCTGTAAGCCTGGAAGCCTGACTTCTCGTCAGCAGATCCAGGGCAACATTCGTTTCTATTTTATGATATTTCATCAAATCATTCAAGTAGACTTTTTGTATTTTCGTCGCCGGTGCATCTTTTCTTACCTTATAAGTAAGTTTTTTCGGCTCAAAGTAAGTTTCGTTTTCCTCAGAAAATGCTTCTGCCAGTTTCTGATACAGCCGGCTCGCCGCATCCGCATCGTCGCACGCACGGTGCCATCTCTCCTCCCGGATATGATAATGATCACACAGATCACCTAACTTCCGGCTTGGCAGTTCCGGCAGAAATTTGCGTGCGATCGCAAGGGTATCGATCGCCATATCCGGGAAGGTTTTCCCCATGTTTGCCGCGTTTTGCTGAAGAAATCCAAAATCAAAGCCTATGTTATGCCCAAGGATCACGGATTGTCCACAGAATTCCAGAAATTCCGGCAATACCGTGTGGATTTCCCTGCCCTGCTGTGCCATTTCGGTCGTGATCCCGGTCAGCTCTGTGACATGCTCCGGAACCGGAAATCCTGGATTTACCATGGCAGTGTAGGTTTCCGTCACTTCCATATCCCGGACTTTCACCGCACCGATCTCCAGGATCGCATCTTTTCTCGGGCTCAGTCCCGTCATTTCCAGGTCAAGTGCCACATAATCTCTTATCATACCCTTTCCTCTTCCTTCCGTTCCAGAATCCGATACGTTTTTGCATCTTTTGTGAGCGGATCTCGCCTTTTATAATCAAACAGCGTCCATTTTCCCTTCGAATCGACCTCAACGTGCGTCATATTCAGGATCTGTTTCCAGCTGTAGCCTTCGTAGTCTTTCAGATAACGCTTTTCCTCCGCTTCTTTTCTGAAAAATTCCTGGATCTCGCTCTTATATCCTGAAAGATCCGCAGCCCAGGACGGACGGCTCTTGCTCTTTTCCCTCAAGTAAAGATCCATCAGAAGATCATCCTCATATTTCGGTGCATGTTCTTTCTTCACATAGGAAAGAATAAAATCGTGCAAAATATCAAAGCGTCCCATGCGTGAATGTTTCAGGCCGTTCAGAGCGTTTTCTTCATAATATTCTGCCAGTGCCTCGTACATGGCAAACGGTGTGTCAAACTCCGCCTCCAGTGCCAGCATTGTACAGCGGAACTGACAGCTGTTATAGTAAACCTCAACCATCTCTTCTATGCCTTTTAAATAGATGACTTCATCGTAAGTCAGCCAGTTTGTCGATAAAACCTCGTACATAGGGCGTGTATGGTAAACGATCCCGTATTCTCCTGCCTTCTCATGCATTTTTGAGCCTTTTAAGACTTTCAGAAAGCCAAGCTGGAACTGCTGCGGCCGCAGACGGTAGACATCGTTGAAGGATTTTTTGAAGCTCTCCAGATTCTCATACGGCAGCCCGGCAATCAGATCCAGATGCTGATGGATATTTTCGGCACTTGCCACCCGCTGCACTTTCTGTGTAACCATATCAAAATCCATTACACGGTCGATCTCATGGATGGTCTGTATGTTTGTGGACTGCACACCAATCTCGAGCTGGGCAAGTCCCGGCCGGAATGTGGCAAGCAGATCCATTTCTTCTTCATTTAAAATATCTGCCGCAATTTCAAAATGGAAGTTTGTGATGCCATTGTCATGCTCTTTGATGTAACGCCAGATTGCCATGCTGTGTCTGTGATTGCAGTTAAACGTCCGGTCCACAAACTTGACCTGCGGCACTTTATGATCCAGGAAAAACTGCAATTCTTTCTCTACCAGCTCCATGCTTCGAAGCCGCACTCGCTTATCGATCGAAGAAAGGCAATAACTGCACGAAAACGGGCAGCCTCTGCTCGTCTCATAATAGAGAATACGATTCTCAAACGGCATCATATTTTCATATTCTTCATATATAAAAGGAACTTCATCCAGACTGATTGGTGCCTGCGGCAGTCCCTGACTGATCTCCCCTTTCGGGTCTCGCCATACAATACCATGGCACTCGTCCAGTTTGTTCACCGCCTCTTTGCCATATATCTGGTAAAGTCCGGCAAGTTCACAAAAAGTCCGCTCACCTTCGCCTTTCATAATGCCGCGAAATTCCGGATGCTTCGCCAGAAATTTCTCTGCATCATAGGAAACCTCCGGTCCGCCTCCCCAGATTTCCAGATCCGGCAGAACCTTATACAGATCTGCTGCAATATCCTGAACAAACTCCAAATTCCAGATATAGCAGGAAAATGCCACCACATCCGGCTTTCTCTGATAAATATTCATCAGAATATCGTCTCGTCGGTGATTGATCGTATATTCCGTAAGTTCCACCTCAATTCCTCTCTTTGCCGCATAACTTTTTAAGCAGTACACCGCAAGATTGGAATGTATATATTTCGCATTGATTGCGACCAGCAATATTTTCATGCCATCCTCCTGATACAGGCAACTCCCTGCACTTCAAGCCGAACGCCGGACATTACCTGATTTGATTAAACTTCCTGTTCATCCGCTCTCTTCCCCCGGATGTTTTTCAACTAAGTATCACGCAAAGAAATACATCTGTCAAGCGGATTCCGTTTTGCCGTGTCTTCCGGCATCCATGTACCCGGATGCTCATCCTCAAAATCCCCCTTTTGCATTGAATCGTCGCAAAAATTTAAACTTTTTATTTTTTTTGAATTTTTTTAAAATTTCCTGTTGACAAATGCATATTTCTATTGTATTATATGACCTGTGAGTTGCGGAACACAACTTACAAACACAAAGAAATGCGCGAGTGGCTCAGTTGGTGGAGCGCGACCTTGCCAAGGTCGAGGCCGCGGGTTCGAGTCCCGTCTCGCGCTTTTATTTTTTATTTTTTCGCTTTATCGCTTTAATTCATTAAATTACTCATAATACCTGTCATACCTAATCTGAAATCCGCCAGCTTTCCCAAAACCGTATTTTCCGTCTTATCCCGCATTCTTCCCTGACAGTAGAAAAACCCGGGAACCTTTTATCTTAATCAAAAGAAAGGCTTCCGGATTTTTTATCTTATCAACTGTTTTTATTTTCTTATTCCCCGTGTCGGAGCACAATCCCGGACAGTGGCGGCAATGTCAGCTCAATTTTTCCGCCATGCACTTCTGTAAAGTACTGCTCGGTCGTATAGCCCTGTGCATGCGTCAGCATCAGGCGTTCCATTTTACAGTTATGCTGCGGCACATTTACCTGCCATACAGACAGGGTGATCGTCTGCTCATTCAGATCATTGTTAAATGCCACAACCATCTGCTCGTCCTGCGAGAATCTTCCATAAGAAAGTACGTTATGTCTCTGCTCCAGGAATTTCAGGGAGCCATGTGTCAGCACAGGACATGCTTTGTGGATACGGATCATTTCTTTGTGGAATGTGATCAGGTCGTGATTTTCCTCGCCCCACGGATAGGTCCTGCGGTTGTCCGGATCGGTAAATCCACAGACTCCGGCCTCATCGCCGTAATAGATCGTCGGTGCTCCCGGCCAGGTCATCTGCATCACAACGGCCTCACGCATGACCGCCACGTTGATATCCTGGGAGGCTGCCTCATATCCCAAGTTCGCCACACGCCCTACTTTGTGGTTCGTTCTGGTCAGGAAACGGGAATGGTCATGGTTGGAAAGCTCGTTCATCGCCACCTGAAGCGATGGTGCCAGAAAGCTTGCCATATGATGACGCATTGCTCCGGTAAATGCTGCTTCATTGCCGAGCAGGTCGCCGCGGAACTCATCGCTGTGCTTTTCCATTCCGGTAAAGAACCAGGTCAGTGGCTCCATAAAGGCATCATAATTCATAACGGTATCCCATTCATCACCGCGAAGCCAGGACTTGGCATCGCCGTAATGTTCTGCCAGAATGATCGCATTCGGATTGGCCTCTTTTACGACTTTGCGGAATTCTTTCCAGAACTGATGGTTATATTCATTAGAAAATCCAAGGTCAGCAGCCACATCCAATCTCCAGCCATCGACATTGAACGGCGGGGAAACCCATTTCTTTCCGATCTCCAAAATATAATCGTGCAGCTTCGGTGACTGCTCATAGCAAAGCTTCGGCAGGGTATCATGTCCCCACCAGCCATCGTAATTCGGGTTGTACGGCCATGCCTGGTCGTTATTGAATTTGAAAAAGCTGCGATAAGGACTGTCTGCGGAAACATAAGCTCCCGGTTCATACCCTTCCTGATTCTCATAAATCTGCTCACGGTCCATCCATTTATTAAAGGAACCGCAGTGGTTGAACACACCGTCCAGTATCACTTTCATGCCCCTGCGGTGAATTTCTTCGACCAGCTGAACAAAAAAAGTGTTGCTGGACTCCAGGTTTGCTTTGTCGGTTACTCGTTTGATGTATTTAGAAGCATGGGCATTGATCGTATCCCCGTCCTTCAGAGTCTCGCCACCGTCGCTTACGATCTTTCCATAGTGCGGATCAATGTAATCATAATCCTGGATATCGTATTTATGGTTGGACGGTGAGACAAAGATCGGGTTGAAATAAATAACATCCACGCCAAGATCCTGCAGATAATCCAGCTTGTTCATCACACCTTGAAGGTCACCGCCGTAAAATTCACGCACGCCCATAAAGGATGGATTCTTCCGCCAGTCAGTCACCTTCCGGGAGTAGTCGCCGATGTAATAGTACTCGCAGTCTTCGACGGTATTGTTCGTGTCTCCGCTTGAAAAACGATCCACAAAGATCTGGTACATAACAGCACCTTTTGCCCATTCCGGCGTGTGGAAACCCGGTGCGATTGTAAAATCATAGACATCGAGGCGATCCCTGGATACACCGATCTTGTTGTATAAACATCGGATCTTGCCAGCATGTATCTCAAAAAAATAGCGGACAGATTCTTCCGGCATGACCAGACGGATTTTGAAATAATCAAAATCTCCTTCTGATTTTTCGTATTCCATAGCAAGATGCCTGTCATTGCTTACCAGATATACTTTATCAACATTATCTTTCCAGGTTCGGAAACGTATCGTAACAATGTCGCCCGGATCAGGTTCCATCGGTGTTACATAATTTGCCGTCTCATCGCTGAAAAGTGCATTCGGTTTAAACACAGGACGCATCTGCAGCACATACTGACGAAGCTTATCCTGATATTCTATATTTGCTAAGTTCATATTTTCCTCCTAAGAAGACCAGGAGCGTCTTCACACACCCGTATCACGTTCTTACGGCTCTTTTGCGGTCATTTTAAAGGAAACGCCTGCAAGACGTTCATAACCTGCATTCAAACTGTAGAATTATTACTATCTTACACCATATTTTTCAAATTCACAACGAAATAATCCAGAAAAGGGAAAAAGACAGTTCATATGAACTGTCTTTCTTTGGAGAAGGTATTTCTTCTTATGGGGTGTAGCAAAAACTATATAATGTATTGGGGGTTTTACGAGTAATAATATACCACAGGTACAAATTTAAGTGTGCATAATCTTCACAAAATCTAAAATTATTTTTTATGCATTTTCACCAAAAAGGCTTTCAAACTCTTCCCTGCCAATTTTTTCTTTCTCGATCAGAAGCTGTGCACAGCGATGTAAAACATCCATATGCTCCTGAAGAAGTTCTTTTGCTTTTGCATAAGACTCATCAATGATGTTTTTTACTTCACCGTCGATCAGTGCAGCTGTCTGGTCTGCGTAACCCTTTGTATGTGCCAGGTCGCGTCCGATAAAGACTTCATCGTCATCGCTTCCATAATGGATCAGACCGACTTTGTCCGACATACCGTACTGTGTGACCATGGCTCTTGCCATCTGCGTTGCCTGTTTAATATCCTGGGATGCTCCGGTCGTCACATCGCCAAAGATCAGTTCTTCTGCAACGCGTCCGCCAAAGTCCACAATGATATTCTGCAGCATTTTCTTTTTGCTGTTGAACATCTCATCTTCACCCGGAAGCGGCATCGTATAACCGGCTGCCCCCATTCCGGTCGGGATCACAGAGATCGTATGGACCGGTCCCATATCCGGCAGCACATGGAACAGGATCGCATGACCTGCCTCGTGGTAAGCGGTGATCTTCTTTTCTTTCTCGCTTATGATCCGACTCTTTTTCTCCTCGCCGATGCCGACTTTGATGAAGGCACGGCGGATATCTTCCTGCATGATATAGGCACGTTTTGCCTTTGCCGCATAAATTGCCGCCTCATTCATCAGGTTTTCCAGATCTGCCCCGGTAAATCCTGCGGATGTTCTGGCAATCTCTTTGAGATCTACGTCCTCTCCAAGCGGCTTGTTTTTGATATGGACTGCCAGGATCTCTTCTCTTCCGCGTACATCCGGCCGTCCGACGCCGATCTTGCGGTCGAAACGTCCCGGTCTTAAAATCGCCGGATCGAGGATGTCCACACGGTTTGTCGCCGCCATCACGATGATGCCTTCGTTGTATCCGAAACCATCCATCTCAACGAGCATCTGGTTCAGCGTCTGCTCACGTTCATCGTGACCGCCGCCTACGCCGGCTCCTCGTCTTCTGGCAACTGCATCGATCTCATCGATAAAGATGATACACGGTGCATGAAGTTTCGCCTCGGTAAACATATCACGCACACGTGATGCACCGACACCGACAAACATTTCCACGAAATCGGAACCGGAAATGCTGAAGAACGGAACACCCGCTTCTCCTGCCACGGCTTTCGCCAGCAGGGTCTTACCGGTTCCCGGAGGACCGACAAGCAGCACTCCTTTCGGGATACGTGCTCCGACCTGGAGATATTTTTTCGGTTCTTTCAGGAAATCGACAATCTCCTGCAGATCTTCTTTTTCTTCCTGAAGACCGGCAACATCTTTAAACGTAACTTTGCTGTTGTCCGGCATGGTCAGGGTTGCACGGCTTTTGCCAAAATTCATCATCCGGGCATTGCCTCCCGTCGCCTGACGGCTGCCCATCGTGAAAAAAACCATAAAAATCACACAAATCAGAAGCATCGGCAGTACCGTCGTCATAAAAATGCTCTCTTTTTCAACTGTGACCCTGTATGGAATCTGCTTCTGATCCAGAAGCTCTTCTGCCTTTGTCACATCAGAAACATCAAGTGTCAGATTTTCGCCTTGTTTCATGTGAATAGTAAGTTCTCCTGTCACTCCCTGAGAATTCTGTCTGATCTCTACGCCGCTGACCTTATTCTGTGCGACATATTTCTGGAACTGTGAATAGGTGACTCCTGTATTCTCTACGAGGTTGCCCCGGATATAATTGATCCCCAGAACTACAATGATCGCAATAATAACATAGAAGATACTCCCTTTTAGAACATTCTTCAATTCGGGTTCCCCTTTCTACTGCTCTACCACTCCGATGAACGGAAGGTTGCGGTATTTCTGGGCATAATCCAGACCATATCCTACAACAAATTCATCCGGAATGTTGAAACCAACATAATCTACCTTTACATCTGTCACTCTGCGTTCCGGTTTGTCCAGAAGCGTGCACAGACGGATGCTTGCCGGGTTTCTTTTCTTCAGGATCTCGATCAGATAACTTAAGGTACGTCCGGAATCAATGATATCTTCTACGATCAGGACATCTTTTCCTTCCAGCGGCTCATCCAGGTCTTTGATGATCTTTACGATACCACTTGATTTTGTCTCCGAACCGTAGCTGCTCACGGACATAAAATCGAGAGATACCGGAACGGTGATTCTCTTTGCCAGTTCACAGGTAAAAAATACGCCGCCTTTGAGCACGCAGATCATATGAACGGACTTGCCGGCATAATCTTTGCTGACCTGCTCACCGATTTTTTTGATTTTTTCATTTACTTCTTCTTCTGTCAACAGTACACGAATCTTATCTTCCATTTTAGTTCTCCTTATCTATTTGTATTTGCAGAATCCTTTTTGTACGTTCTGTTACCTTGTATGCCTCACTGATCCGGTATCCGACCACCCAAAGAATATGGGAGCCGTCCGCAATGAGCGGTATCTCATCCCGTCTCTCTCGCAGGATCTTCTCATCGATCATATACCTTTTCAGAGGCTTTGTCCCGCCTTCTGCATGCACACTGAGAGTATCGCCCGCCTGACGCGTACGAATCTCCAGTCTATGGTTTATGGTATCATAATCAAACCATTTTGTACACTTCTTTTGCGGAATTATTTGCTTTTCATAAGAAAAAACATCGGCTGTAATACGAAGATCTCTCCACCCTGTCACACCCGGGATCTGCAAATTTTCTCCCCTGCACTTTGCAGCTTCATTTCCCTTTTTTCTTATTGATCTGTTTTTCTCAAAAACAAGAAATTCATTTTTATTTACGGCACGTATGCCGCCCGGAAGATTTAATGATTTTCCATTCTGACCGGCTGCAAGCTCCAGAAGTGCCCCGATATGCCGGCGGCTGACATCTTTCTGACCGGCGATCATTTTTTCCAGACAGAACCTTATCAGATATTCCTGCATCAGATGCTCCTGACGGCAGAATCCTTCTCGCTCAAGAAATACTTCTGGCTCCGCTTTTTCCTCATAATGTACGTAACGCTCTGCAAGTTTCTGCACCTGGCTCTGGATATAATCCTCTGCCTCCTGAAGCCGCAGCCCTGCCTGTGCGATATGGCTCGCTGCCTGTCCGTTCACGCCCTGTGCAAGCAGCGGCAGGATCTCCAAGCGGATCCTGTTTCTCGTGTACTCAGTCTGACGGTTCGTCTCATCCGTCCGCCATGTGATCTGACGCCCCCGAAGTGCCGCCTCGATCTCGCTTCTTCTGGTATTTAAAAGCGGGCGGATAATGTTTTCACGCACCGGACGGATCCCGCCAAGTCCTCGAAGACCGCTTCCCCTTGCGAGATTCATCAGGATCGTCTCTGCCTGGTCATCCAGATTGTGGGCAACGGCAATCTTGCAGTTTGACCTGCCGCTCTTTTTTGCCGCCTGCTCAAAGGCCTGATAGCGGGCTTTCCGCCCTGCCTCCTCGACCGTCAGGCTGCTTTCCTGTGCCATCTTTTTAATATCACAGGAAACCAGGTGAAACGGTACACCATATTCCTTGCAGAGGTTTTCCACATAGTTCGCATCTGCAAGGCTGTCCTGTCCACGGATTCCATGTTCGATGTGCACAACTTCCATGGAAAACGGGATCTCTTTCTGATATGCAAGCAGTTCAAAGAAAAGGCAGACAGAATCTGCTCCCCCCGAAACTCCGGCAATGACAAAATCTCCCGGCATGATCATCTTCTGTTCTCTGATAAAATTTTGTACCTGTCTCATATGTTCTCTCTATCTTCTTCTCATACCGCCCACCAGAACGGTCATATCATCTCTTGCCTGCTGCCTGTCCGACTGTAATACATAGTTCAGCAGGGATCTGGCAAGTTCTTTTGCATTTTCCGTTTCACTTTGCAGAAGATAATCTTTGATCATCTCCTCCGCATCCATCTGCGGCAGGGCATCCATCACGCCATCGGACACCATGACGATATAATCACTTATTCAACATGATACTTTACAAAAAGCTTTGCG
>OGXC01000737.1_pt1 | contig 27356 bp, 23 predicted proteins | sample 1576201 | NCBI WGS metagenome assembly OGXC01 (sample SAMEA3541562, study PRJEB24748) | human gut metagenome | biome: human gut; feature: human-associated habitat; material: faeces | place: China | collected 2012 | reverse complement strand
TGCTGCGGGATGTCTCCTTTACCGCAAAGCAGGGGGAGGTCACGGCACTGGTGGGTCCCTCCGGAGGCGGCAAGACTACCGTTTCCCGGCTGGCGGCACGGTTCTGGGATTACCAGAAGGGCAGCATCACCGTGGGCGGCATGGAGGTTTCTCAAATCGACCCGGAAAAGCTCATGAGCCTGTACTCCATCGTGTTTCAGGATGTGACGCTGTTTGACAACACGATCCTGGAAAATATCCGTCTGGGGCGCAAAGGTGCCACCGACGAGGAGGTTCTGGCAGCAGCAAAGCTGGCAAACTGCGAGGAATTTGCCGAGAAGCTGCCGGACAAGTGGAACACCAACATCGGCGAGAACGGCTGCGCCCTTTCCGGCGGCGAGCGTCAGCGCATTTCCATCGCCCGCGCATTCCTGAAGGATGCGCCCATCATCCTGTTGGACGAGGCCACCGCCAGCTTGGACGTGGAAAACGAAACTGCCATTCAGGGGGCTCTATCCCGGCTCATTAAAAACAAAACCGTCCTCATCATCGCCCACCGGATGCGCACCGTAGCCGGTGCGGATCAGGTGGTGGTGCTGTCGGGTGGCATCGTGGCCGAACAGGGCAGCCCGGCAGAGCTGTACGCCCGGAAGGGCTTGTATGCCCACATGGTGGATCTGCAGTCGGCAAGCCGGAATTGGACGATCTGAGAATGAGGGCGGCTTTTTATAAGTGTGCCGCCGCCAAGAAGAAAAAGACCTGCGATAAAAAGGCCGTGCGGAAACAGTGGCTGGAAGATCTGGTTGTCAAAGAGACCATGAAACTGGTGGAAGACGATGCTTCCATGAATGCCATCATCGCCAAAGTGATGGAGCTGCAAAATCAGGAAAGCACGGATTTGCCCATCTATGAAAAGCAGTTGAAAGAAACGGAAGTCGGCATCACCAATATGCTGAATGCCATCCAGATGGGCATTCTGACCAGCTCTACCAAGGAACGGCTGGAAGCGCTGGAAGAACAGCGGAAGGAACTGCAAGCCCGCATTGCAGAGGAACGGCTGGCTAAGCCAAAGATGAAAGAGGAGTTCGTCCGGTTCAATCGCAAGGACAGGTTTGGAATACTGCTCTGACCGGCATATTTTGCGATATGCAATCCAACGATGTTGCAAACGATTAAAAAGTTGGATTGCGATGGCGGCTCCGTTTCCGCAAGCTGGATATGACCCAGCCGGAGCAGCGGCAGGCACTGGTGGACACCTTCATCAATGCCATCTATCTCTACGATGATAAGGTCCTCATCACCTTTAATTATAAGGAAGGTACGGAAACGGTCGCTTTCGGGGAAGCCGTGAAAGCAGAGAAAAGTTCGGATATGAGTGCGCGAGGTGCACCAGATATTGAACGTCAAATCGTAAGATTTGGCGTTCTTTTTTTTTTTTTTTATGCAGGAAAGCGGCTACACACTTTCTGCACACCGTTTGCACATTTGCCCGAATCGAGGGTGTTTCTGCGCATGGCTTGCACAGCCTGCTTTCCTTATCACTCGGCTGTAAGCCGAGAATTTCGCCCTCACGGAGCGACAGGATGCTCCGGACACCTCCATTGTAGCGGGATTCGAGTCCATTTGCAAGGATTTATTCGTATAATCTTCGAATTTCACAGAGATGGTATTGCTGGGGATAGGGAAAGTGCGGTCATTCATCATAGGCAAGTCTCCTTTTTTACATCCAGATAACATTAAAGTTCGGCGTTCTTCTGGGGGCTGGCTTTGGACGGTGCATCTGCCGTCCGTTCCGGCTTCTGCGCCAAAAGATTCTCAAAAAAATTGCGCACACGTTCCGGGGCGTGGCGCATAGCGTCCAGATAAGGCTGAACCTTGTTCTGCAGGTTACGGTAGCGGGTTTGCCAGTTGATAGAATTTTGTTGTGCAGCGGACAACTGCTGTTTGAGCTGACGGTTTTCCACATCCACCATATAGCCATGGTCTGCCTGTTTTTTCAGCTTGGAGAATTCTTCTTCGGTCAGCGAATAGTTGCCAAGCAGGGTCTTTTTGCCCAGATTGGCAACATCCCGTGCATGGATAAGAGCGTTCTTGGTAAAAGTGGACTTTTTCTGAACAGCAGCAAGCTCCTGTTCTTTTTTGGAAAGAACGGCGTTGGTTTGGGCAAGCGACTGCTTCTGCTGGTCGGCTTGGGCGGTCAGGGTATCTAGTCGTTCCTGCTCCCGCTGAACTTTGATAATGTCGGGGTTCCGATAGCTGTCCTTTTCGCGCTCGTTGTGCTGCTGGATGTTGCCAACGGCCTTGTCCGAAACGGCATCTCTGTGATATGCAATTCAACGATGTTGCTGTTGCATTAAAAAGTTGAATTGCCATAAATCGTTGGGATAGGCTGCCACAAAAATCGAGTGGCGTCAACAAAAAGTTTTGAAAACACGCTATTTTCGGCAGGACGCAAGAAAAAGCGAGGGGAACTTTTGCAAAAAGAGAGAGGGCCGGACGGTGCCAGCCCTCTTGACAGAGCTTAATATCAAAGCTCCAGAGCTATTTTTGAAAAAATTGAAATTCCGAATCGTTTTTACGGTTCAATGACATTGAAGGTTTTTTCAAACTTGGACGCATATGCCAGCAGGCGTTTCAGGACAGTGGGATCTCCGCTGATCTGTACCTGCCCGGCCTGCTGACCTGTCATCAATGCAAAGAGCTGCAGACGCTTGCAGGTGACGGAAGCCTGCGCATCCGGATGGTTCTCGCCGGGGTAAGACAGCAGGACGCCATTCTTACGGGTCACATAGAACTGTTCATTCTCATCCGTTACGGTCAGATTCAAGGTCAGGTCATCATTCTGTGCAGCGTTGGCATCCGTCAGGATGGCGATATAATCCAACAGCATGGAAACCGTCATTGCTCGCATACTGTTGGTGAGACCATTCGCCGTGCGGGCCCGCCCAGACAGATTGCCGTTCCGCAGTTCCGCCGCACCCATCAGGTAGGCGTTGCGCCACGCACCGGATTCCGCCTGATAACCCAACTGCTCCAGCGCATCGGCACACAGGTTGCGTGCCTTCTGGTTGGACGGGTCTGCAAAGACCAGCTCCTTGGTGATCTGTGCCACCCACTGATATTCGCCCCTTGCATAGTCCTTTTTTGCCTTGCAGAGCACCAGCTCCGTGCTGCCCAGATATTCTACAAGCTTCTTAGCGGCATCGCTGGGCGGGAGCGGGTCCAGGTTGACCGGGTTCGCATCGTACCAGCCCAGATACTTCTGGTAGATGGCTTTGGCGTTATGCGGCAGCGTGCCGTAATACTGGCGGGTATACCAGACTTTTTCGAGGGCATCCGGCAGCGAGATCATGGCGGCGATCTCGTTGGAGGTATAACCCTGGTTCATGTAATGCAGGGTCTGGTCGTGGATAAACTTATAGATGGCTGCCGTGTTCAGCAGATATTCATGGATCTCCTCGCCCCAGTGCGGCCAGTTGTGGCTCTGGAACACCACGTCGGTCTTGCTGCAGAAGCGTTGATCTGCCTCGATGATATACTTTGCCCAATCGTTGGCATCGCGCACCTCTGCGCCGCGCAGGGTGTACAGATTATGCAGCGTACCGGTGCAGTTTTCCGCCATCCAGAGGGCGCGGTATTTCGGGAAATAGGCGTTCATCTCGGCAGGGGCTTCGGTGCCGGGGGGCAGCTGGAATTCGATCTCCAGCCCGTCGATGGTCAGCTTCGGAACATCTTCCCCAATCTCATAGGTCGGTGCAATAAGGCTCACATGACCGGTAGACTGTCCCATGCCGATGCCGATGGAGAGTGCTCCTTTCTCCCCTTTTTCCAGCACCGTACCATACTGATACTGCGCACGCCGGGCCATTGCGATGCCGGCATAGACGTTTTCGCGGATGGCGTGTTTCAAAAATCCTTTCGGTGCAAGGATGACCGTTTTGCCCGAGGCAAGCTGTTTGTCGACGGAAAGGCTGGGGTCCGCTACATTGTTCCGGTCGATCGCACCCTCTGCGCCGCCAAAGTGATCCACATGGCTATGACTGTATAGCACAGCTTTGACATCCAGCGGTCCGAACCGGTTTTCCATCAGCGCTTTTGCTGCCTGCATATTTTCTTTGCACATCAGGACATCAAAAATGATCCAGCCGTTGTTGGTGCGGATGAAGGTCGCATTGGCCATATCAAAGCCGCGCACCTGATAGATGCCATCACATACTTCAAACAGACCGGCTTTGGCGTTGAGTTGGGTATTCCGCCACAGACTGGGGTTTACAGTGTCCGGAGCATCCCGGTTCAAATCGCCGTAGCTCTGCAGATCCCATGCAAATTTGCCATCCTCGGCGTAGATGATCTTATCTTCCGCATTGTCCAGCCAGCCGCGTTCTGCGTTGGCAAACTCCCGCCGGTCTGAAAAATCCAGCTTTTCATACCATTCGGCATTCTTTTCTGCCGTGATCGCCGTTGCCTCTTCGATCTCGCCCGGTTGGGGAGAGTCCTTGAAAATATCTGTGATAAAGTTCAGACTGTTTTCATCGGTACTGCCTGCTGCGTGCGCGGTCAGGGATGCGCCGCAGGCGAACGCCGCAACCGCTGAAGTGGAAAGAAAGTTTCTGCGGGTCATCTTCATGGTGGGTTGCCTCCTTTATATCTGGGTTTATTTTACACAGACCGTGGGCGGCTGCCAGCCGCTCAGGGCATTCCAGTCGGGCTTATAGATACGCAGGAAGAGGATGTGCTTTAGGCATCTTATGAAAAACCATTTGACCTTCTATGTTACAGAATACATAGGAAATGCCCGAAAGTCAACGACTTCTGAACTTTAGGCATTAAAGATGTGGCGTTGAACGGAACAAAGCACATCCTTCACGATTACAGCCTTGAGGTGGACGAATACCTTACGATCCATTGCTGCCAGCCGGAACCGGGGTATTGTGCCTGCGTATTGCAGGCAGCAGATCCGTAACCGTTCTTCTTCCGTCTGCGGTTTGTAATCCTTCTTGTGCCGTCCTCGCCGTCTTTGACATGAAAATACCCCCAGAGTATTCAGAGTTTTGTTTTTACTCTGTCTACTCCAGGGGTAGCATATCACTTCACCAGAACGGGGCTGTGTTTTTGTATTGGTTCTATGCGCTCTGCTTTGCAGCCGGAGCGTTTTCCTGGGGGATCGCTTGCCTTATTCTCGGCAAGCTGCAGCTTCCATATGGTCCTTCTCGGTTATCTGGCGGATGACCCGGCAGGGATTTCCGGCAGCCAGACTATAGGGTGGGATGTCTCTTGTCACAACACTTCCTGCTCCGATCACACAGCCTTCTCCGATGGTAACGCCGCCACAAACCACTACGTTGGATGCCAACCAGCAATTATCCTTTATGGTGATGGGTTTGGCATATTCCAGATTATAAATGCTTCCATCTTCTCGCTTTTGGATATTCCGTTCTTCCGGCAAAAGCGGATGCATGGGAGTTGCCAATGTGACATTTGGCCCGATCATCACATTGTCCCCGATATGGACTTCACATACATCTAAGCAGGTGAAATTAAAGTTGACAAAGCTGTACTTTCCAAAGAAGGTATTGCAGCCGTAATCAAAGTAGACCGGTGCCTGCAAATACGGAAACTGCTTTGTTGCAGGCAATAATTTTCGCAGAATTTCGGCTTGTTCTTCCGGTTGGTCCTCATCCGTCCGGTTGTACTTTCTTGCCAATTTGCGTGCATTCAGGCGTAATTGCTCCAGTTCCGGATCGGATGGATCGTATAGCGCGCCATTTATCATTTTCTCTCGTTCTGTCATTTCTGATGCTGCCTCCAAATTGGGTCTTATTGGTCAAGATAAATATACCATACTTGTCAAAAAAGGAACACCTCTATTGCAGCAAAAAACGTCCGGGACCTTATCATAAGAAAGCACGGCAGACTTTGATGGCTCCGGCAGACGGTCAGCTTTTTACCCTGCGGGAATATCCCGTGGTCTATCCGGGCAGTCTGCTGGCCCGCATCCTGACAGGAGGATTCCAGAAATGAGGGAAGAAACGCTTTATGAATTTGTAAACAAGATCCTGGTATTTCGTAGAGAGCGGGTATAAAAATCAGATACAAGACCCAACTAAGAAAGGTGCAGTCCGTGATGTCGAGCTGTACAGCAATTTCAAAACCATTGCCGAAAGTATTCCCGAAACGCCGGTCTTGTTGTATAATGATTCCGGACGGCCCGGCCAAGCGGGGGCTTTGTAAAAACCATGCCCGAAGCCGGTCTGCTGTAGATCATACCCCACAAGGAGGTCTGTTTCATGAATCTGACTCTGCGAAAGGATGCCGATGCCATCATCGCATCCAGCCTGAATGCCGTCCTGCCGGACGAAGCTGTCCGCCGCGCGCTGAAAGCCTTTGCGCCCAAGGGCGGCAGGGTGCTGCTGGTCGCAGCGGGCAAGGCCGCATGGCAGATGGCACACGCGGCAGTGGAAGCGCTGGGCCGTGTGGACGGCGGCGTGGTCGTGACCAAATACGAGCATGTCAGGGGCGAGATCCTGGGAGTAAATTGTTATGAAGCGGGCCATCCGGTGCCGGACGAGAACAGCTTTGCGGCCACCGAGAAGGCATTGGAGCTGGTGCAGGGGCTGACAGCGGAGGATACCGTGCTGTTTCTGCTCTCCGGCGGAGGGAGTGCATTGTTTGAAAAGCCGCTGCTCCCCGGCACAGAATTGCAGGACATCACCGGCCAGCTCCTTGCCAGTGGCGCCGACATCGTGGAGATGAACACCATCCGCAAACGGCTTTCGGGCGTCAAGGGCGGGCGGTTCGCGCAGGCATGCGCCCCGGCCCAGGTGTTCAGCATCGTGCTGAGCGATATTCTGGGCGACCCGCTGGATATGATCGCCAGCGGTCCGGCGGTGCCGGACACCTCTACCTGCGCACAGGCGCTTGCCATTGCGGAGAAGTATCACCTGAAGCTCTCGGAACAGGCAAAAGCTCTTCTGGCGCAGGAAACGCCCAAGATGCTGGACAATGTGACGACCCGGATCACCGGCAGTGTGCGGGAGCTTTGCACCGCCGCCGCTGCCGCCTGCCGGGAGCTTGGCTATGAGCCCGTCCTGCTGACCGACCAGCTCTGCTGTGAAGCCCGGGAGGCGGGCAGCTTCCTTGGCTCCATCGTCCGGACCCACGCGGGGCAGGGAAAAAAGCTGGCCTACATCGCAGGCGGCGAGACGGTCGTCCACCTGACGGGCAGGGGCCTCGGCGGACGGAATCAGGAGCTTGCCCTTGCAGCGGCTCCGGCGTTGGCCGGGCTGGATGCAGCAGTGTTCTCGGTGGGCAGTGACGGCACTGACGGCCCCACCGATGCTGCCGGCGGCTATGTGGATGGTGACACCCTCTCCGCACTGACCGCCAAGGGCTGGAATGTGTTCGACACCCTGCAGAACAACGACGCCTACCATGCACTGAAAGCGGTGGACGGCCTGATCATCACCGGCGCTACTGGCACGAATGTCAATGATGCTGCCGTGGCGCTGGTGGGGGAGGAGTAAAAAATGTGATTCTGGTATGAAAGAGGGGCGGCTTCCATGTACGTCGATTGGGAATACTACAAAATTTTCTATTATGTGGCGAAGTATCAGAACTTTACGAAAGCGGCGCGGGTGCTGGGCAGCAACCAGCCCAACATCACCCACTCGATGAACCGGCTGGAAAGCCAGCTGAACTGTGTCCTCTTTATCCGCTCCAACCGGGGCGTCACCCTGACGCCGGAGGGCGAGATGCTCTACTCCCGCATCGCCTCGGCGGCGGTGCAGATACAGGACGCGGAGGAAGAGCTGAGCGCCAGCGCCACCCTCGAGCACGGCTCCATCAGCATCAGCGCGACGGAGACGGCGCTGAACATCTATCTGGCCGAAAAGCTGCGGACGTTCCACACCGAGTATCCCGGCATCCGGCTGCGCATCTCGAACCACTCCACGCCCCAGGCGGTGCAGGCTGTGAAGAACGGAGAAGTGGATTTTGCCGTCATCTCCACCCCGGCGGAAGTAGAACAGAGCCTGAAGATGGTGGAACTGAGACCGTTTTATGAGGTGCTGGTGGGCGGAAAGACCTTCACTGCGCTGGCCAGCCGGCGCCTGACGCTGAAGGAACTGAGCTGCTATCCGCTCATCTCTCTCGGCGATGAGAGCATGACCCGGAGCTTCTATCGGCAGTTCTTCCTCGACCACGACGCCGTGCTCCGGCCCGACACCGAGGCCGCCACCACCGACCAGATGCTCACGCTGGTGAAAAGTGAGTTGGGCCTCGCCTTCGTGCCCGAACCGATGACGAAAGAGCTTCTGGCCCGCGGCGAGCTTGTCGAGCTGCATCTGCAGGAGATCATTCCCTCCCGCTCTATCTGCCTCATCTACGACCATCACCGCCCGCTGAACACGGCGGCCCGGAAGTTCCAGCAGATGCTGACGAAAGCGGAGCCGGGCCATCCGGCAGCGCCGAATCAGGCGGAGAACGTCTCTTTCATATCCCAATAAAATGATCTGTCGTTGTCCCATACCGGAAAGCCGCGGCCTACAGAGGCTCGGGCCTCATCGAATCCATCTGGCGCAAAAAGGCCGAAGGGAAGGAAAAACAGAATGATAGACAAAATGCTCGTGCGCGGGGCAAAGGTACACAACCTGAAAAACATCGACGTGGACATCCCGCTGAACAGGATCGTGGGCATTGCGGGCGTGTCGGGCTCGGGCAAATCCTCGCTGGCGCTGGGGGTGCTGTATGCCGAAGGCTCCCGCCGGTATCTGGAGGCGCTGTCCACCTATACCCGCCGCCGGATGACCCAGGCTTCGAAAGCCTCGGTGGAAGAGGTGCTGTATGTCCCGGCGGCGCTGGCGCTGCACCAGAGGCCGGGCGTGCCGGGCATCCGCAGCACCTTCGGCACCGGCACGGAGCTTTTGAACAGTCTGCGGCTCATGTACTCCCGCCTCGCAAGCCACCGCTGCCCGAACGGGCATTACATCCCGCCGACGCTGGCTGTCGCGGCGGGCAGGGAGCTGGTCTGCCCGGAGTGCGGTGCGCATTTCTATGCGCCGTCGGCGGAGGAGCTGGCGTTCAACTCTCAGGGTGCCTGCCAGAAGTGCGGCGGCACAGGCAGCGTCCGGACGGTGGACATGGCGTCGCTGGTGCCGGACGACTCGCTGACCATCGACGGCGGCGCAGTGGCTCCGTGGAACAGCCTGATGTGGTCGCTGATGACAGACGTCTGCCGGGAGATGGGCGTGAGGACGGATGTGCCGTTCCGCGACCTGACCGAACAGGAAAAGGACATCGTCTACCACGGTCCGGCAGAGAAAAAGCATATCTTCTACCACGCAAAGAACTCGAACCAGGCCGGCGAGCTGGACTTTACCTATTACAACGCCGTCTACACCGTAGAAAATGCTCTTGCAAAGGTCAAGGATGACAAGGGAATGAAGCGGGTCGAAAAGTTCCTGCGGGAAGATGTCTGCCCCGAGTGTCACGGCTCACGGCTCTCAGCGGCGGCGCGTGCGCCGAAGCTGCGGGGCATCTCGCTGGACGAAGCCTGCCAGATGACGCTGGAAGCCCTCGTGGAGTGGGTGAAGGGCGTGCCGGGCAGCCTGCCGGAAGAGATGCGCCCGATGGCGGAGAGCATCTGCGAGGCATTCGAAAGCACCGCCAAGCGACTGATGGATTTAGGTCTGGGATATCTGACGCTTGACCGCTCGGCCTCGACCCTTTCCACCGGTGAGCGCCAGCGGATGCAGCTGGCCCGGGCCGTCCGCAACCGCACCACCGGCGTGCTCTATGTGCTGGATGAGCCGTCCATCGGCCTGCATCCGTCGAACATCGTGGGCCTGACCGGCGTGATGCACGACCTCGTGGCCGACGGCAACTCGGTCATTCTGGTGGACCACGACACCCAGATCCTGAAAGAGGCCGACTGGGTGATCGAGATGGGGCCGGAAGCGGGAGCGAAGGGTGGACATGTCATTGCCGAAGGGACGATAGCTGATCTGGAGGCAAAGCCGGAGTCCCAGATCGGGCCGTTCCTCTCCGGAAAAGCTGAGACAAAGCTGCGCCGGTGTGCCGGGACAGGGGAGATGTTCGCAGAGGGGGGGATCCATCTCTCCACCGGCAGCATCCACACGGTCAAGCCTTTGGAGCTGGACGTTCCCAAGGGGCGGCTCACCGTGGTAACGGGCGTGTCCGGCTCCGGCAAAACGACGATGGTGCTGGAAAGCCTCGTACCGGCGCTGGAAGCAAAGATAAACGGCAGCGCCCTCCCGACACATATCCGGGAGATCCGCGCCGAGGGCATCGCGCACGTCAAGCTCATCGACGCGACGCCCATCGGCATCAATGTGCGCTCTACCGTGGCGACCTACGCGGGCATCCACGACGAGCTGCGGAAGCTCTATGCCAGATCTCCGGACGCCAGGCAAAAGGGCTTCAAGGCCAGCGATTTTTCCTACAACACGGGCAGTCTGCGCTGCCCCGGCTGCGACGGCACCGGTGAGGTGAGCCTGGACGTGCAGTTCCTGCCGGACGTGAACATCGTCTGCCCCGACTGCCGGGGTTCCCGCTACGCGCGGGCGGCTTACGGCGTGAAGCTGATGAACAAGGCGGAGCAGGCCGTCTCCCTGCCGCAGCTGATGGAGATGGACGTCAACTCCGCCCTTGCGTTCTGCGGCGGGATGAAGACAGTGAGCCAGCGCCTGCAGACATTGCAGCAGCTGGGTCTGGGCTACCTGACGCTGGGCGAAGAGACGCCCAGCCTCTCCGGCGGCGAGGCCCAGCGCCTCAAGCTGGCCAGTGAGATCGGCCGCACCCAGACCGACTCGGTGTTCGTTTTCGATGAGCCCAGCATCGGCCTCCACCCGCTGGACGTGCAGGTGCTGCTGCGGGTGTTCCAAGCCCTGCTGGACAACGGCGCGACGGTCGTTGTCATTGAGCACGACCTCGACGTCATCCGCAACGCGGACTATGTCATCGACATGGGGCCGGGCGGAGGCGAGAGCGGCGGCCGCGTCGTGGCAGCAGGCACGCCGGAGGAGATCCGGGAAAATTCGGAGAGTATTACCGGAAGATATTTATAACAAAAAGGGGGCAGGTGCTGCATGGCATCTGCCCCCTTCGTCAATATTCTTATTTACTTTCCGGGACACCGCGCAGTTCGGCACGGAAGCGCTCGGGAACATCTTCTTTCCGGATATTTTTGACGAGATCCGGAAGCTTTGCGGTTTCGCCTACGGGATAGACCATGATGCACTTCCGATGCTTCGCTGACGATCAAAACAAAAAGTTAATTCTCGGAAGAAATATCCTGACCGAAATATTTCTCGCTCAGCTCCTTGAGGGTGCCGTCAGCGCGCAGCTCGTCGATGGCGCTGTTGAGGGCGTCGAGGAAGGAAGAGTCTTCGCTCTTGACGATAGGGATCGCAACGTGAGAAGCATCTTCGGTCTGGGCGACCAGCTTGAAGTCGGCGTCCGGATGGACGTTCAGGTAGTCGTAGAAGGAGACGTTGGCGTTCAGGGTGGCGTCGATGCGGCCAGCGGTCAGCAGCTGGATGGTCTCTTCCAGCGTGTCGATGCCCTGGACGGTCGCGCCGTAGCTCTCGGCCAGCTCCATGTAGGTGGAAGCGAGGCTGTTGGCCGTGGTCTTGCCGGCAAGGTCCTCGAAGCTCTTGATGTCCTCGTTATCCTTGCGGACGGCGAGGGCGGTGTGGATGTAGCCGTAGGGAGTGGTGAAGTCGTAGGTCTTGGCGCGCTCTTCGGTGACTTCGACGCCGTTGCAGACGAGGTCGTAGCGGCCGGCATCCAGACCGGCGAACAGGCTGTCCCAGTCGCTCTCGACGTACTCGGGCTCGACGCCCAGCTTCTCGGCAATGGCGCGGGAGACTTCGACGTCGTAGCCCACGAGGGTGTCGCTCTCATCGTGGAAGCTCCAGGGCTGCCATGCGCCTTCCAGCGCGATGACCAGCTTGCCGTTGGACTGGATGGTCTCCAGCTTGTTGGCGGCGGCAGCGGAAGCAGAAGCTGCGGTGCTGGAAGCAGTGGAGGCGGAAGTGTTGGAAGAGCAGCCAGCCAGCGAGAGAACACCAGCAGCGGCCATGACGCTCATGAGAGAAATAAAGGTTCTGCGTTTCATAGGTGATGATCCTTTCTGTAGTAAAACAAACTTGGGAAAAGCAGGAGAAGGCTCTCCCTTTGGGAGAGCTGGCGCGTGAGCGCCTGAGAGGGCAAGGACGCTGAGGTAGAAGCATAAGTGCGGCGATAGTATCGCTCTGACAAAGAGCCTGCATATCGCTGTGCGGTAACTCGGTCACAGGCGGCTTGCCCTCTCCGTCATTGCTTTGCAATGCCACCTCTCCCAAAGGGAGAGGCTTTAGGCTTCCGCATGGGAGATTTTCTGCAAAAACTCACGGGTCCTTGCCTCTTTGGGATGGGCGAAGAACTCCTGCGAGGGGGCTTCCTCGACCACGACACCGTTTTCCATAAAGACGGTGCGGGACGAGACGTTGCGGGCAAAGCCCATCTCGTGGGTGACGACCAGCATGGTCATGCCCTCCTGTGCCAGCTGCCGCATGACGGCCAGCACCTCGCCGGTCAATTCCGGGTCGAGGGCGCTGGTGGGCTCGTCGAAATAGATGATCTCGGGGCCGGAGGCAAGAGCGCGGGCGATGGCCACGCGCTGCTGCTGACCGCCCGACAGCTGACGGGGGTAGTAGTCGGCACGGTCGGCGAGGCCGACCTTTTCCAGCATCTTCATGCCGACGGCATCGGCCTTTGCTTTGGGCATCCTCCGGGCGACGATGAGGCCCTCGGTGACGTTCTGCAGGGCCGTTTTGTTGCGGAAGAGGTTGTAGTTCTGGAAGACGAAAGCCGTCTTGCGGCGCAGCCGCGCGATGCTGGCGCGGTCGGCGTGGGCGAGGTCGAAGGTCTCACCGTCGAAGGTGAGCTGGCCTGCGTCTGCCGTCTCAAGGAAGTTGAGACAACGCAGCAGGGTGGTCTTGCCTGAGCCGGAAGGGCCGAGGATGGCCACGACGTCGCCCTTTTCCACCGTCAGATCGACGCCGCGCAGCACGTCAAGGCTGCTGGTCGGCTTGGGGGCGCGGCCAAAGATGCCGGGATGGACGCCGGGCTTTGCGTAAGTATGGAAGGATTTGTGGACGCCGCGTATCTCTAACATTGCCATAACAGCCACACTCCTTTCTTACTGGAAGCCGTGGGCGTTGAGCCGGCGCTCCAGCAGCCCTTGCAGCTTGGTGATGACGGTACAGAACAGCAGATACACCACGGCCACCTCACAGTAGATGGGCAGGAAGATGTAGGTGCGGGCGGCCACGCGCTGACCGGCCATGAACAGCTCGGCTACCGTGATATTGGACGCCAGCGAGGTGTCCTTGATCATGCCGATGAGCGAGTTGGAGAGGGCGGGCACTGCGGTGCGCAGGGCCTGCGGCAGCACGATGCGGCGCATGATCTGCCACCAGCTCATGCCGACGCAGTAGCCGGCTTCCAGCTGGCCCTGCGGCACGCTCTCGAGTGCGCCGCGCATGGTCTCGGCGCAGTATGCACCTTCATTGAAGGCGAAGGCGATGACTGCCGCCGGGAAAGCGTCCAGCATGATGCCCGCACTGGGCAGGCCGTAAAAGATGATGAAAAGCTGCACCAGCAGCGGTGTGCCGCGGATGACCCAGATGTAGAACCGGGCCAGCTGGCTCAGCACCGGCACTTTGGCGTACTGCACCAGCGCCACAGCCACCGCCAGCACCATCGCCAAGGTGAACGAGACGAGGGTGAGGGGGATGGTCATGGTGAGGCCCGCCGAGAGGATGCGGGGAAGAGCCTCCCAGAGCACGCTGACGGTGCGGTTGGGTAAGAGTGTTTCCAGCATGGATACTCCTTTTTCAAAATTTGAATCAACAGACAGGACAAGTGGGTGGACATATTATATACCTTAAAGCAGGGTCAAAGTCAAGAGGAAAAAATGAAAATCCTACAAAACCTACCAGAATACTATAACATGATTTGGAAATGAACGCAAATGGTTTCGAAAAATTGCATGGTATAGACGAAATGGACGAAAAACAGGTGCTGACTTTGTGCAGAACGACAGAGTGGTTGACGCGGCAGAAGCTTTCGGGTACAATAGAGCTGTATAGACCTGTAAAGGTACAAACAGGCCGCACGCCCCGCCAGACGGGAGCGCGGCGGATACGGAGGACAAACGTGATGAAACGTATTGGTATTCTGGGCGCTGGCACCTGGGGCATGGCCCTTGCACGGATGCTGACTGTGAGCGGGAATGATGTGCTGGTGTGGTCGGCCATCGAGAAGGAGATCGACAGCCTTTCCACCACCCGCAAGCACCCCAACCTGCCGCAGATGAAGATCCCCGACGAGCTGCGGTTCACCAAGAGCATCGAGGAAGTCTGCAAAGACAAGGACATCCTGCTGTTCGCAGTGCCGTCGGTGTTCGTCCGCTCCACGGCGGCAAAGGCCCGGCCCTATGTGGCCGACGGCCAGATCATCGTGGACGTGGCAAAGGGCATCGAGCCCGACACCCTGTACACCATGACCGAGATCCTGGCCGATGAGCTGAGCAAGGAAGGCGGCCCGAAGGGCGTGCGCCTTGTGGCCCTGTCCGGCCCCACCCACGCCGAGGAAGTGGCCATCGACCTGCCCACCACCATCGTGTCGGCCAGCAAGGATAGGGAGGCCGCTGCCTATGTGCAGGAGGTCTTCACCAACAATGTCATGCGCGTCTACACCAACGAGGACATCAAGGGCGTAGAGCTGAGCGGCGCCATGAAGAACGTCATCGCGCTGGGCGTCGGCATCTCCACCGGCCTCGGCTACGGCGATAACGCCCGCGCTGCCCTCATCACCCGCGGCATCGCCGAGATCGCCCGTCTGGGCGTGGCGATGGGCTGCAATGTCCACACGTTCGCAGGTCTGGCCGGCATCGGCGACCTCATCGTGACCGCCACCAGTATGCACAGCCGCAACAACCGCGCCGGTATCCTCATCGGCAAGGGCGAGACCCCGGAAAATGCCGTCAAGGAAGTCGGCATGGTGGTCGAGGGCATGAACGCCCTGCCCGCTGCGCTGGAACTGGCCGAGCGGTATCGGGTGGAAATGCCCATCGTCCAGACCGTCAACGCCATCGTCAACAAGGGCATGAGTGCGGCAGAGGCTGTCAAGTCCCTGATGGAGCGCGGCCTGAAGAATGAGCTGCCGCAGGGCTACGAAAAATAAACGAAAAGGGGCGGTATCATGCCTTCTACCTACGCACACCGCCGCTTTGGTGCGGATGTTCTGGCCCTGCTGCCGGACGGTCTGCGCGCGACGCTGGAACAGCACCGGGAGCTTTACGACATAGGTCTCCATGGGCCGGACCTGATGTTTTATTACAAGGCTCTGCAGTCGAACCCGGTGAACCGTCTGGGCAACGCCATGCACGAGCAGAAGGGCGAGGTGTTTTTCACCTGCGCCCGCACCGTGGTGGAAAATGCAGCGGATAAAAGTGCCGCACTGGCTTATGCGCTGGGCTTTGTCTGCCACTTCGCACTGGACAGCACCTGCCACCCTTATGTGGAGGCCTATGTCCGGGAGAGCGGTGTGGGCCACTGCGAGATCGAGACGGAGTTTGACAACGCCCTGATGCGGGAAGACGGCCTCGACCCCATAAAGTTCTTCACGGCCAGCCACATCAAGCCCAGCCGGGAGCGGGCCGAGGTCATCGCGCCCTTCTACAAAGGCGTCACGGTGGACGAGACGCTGGCGGCGATGAAGGGGATGATAACGGTGCATCATCTTTTGCAGGCGGCGAACCCCGTCAAGCGCTGGGTGGTGCTGACCGGGATGCGCGTCGCGGGCAAGTATGAGTTCATGCACGGCCTTGTGGCGAATCCGCAGCCGAACCCCAAATGCGTCCAGAGCAGCCGGAAGCTCGAAGAGCTGTATAAAACGGCTGTGCCGCTGGCGGTAAGGCTCATCGAAGAGTATGCCGAGAACAAGCCGCTGGGGGCGGAGTATCAGCATACGTTTGGGGAGAACTGAGAGGAGCACCGGATGGAAAAGAGCGGTAAATTCCGCCTGACGAGCTTGGAGCGGAACTGGATCCTGTACGACGTGGGCAACTCGGCCTTTGTGCTGATGGTGGCCACCCTTATCCCTATTTTCTTCAACGCGCTGGCAGAGAGCGGCGGCCTGAGCTCGGTGGAGTATCTGGCTTACTGGGGCTATGCCAGCTCGGCTGTGACCATCATCACGGCTGTTTTGAGCCCCATTTTGGGGACAGTGGCTGATACGAAGGGCTTCAAGAAGCCTATCTTCATACTCTGCGTCTTCGTGGGCATCGTGGGCTGCTGCGCCATGGGCGCGGCGTCGGCGTGGCTGCCGTTTCTGGTCATCTTCGTCATCGCGAAGGTGGGCTTTTCGGGCAGCCTGGTGTTCTACGACTCGATGCTCAGCGACGTGACCACTCCCGAGCGGATGGACGAGGTGTCCAGCCGGGGCTATGCGTGGGGATACATCGGCAGTTGCGTACCCTTCGTGGTCTGCCTCGGCCTTGTGCTGGGGGCGGGGAGCATCGGCATCAGCCAGATGACGGCGCTGAACCTGGCACTCCTGCTGACGGCGGCGTGGTGGCTGCTCACGACCCTGCCGCTGCTGAAAAGTTATAAACAGCTCTACTATGTGGAGGTGGAAAAGCACGCTGTCCGGCAGAGTTTTGCCCGCATCGGCCACACCCTGCGGCATCTGCCGGAGGATAAGCAGGTGTTCTGGTTTTTGCTGGCGTTCTTCTGCTACATCGACGGCGTGTACACCATTATCGACATGGCGACGGCCTACGGCACGGCGCTGGGGCTGGACACCACCGGTCTTTTGCTGGCACTTCTTGTGACCCAGATCGTGGCGTTCCCGTCGGCCCTCATCTTTGGGCGGTTGTCAAACAAGTACCCCTCGGCAAAGCTCATCCCGGTGTGCATCGCGGCCTATGCGGGCATCGCGGTGTTTGCGTTTTTCCTGACCCGGCAGTGGCAGTTCTGGGTGCTGGCCGTCATCGTGGGCATGTTCCAGGGCGGCGTGCAGGCGCTCAGCCGCTCCCACTTTGCAAAGATCATCCCGCCGGAAAAGTCGGGCGAATACTTTGGCCTCTTCGACATCTGCGGCAAGGGCGCGTCCTTCCTTGGCACCATGATCGTCAGTGTGGGAAGCCAGCTCACCGGCAGCGCCAATGTGGGCGTCGGCTCCCTCATCGTGCTGTTCATCGTGGGATTCGTGCTGTTCAGGGTGTCGTGCAAAAAAGAAGTTGTTTCTGAATGAGATAACGTAATACCTGCTGCGTAGCAGCAAATTGGAGAAGCACAAAAATGCGTTTAGCGAAGCGGCTGGCATTTTTGTGCTTCGACTTCTTCTTTGGGGTCTGAAAGGGGCGAGTAGCCCCTTTCTCGTGGATCCAGCGCGTCGAAATCGCTGGTGGTTTTCTGGTTCTCTTTTGACATCAAAAGAGAACAATTAGCCTTAATGAAAAAGCGCTCTGCCCCGCGCACAGGCGCGAGAACCATTTCTGGTTCTCTTTTGGCACGTAAAAGAGAACTTAGCCCCGCGTAACCGCGCTCTGACCCCGCGCCACCGGCGCGACAACCAGTTCAAAGTTCCTTCAAGAACCCATCCAGCTCCCGCTGGTTCCGGATCAATATATAGTTTTCCGGGTACTTTTCCCCGATCCTCTCCATCTTCGCCCACTTTTGCTTTGTACGCCCATCGTGGAGGATCCAGCGGACAAATTCGGCATCTATCTTCTCTTCGCACCCGGGCGCAGACGACTCCCTCACACGGCCTTTGTTCTGCTGCCAACGCCGTACCGCCCGCCAGAGGCAGACCAGCGGCGAAAACCAGAGCACGATGATCTTATCCGCTTCTTCCAGCCGACGGGCATAGCAGGTCTTGCTATAATTGCCGTCGATGACCCAGCCGCCTGCGTTCTCGTCGAGAAACTGCCGGACAATGGCTTCTTCCTCGGCGAAGGGCCGCTCCACCCAGCCGGGCAGGAAATGCACGGTATCCATATGGAGCACCGGCAGGCCGTATCTCTCCCCAAGACGCTTTGCCAGCGTGGATTTCCCGCTGCCGCTGGTGCCAAGTATCGCTATTTTCATTTCTGCCTCCTTCTACCTTATATAAGATGTATCAGACAGTATACGCTGACCGTCTGATAACGTCAAGTTCCGGCTTGACATTTCGTCTGCCTGCTCGTATGCTATAATCATAGAGTCTATGACAGGAGGTCTTGCAGATGGCATCTCCAAAAAAACGTGTCAATCCGCTTTTTGTTGCTTTAGCGGTCGTACTGGTGGCTGTAGTGGCTGCTGTGGGCGTGGTCTTTTTCCAGCTGCACAGCAAAATCTCGGCTCTGCAAACCGGTGCATCCTTCACCTTCCGGTATGAGATAGCGCCCAACAGCCCGGATAAGCCGCCGCTGCTGAACATCCTCGAGCGGGTGAACGCTTCCAGCGGCAGCGTCAGCGGCCAGTATGCGCCCGGAAAGCTGCAGCTCTCTTTCTACCAGCTCAACGAAGACGACTCCGTCAAGACGTCTCCCTTTACCCGGGTCTATATCGACTCGGAAGAGACGCTCTTCGACATCGGGCAGCTCTACACCGTTCTGCGTCAGGCTGTCACCGATAAACTCTCCCTCGCAAGCGTTCTTCTGCCCGAGTGGAGTCTGGGAGACTACATCTCCCAGACGCAGGCTGCCGCCGTACTGGGCGTCGAGACGAACAAGGTCGAGCTGCAGGAGCTTTCCGGCTTCACCCTCTCGCTCAAGGGGCTGAAAAAAGTCTCTCCTTCTGCCGCGCGAGACGGCTACCGCTACTATCAGTTCCCCGCCGCAGCCGACGGCACGACCCTCGTGCTCGGCTTTTCGACGGACGCTCTCTTCTCGAAGACCACGCCCATCCATGTGCTGCTGACCATCCCGGACCACAACGTCCACATCCAGCTCACCGGCACGGTGACTTCTGCCAAGACGGTGCTCTCTCCCCCGGCTTCCCGGATGAGTGACGAGGACATCGCCACGCTGGCTCAGATACGCCAGAGCATCGAGTCTGTCTGGAAGATGATACAGTCCGCCGCCCAGACCACAAACTGAATGATACCAAAAAAGCAGACGCTTTGTGCAGCGTCTGCTTTTTTGGTTTGCGCTTTTCGTTGTCATGACCACAAAGAGAGAGGAAGTTCTTCTCAGTAATGCACGACATTGCCCGCATTGCGGATGCGTGCCAGCACCGGCTCTGCCTCCGGGCTGCGGAAATAGTCGAGGCTGGTCTTGGGCAGCAGCGTCTCGAGGGTATCCCAGTCGCCGCTCTGCAGGCACTGGCGGACGGTGGAAGCACTGATGGCCTTGCCGTTTGCTTCTTTGCGGGGTACAACGACACACTCAATGCCCGCTTTGGGCAGCTGCTCGCACATGATCTGGTTGTAAAGCCCCGTCACCTGACTGGCAGGCTCCTCGCCCACATAGCGGGCAGTGATGTTCAGCGCCGCCGCGATTTTCGTAAAGACGGCGAGGTCCAGCCGGGCGTGGCCGTCGATGACAGCGGCCTCATCCTTCAGGAAGTAGCTGGGGAAGGTGGCATTCGAGATGATGTAGGGGCCGCTGTCGTGGAGCACGACGTTGGGCAGATGGGCCACGCCCGCCTCCACCAGCTTCCTGCGCACGGCGAAAGGCACGAGGCTGGCGTCCTCACTGACCACGAACAGGTGGAGCGTGTCGCAGGCGGCAGCGGCTTTTTCCACAAGATACTGATGACCGAGGGTAAAAGGGTTCGCGTTCATGACGAGGGCCGCACTTTTGCCCTCGGTTTTGGTCTTTTCCAGATCGCGCAGATAGGCCCCGAAGCCGTCGCGGCGGTTCTCCATGAAGACAAGGGTATCCTCCACCCGGGCGATCTCGTAGAAGCCGAGGTCGCCGAAAAACTTGGAGCTTTTTACCTTGGTGTAGAGAAACAGGTGCATATTCCCCCGCGCACACTGCACTTCGATGAGGTGGGTGATGATCTGGTTCAGCAGACCCTCGCCCTGATGGGCGCTGCTGACGGCGAAGCACCGCAGGGTGTTGCCGAAGCAGCTGCCGGTGCCGATGACGTTGTATTCCTCGTCGAACATGGCGCAGATGTAGTCCAGATTGCCGTCGCGGCGGATGCCCTCCTGACCCAGCAGTGTGTCGATTTGGGCCAGAACGGTTTTATCGGTCGGATAGACCTGCGAAATGGTATATTCACTCATCGATATTCCCCTCAGTAGTAACAAAATGGAGCAGCCAGGTCAGCGCCAGCAGGTCGGCACTGCCGCCGGGCGAGAGATTTTCCGCAATGAACCGGTCATCCAGCGCCGCGAGCGCATCTTTATCCGGGTAAGGTGTCTGGGCCAGAAGGGCTTTCAGTTCTTCGGTGAGGGCCAGCTGACGCTCCCGGCTCGAGCGGGCAATGATGTTGGTATCGGTGCTGTTGGCCAGGATGGCCAGCAGTGCGCCGCCGCCGACGCGGTCGAAGTCGTAACCCTTGGCAAGGCCCTCTTCCAGCACCGGCAGACCGACATTCAGCACCGTGGGAAGTCCGGCTTCCACCTGCCCGCGCACACCGGTGATGCCGTACTGGATATAGAGCTTCTGGCCCACGGTGGCGGCGTTCTCGGCGGTGACGCCTGCAAAATCCTTCTCGGTCAGGCCCGCCGTCATGGCGGATGCTTCCGCCAGCACCCGGGCTGCATCCACCCAAAGGGAGCGATCGAGGCGTCCCAGCGCTGCGCAGACGATGCCCACCGAAAAGACAGCACCCTTATGGGTGTTGACGCCGCCGGTGGCATCCAGCATCTCGCCCTCGGCCTCACAACCCAGAGGCCGCAGGGCCGCGAAGGTCTCGGGCGCGGGCTGTTCCGCCGTCTCGCGGCCCGTCCGGGCGCAGGCTTCAAAATAGGGGTAGAGCGCCGCAGCGCTGTCCATGAAGGTGAACACATCCATGTCCCTGTGGCTTCCGCTGTTGCGCCGGTCCACAAGGCCGGGCTTTGGGGTGGTGGTCACTTCGTAGAGCAGGGCGCGGACGGCCAGACGGGCCGCGTCGGCGATGTCCTGCGCGTCCCGGGCCTCGGTCAGGATCTCCGTCGTCTTTTCCTGCAGTTCGGCCACGGTATGGATGCGGCGGCTGCTGCACACCTTAGCAGGCCCGCCGCAGATGAGACAGCGGCGGCCTTCGAGGTTTAGCTCTTCTCTGTCCACTTTGAGGCCGTCCGGGCGAATGACGTCCATGTCGAACAGTCGCCCCAGCGGGGTGGCGTCCTCGATGTCGGTGGTGAATTTCTTGATGGTCAGCGGGTCGGCGTCCAGCACATAGAATGCCTCGCAGCCGGTCACTTCCCGGACGGCGTCCTGATACAGCGGCGTCAGCTTTGCCCGCAGAAACTGCTGGCGCAGCAGCTGACGCCCCCGCGCAAAGCCCCGCCGGATGAGGGGCGAATCCTTTATCGGGCCGCAGATATTCATGGTAAAGCAGATGAGAGGCTTGTGGTACCGGGCCAGCAGCTCCTGCTGATACTGCACCCGGCGCTCCCGTGCATCCAGCATCTGGACCAGCGAAACAGTCGTTTCCATGTTTTTCTCCTCTCAGCGGTGCTTTTTGAGCATGTCCATAAAGAGCTGCACCTGCGGCAGTGCAGCGGCGTCTCTCTGGCAGAAAATATAGGTGCGCCGGACGAAGGGCTCACCGTTCTCGAAGGTGCAGGGCTTGACATAGCCCTTGAAGTTATCCAGCGCCACTTCCGGTATCAGCGCCCAGCCAAGGCCCCGCTCCACCATCTCGCGGCAGACCATGATGTTATCCACCACAAAATTGCCCGCATCGTTGGTCACGCCGTTCTCATAGCGCCAGCGGGCCATCTGGGCGCTGATGGTGGCGTCGCTGCTGTGGTCGATATAAAGGTAATCGGAGATGGGCCTGTCCTTGTTCTCCTCGCTGCAGATCAGGCAGATATTCTCCTGCGAGAGCAGGAACTGGGTACCGTCCCACGGATACTCGCCCCGCAGCACTGCCACGTCCAGCGAAGAGTCCAGCATCTGCTGATAGATGTTCCGGCTGTGGCCGGTGGCGATGTCGAGGCGTACCTTCGGGTAGGCTTTGTGGTACTCGGTCAGCACCTCGGGCAGGCGGTAGTAGGAGAAGTTCACCGAGATGCCGGCCCGCAGGGTGCCGCAGGCTTCGCCCTGGATGGAGGCCAGCTGGCGGCGCATCTTTTCCATCTCGCGGGCGGCGGCGGCGCTGTGGAGCAGCACCTGTTCACCGGCCGGCGTGAAGCGGATGCCCTGCCGCGAGCGCAGGACGATCTCCACCCCCAGCTCCTGTTCCAGCGCCTTGATGCGCTTGGACAGTGCCGACTGGGTCATGTACAGTTTGTCCGCTGCGTGGGTGATGTTGCGCGTCTCGTCCAGCGCGTGCAGCAGCTCGTAATCTTTTTCGTCCATCGTAGCTCTCCCCTTATTGCCCTTTATTTTTCTTATCATTCCTGTTTGCGCTTCATCCAGGCGCATTTTGCTCAGATTCCATATCTGTTATTCATAATACAACAGATTTCAGCAAATGAAAAGGGGGATATTCGCCTTGATTTTCCCGAAAGTTCATTCCAAGATGGAATAACTCAGCACTTTTCTTGCAGTTTTCTTAACCCTGCCTTAATTCCATCTTAATGCAGTGTTGTTGTACACAACATCTTCATTTTTTCTCTGCCGACAGACGGTCTTCCTCCCGCAGTACAGAAAACGCAGCTCTCTTTTCATTTTTGCCTGAAAAATCAGAAAAAGTCCAGTTTATTGGACATTATTTGCATTATCATAAAAACAAGAAAATACTCGTTTCTTTCTTCTTTGGCACATTGCAGATTTTTCCGTCTGCTTTTTGTGCAAAGTCCCGGAATTTTTCGTCGAAAAGCGCGTTTTGTTGACAGCCGCTTTTTGAAAAGCGTATCCTTATTGCAAACCAGAGTCAGGAGGTCATTTTATGGAGCACTCCACACGTCTTGCCCACATCAGCGAGGACGGCACCCGCACCCAGACCGTCTACGACCATCTCGCCGGCACTGCCAGACTGGCCGGTTCCTTCGCAGCTCCCTTCGGGGCGCAGAGCGAGGCCGAATTTGCCGCGTGGCTCCACGACGTCGGCAAGTACAGCGACGCCTTCCAGCTGCGGCTCAAAGGCGGCCCCAAGGTGGACCACTCCACCGCCGGGGCGCAGGAGGCCTGGGTTCGCCAGCATCCCCACGCCGCCTTTGCCGTGGCCGGACACCACAGCGGCCTGCCCGATGGCGGGAGCCCCGCCGATGACCCGGGCGACGCCACCTTGTTTGGCCGGAGCAAGAAGCCGGTAGCCCCCTACGACGGCTGGCAGGAAGTAACGCTCCCCGCCTCGACGCCGCCCGCGTGGGCCTGCGCCGACCCGCTGAGCCTCGCGTTCTTCACCCGGATGCTCTACTCCTGCCTCGTGGACGCCGACTTCATCGACACCGAGACCTTCATGGACGGCAAGGCCGCACCCCGGGGCAGCGGCACGGACATCGCCGCGCTGCGGGACATCGTCTCGGCACAGGCGCAGCGCTATCTCAGGGCCGAGTCGCCCTCGCCCGTCAGCATCCAGCGCAACACCGTCCTCCGCGCCTGCCTCGAGAAAGGCGCGCACGGCCCACAGGGGCTCTACACCCTCACCGTACCCACCGGCGGCGGCAAGACCTTCGCCTCCCTCGCCTTTGCGCTGGAGCACGCCGCCGCCCAGAAGATGAAGCGGGTCATCTATGTCATCCCTTATATGTCCATCATCGACCAGACCGCCGCCGTCTTCTCGGGCCTGCTGGGCGCAGAAAATGTTCTGGCCGACTTCTCCAACGCCGAGTACAAGACTGTTGAGCAGGACGACCTGACCCCCGCCCAGTACCGCCAGATGCTGGCCAGCGAAAACTGGGACGCCCCCGTCGTGGTGACGACTGCAGTGCAGTTCTTCGAGTCGCTCTACGCCAACCGCAGCAGCCGCTGCCGCAAGCTCCACAACCTCGCCGACAGCGTCATCATCTTCGACGAGGCGCAGACCCTCCCGGGCGACTACCTTGCCCCCTGCGTCAGCGCCATCGCCCAGCTCATCCAGCATTACCACTCCACGGCTGTCCTCTGCACGGCCACCCAGCCTGCCCTTGAGCCGCTGTTCCGGCGCTTTGCGCCGGAACTCCACCCGCAGGAGATCACGCCCGACGCGCCCCGCCTCTACGAAGTGCTCCGGCGCACTACACTGCAAGACCTCGGCACCCTGCCGCAGGAGGAGTTCGCCGCCCGGCTGGCAAATCATCCGCAGGTGCTCTGCGTGGTCAACCGCCGCAAGACGGCCCAGCAGCTCTATGAGTCCCTGCCCGCCGAGGGCAGCTACTGCCTGACCACCCTGCTCTGCGCCGCCGACCGCCGCCGTCAGCTGGACGACATCCGCCAGCGGCTGAAAGAGGGTCTGCCCTGCCGGGTGGTGTCCACCTCTCTCATCGAGGCGGGCGTGGACGTGGATTTTCCCGTCGCTTACCGGGAGCAGTGCGGTCTTGACTCGCTCTTACAGACTGCCGGGCGCTGCAACCGCGAGGGGCGACGGAGCGCAGAGGAAAGCATCGTCTACCGGTTCCGGCTGGACGAGTGTTCCACGCCCCAGATGCTCAGGCAGAACGTCAGCGCGCTGGACTACACCGCCCGGCATCAGGACACACTGGACACGCCCCGGGCCATTCAGCTCTACTTCAACGAGCTTTCCGAACTGCGCGGCCCCGACGCCGTGGACAAGCACGGCATTCTGGATGCCTTTCTCCGGGGCATCCGGGGCTGCCAGTTCCCCTTTGCACAGGTGGCGGAGGAATTCCGCCTCATCGAGAACGCTGCCCGCACGGTCTATCTGCCCGTCGGCGAGGGCGCGGCCCTCTGTGAACAGCTGCGCAGCGGTCATGTTACCCGGACGCTGCTGCGGAAGCTGGGCGTTTACAGCGTCTCCTGCTATAAGGACCAGTTCGACAAGCTCGACGCCGCCGGGGCGCTGGAACTGCGGCCCGATGGTTCCGCCATCCTCACCGACACCGGCTGCTACAGCGAAAAGACCGGCCTTGCCATGGATGTGGAGACCGGCATCGGCCTTTACTTCTAAAAAGAGAGAAGCGGCAAAGCATACGCCGCCTTGCCGCTTCTCTCTCAACGCATTTGACACTAATCAAATATTTCAACCCGCATCGGCGGCATAAATACCGCCAACGACACAACTAGTATAGGTCAGAACCGACCTGTCCGCAACATTTTTTTGCACATTTTATTGACAAGCCCTCTACAAAGTGCTATATTGAAGTCAAGGAGACATGTCAAACGCATTTGAACTAAACAAATGAAATAATTTTTGAAAGAGGTGGTTGCAATGGCTGACATTTATCTTAGTCTGAAAATTCAACTTCACCCGGAAAGGAGGCAATGCTGATGTCCATGCTCATTGAAGTATGGGGCAGCTACGGGTGCTTTACCCGCCCCGAGATGAAGACCGAGCGCGTGAGCTACGACATGCCCACCCCGTCCGCTGCGCGGGGCCTTGTGGAAGCCATCTACTGGCACCCCGGGCTGCGTTATACGGTTGACCGCATCTATCTGCTCAAGCCCTTCGGCCTTGACCCCGTGGATGAAGTGTCCACGGAGGAATACACCCAGCGGCCCATCCGGTTCACCAACATCCGGCGCAACGAGGTCAAGTCCACCCTGCTGTCCTCCGCCGCCCTCAGTGCGGCCAAAGGCGGCACGCCGCCGGTGCTCTACACCCCGGAGGACATCCAGCAGCGGGCCGCGATGGTCCTGCAGGACGTCCACTACGTCATCGAGTGTCACTTTGATTTGACGGACAAGGCCGCCCCCAGCGACAATCCCGGCAAGTTCCAGGACATCCTGCGCCGACGCCTGCGCAAAGGCCAGTGCTATCATCAGCCCTGTTTCGGGTGCCGGGAGTTCCCGGCCAACTTCCGGGAGTGGCCGGGCGGCAGCATTCCGGCGCTGAAGGTCACGCAGGACCTCGGCTTCATGCTCCACAGCCTCGATTACTCTGATCCGGCCAACATCCGCAGCCAGTTCTTCCGCGCAAAGCTGGTGGACGGCGTGATGGAATGCCGGGACGTGGAGGTGTTTACATGATACTCCAAGCACTCACCGCCTATTATGAACAGCTCTTGAAGCAGGGCAAGGTGGAGGCCCCCGGCTGGGACAGCCGCTTCAAAGTCAGCTATGAACTGCGCCTCGGCCCCGACGGCCAGCTCCTCGCCCTCAACGACCTGCGGCAGGAAGTCCCCAAGGGCAAAAAGACCGTCATCGCCCCCCGTGAACTCCCTGTCCCCCACCGGGTCAAACGCGCCTCCGGCGTCGCCGCAAACTTTTTGTGCGACAATACGTCCTATCTGCTGGGCGCAGACGAAAAGGGCAAGCCTGAGCGCTCCCGCCAGTGCTTCGAAGCCTGTGCCGCCCTCCACCACAAGGTGCTCGACGGTGTGGACTCCCCTGCCGCCAAAGCCATCCTCGCCTTTTTTGACAGCTGGAACCCCGCTGCGGCATCTACCCACCCGCTGCTGGCAGAGCAGTGGGCCGACCTGAACAACAACGCGAACCTTGTGTTCGGCTACGAATCCCCCGACGGCGCCCACTGGCTGGCCACCACAGATGACGCCATCCGGACCGCATGGCAGTCCGCCTTTGACACCTCCGATGCAGACGCCGAGACGGCCCGCTGCCTCATCACCGGCAAAGAGGCCGGCATCGCCCGCATCCACCCCGCCATCAAAGGTGTGATGGGCGCACAGGCCGCCGGTGCGGCACTGGTCTCCTTCAACGCACCCGCTTTCTGCTCCTATGGCCATGAGCAGGGTGCCAACGCCCCCGTCAGCGAGTACGCGGCTTTCGCCTACACCACGGCCCTCAATCTGCTGCTGGCTGACCGGAACTGCTGTCAGCGCATCGGCGACACCACCATCGTCTGCTGGGCCGAAAACGCCGCTCCCGCCTACTCAAACGCCATGCTGATGTTTTTCTGCGGCGGTTCCGAGGCGCGCGGCGTCTCGGAAAGCGACCTTGCCGCCGCACTGAAAGCCCTTTCTCAGGGACGTCCCGTCTCCTTCCTCGATGACAAGCTGGACCCGAACCAGAACTTCTATGTGCTGGGCATCTCGCCCAACGCGGCCCGGCTCTCCGTCCGGTTCTTCCTGCACAGCAGCTTCGGACAGTTTGCCAAAAATCTGCAGGACCACGCCGCCCGCTCCCCTGCCCGACCCGGACATCATCCCGGTGGAGAAGGTTA
>OGXC01000730.1_pt1 | contig 27499 bp, 24 predicted proteins | sample 1576201 | NCBI WGS metagenome assembly OGXC01 (sample SAMEA3541562, study PRJEB24748) | human gut metagenome | biome: human gut; feature: human-associated habitat; material: faeces | place: China | collected 2012 | reverse complement strand
GCATTTGAACAGTTCCCGTAGCAAGAAACCTTTTGTGAAAGTGAATTTGGGAGGTGCTGGCTTCCGACAACACGGTGCTCGCCGCCGGTGTCGTGAACGCCGACACGACCGTTTCGCTGCAAGGGACCGTTACGACTCCCGACCTGGTTTTCCTGGCCAACGCGAAGCGAACCAACCACCCCGCCTGGTTTTTCCTCGAACCCGGAAAAATCCGAATCGAGAAATACGATCCCGCATTCGGCTATGTCGTCTGCGGAACACCGCTCAACGACCGGAAAAAAGCATTCGACGAAGCGATGTACGCCTTCGGAGACAAACTCCGCAAAGGCTCCCCGGGGCAGTCGCTCCAAGCGATCCTGGCCGAAATGAATGCACTCTATACCCAAACCGTAGACGCCAACCTCGACAATGTTTTCGGAGCCTGGGTCTTCAACAGCTACGAATTCCAGAACATCAAGGACAATCCCGAAAAAGTCAAAGCCCGGCTGGCGCAATTCACCCCCGGAATACAAGCGCATCCGATGTTGAAAAAGTCGCAGGATGCCTCCCAGGCCACCGCACGGAGCGCTGTCGGCCAACCCTATACCGATTTTTCCTGTGAAAACGCCGCCGGAGAGACCATTGCGCTCTCGTCACTCACAGGTCCCGGCCGCTGGGTGCTGCTCGACTTCTGGGCCACATGGTGTACGCCCTGCATGAACGAAGTGCCCCACCTGAAAAAAGCCTACGAAACCTTTCACGCCAAAGGCTTTGAAATCTACGGCGTATCGCTCGACACGGACCTGACCCGTTGGGAAAACATCATCGGCGAACAAGGCATGAACTGGATCAATGTGGCACAGAAAAAAGGCGGAGGATTCGATCCAACAGCGCTCTATGCCGTCAGTTCCATCCCCGCAAACTTCCTGATCTCACCCGAAGGTAAAATCGTAGCGAAGAACCTGCGCGGCGAACACCTCGAAGAAAAACTCGCAGAAGTACTCAAATAAAGACTTTCCGATGAACAGAATTTGCCCGACAATCCTCGCCGCCGTGGCGCTATCCGTGCAATGATCTTATGTTATCCAGTTATATCAAGTGGTGAATTTGCTCATAAGGGTTCATTTGATAGTTTATTAGGGGAAAAAGAAGCTGAAATAAGTAGAGAAAACCTTTCTTTAGAGAAGTTAGTATCTATTGAAACTCCAAAAACATTCTTATGGCATACATTTGATGATGGAACAGTTCCAGTTCAAAACTCATTATTATTTTCAAATGCTTTAGCATCTAATAAAGTTCAATTTGAACTTCATATTTATCCAAGTGGAGTACATGGGTTAGGTCTTTGTGAAGAAATTACAGCTATGAATGGTAGAAGTGAACATATAAATAGTCATATAGCAAGTTGGTTTAATTTGGCATGTCAATGGATTAAAACATTATAAGAATATAATAAAAACTACTACAGATATATATGTAGTAGTTTTTATTGTATTTAAGAAAATTTATTATTAGTATTTAACAGTGATATATTTAGTAGTATCAACAGTTACATTAGGATTATTTTTAAAGTAATTAATAATAATTTCAGGCATTTCAAGCACTATTTCTTTCACTACTTTACATTTGTCGTAGCACTCATATCCACCAGCACCACTTGCTCTATAGTTATTCATAACTAAAGTTAATTTTTTAGTATAGTTAAGTTCTTCACCTTTATATTTTATAGAAACAACTCTATTTCCAACTTCTTTATTTAAATCGAAAGTATATTCAATATTAGCAAAATAGTCATAATTATAATGTTCTAGTTTTGGTTTTAAGAAACTTTGTGATATTGAAATGTTGCCATTATCATTGTTAAAATAGCTTGCACTTCTTTCAAGTGCTAATTTTAATATTTCTCTATTAACCTCTAAAACAACTAATGTGTTAGGGTATGGGTAAGTAGATAAAATGTTTCTAACTGATATATTTTTATTAAATCCATGTATAACATTGGCAAAAGCAGTACAAGAAATATCAGCATCACTTGTTTCTAGTTGAATTTGATTTATAAAGTTAGCTAAATGTGAACCATTTAATGCCATTTCAAGGCGATCACCAGGTTGAAGTTCTGTACTTAAAAAACCAACAGGTGTATCTAACCATTCTTGAACCTTATTTTCTAAAGGTAAGAATTTATTAAACATTTCTTTATTTGGGTTAAGCTTAATTTCCTCTAATGAAGATGTAATATTTATTGAACCATTATCATCAATTGTAAGATTAAGTTTTACAAACTTGCTTCCATTGTGAGGAGTTTGGACTATATGAGTACCAAAAATAGTTTTGTTACTTATTGGAATATGTTGATGACCTGTAAGTAAAATATCAAAATCAAATTCTTTACAAAGTTTAAATGCAATATTTTCTTTAGTAGTGCTTAATAACTCATGAGATTCTAAATCATTTTCAAAGCCACCATGGTAAACACCAATAATTAAATCACACTTAGTTTTTACTTCATCAAAGTATTTTGCTACAGCATCAAAGGTATCTGTAATATTAATATTTTCAATGTTTTCTGGACGTTCCCATCTATTTATAAAATCTGTAGTAATTCCTAAAATTCCAACTTCTAAACCATTTGCCATAGTTTTTATTTGATAAGGTTGGATAGGTAGTTCGCCAGTATTATCTATAACATTTGCACAAACGCATTTTGCATTTAAATTATCTAAATATTTTTTTAAATATTTTTTACCATAATTAAAATCATGATTTCCTAAAGTTACAAAGTCATATTGTCCTTCATTAAAAATTGTTGCAATAGGATGTACATCAAAATCAGTATTGCTTAAATAGTTAGTGAATGGAGAACCTTGAATAGTATCGCCACCATCAATTATTAAAGTATTGTCATCTTTTTCGAAAGAATTAATTATGTTTAATATTCCAATATTTTTTTCGGTTGTATTTACATAATCCGTTGGATAAACATATCCGTGAAGGTCAGATGTAAAATAAATTTTTAAATCTTTCATTAATAAGCACCTCTTCTTTAGTAAGTATATAATTATTATGATTATAGCATATTTTTATATTTTAGATAGTAGCTTTAAATTATAAAAGAATTAGTATATTAAAATTAACATTATTTAGTGACTTGAATATAATTAATTAAAGACAAATAATGAAATAGCAATAGGGGTGAGTTTAAATGAAGGTTATAAATGAAGCAGAGTTTGCAAATGAGGTTAAAGATGGACTAGTATTAGTAGATTTTTATGCAGATTGGTGTGGACCATGTAAAATGCTTTCACCATTATTAGAAGAAATTAATAGTGAAGATGAAAATATAAAGATTGTAAAGGTTAATGTGGATAATTCACAGTTTTTAGCTAATTATTTTGATATTAAGTCAATTCCAACATTAGTATTATTAAAAGATGGACAATTTATACATCGATTAACAGGTTTTAGACCTAAAAGTGTTATTAAAAAATTAATATCACAAGGGAAATAAATAATAAATTAGATAATTCCTAAAAGTTATCTTTTACTATTATATAGAAAGTATAATTCAAGAGGAGTATATTTAGTATGGAAATAACTGATTTTTTGACGCAGAATTTCCTTTCATCTTTTACAGGAACATTAGTAGCAGTTGAATTAATAGTATTTACCACAAAAGATTTTCCATTAATAAAAAAGATACCTACTAAGCTGTATACATTTATATTAGCAGTAGCTCATTTAGTAATTGTAAAAACAACTACAGGAAGTATAGAAATGAGTGTTGAATGTTATTATAGGCTATTTATAAATGCATTGGTAATAGTGTTAATATTATGTGGTGGATATGATACAATTATGGAAAAGTTTAAGTCTATAAAAGATATTACAGGTAATTTAATAAGTGAAGCTAATGATAATGAGAAAAACAAAAGTAATACAAGCAATGAAGAACAAAAACAGATAGAAGATAAAAATGAAGCGAATAAATGATAAGTAAAAGGTGCTTAAGTAAGTTATGTAAGCACCTTTTATTATATCTAATTATGAGTGTTTTTTTATTGCTTTTTTATTTTTACCAAGAAATGAGCCTAGGCCTAATCCTAAAAATAAAAATATTATAGGACATAATGCAATCCAGAACATGTTATCTGTTATGAAAAATATAATACTACCTATTAATACTCCTAATATTAAACCTATGATAGTACCCCAGTATAAAAATTTATCTGCTCTCTTTTGAGCTGGGCTAATTTTAACCTTCTTTTTATTACTCATTTTATAATCACCTCATAAAATTAAAATATTTATATTAAGTGAAACTCACTATTCACTTTCGTTCATAGAAATAAGTTAATTTACTTAAAACAAAATTTGGAAATTAACTTATAGGAAAATTATATAATAAAGATAATTATATTAACAGAGAATTTTATTATGTATAAGCTACTTTTATTATTTTGTAATAAAGCTAATTATAATTATAATAAATTGCTTTTGAAATTTGAGCTATTTTTTCCTCAGCGTCAGTAAGTTCATTAGTATAAATAACTAAAATATAAGGGGTATCACTAAGGATTATTCCAACATCATGAATAGCTAACAAGACATTCAGAAGGTATTAAAAATGAGTATGAGTTACTTTTAGTTAAATTTTCTGACGTAGACAAGGCAAAGGTAGTTTCTTCATTATCAAAATCAGTAAAATCAAATTCTATTGTAATAATGCTTAAAAAACATAAAGAAGATAATAATATGCTTAATAATATAAATTTATATTTAAATATGAAAAATGTTTTTTTAGGTTTTCTTTTGTGAAACATAAATAGATATCTCCTTAATTGCTATTATATATATTTATATTAAATCTCGAACCTTAAAATAACCTGAAATATATGGATTAATAATTGAAATTTGAATGAATTTAAGAAGATTTTAAGGGTAGTATGCTAAAATTATAAAGAATAAGTGAAAAAGATATGGAGGAAAATATGAGTTATAAAATATTAGTTGTAGAAGACGATAATCAAATACAGGAATTAATAGTAGAGTTTTTATCTTCACAAGATTATGATGTTGATGTAGCAAATGATGGTGTTGAAGGTTATGAAAAGTTCAAAGAAAATAAATATGATTTAGTGATTTTAGATGTGATGATGCCAAGGCTTGATGGGCATGCATTATGTAAAATGATAAGAAATTTAGATAAAGAAGTATCAATAATTTTTTTAACAGCATTAGGGGATGAAGAAAGTGAGATAAAAGGATTTGATTTAAAAGCTGATGATTATATTAGCAAGCCTTTTTCATTTAATATATTGATTAAAAGAGTAGAAGCTGTTTTACGAAGAAAACAAAAAGAAGAAAAAGAGGATACAATATTAGAGTTCGAGGGATTAAAATTAGATTTACAAACTTTTAAATCTTATATTGATAATGAAGAAATTGAACTTACTTTAAAGGAGTTTAATATATTAAAGTTAATGATAAATAGTTATCCGACGGTAGTTTCAAGAGAAAAATTAATTGAAAAAATATGGGGTTATGAATATTTTGGTGATACTAGAGTTATTGATGCTCACATGAAAAATATTAGAAAGAAAATAAAGAAGGATTATATAAAAACTATCAAGGGTGTAGGATATGTTCTTGAAAAGTAAATGGAGAAATTTAAGCATAAAGAAAAAGATATTTTTATGGAGTAGTCTTATTATAATAATTTCATTTACTTTACTATACATATGTATGTATTTTTTTATGCCGAGAGTTTATGAGGTTTATAAAGTAAATAATATAAATGAAAAAATAAGAGAACTAAAATCTCAATTAGAAAAAGATGAAAATATAGATATTAATGAGCTTCTTGATGAGTTTTCTTATAAAAATAATTTGGATATTTTGCTTGTAAGTAAAGATGAGAATAATTTAATAAATAAAATTATTTATTCATCATTTAGAGAAGGAGCAAATGAACCCAATAAAATTCCATTTTTATATAGTCATGTACAATATGAACGATTTAAAAGTTTTCAGAAATATAGTAATGATATTAATTTGGGTGGTAGTATTGCAACAGATAAATTTGTGTATGGATTAATTAGTAAGAATGAAAGTTTGAATATTGATGAGATTGTTTATGTTAAAAGTTTAAATAATGCATATCATATGATTGTACATTTCCCAGTTAGTCCAGAAAATGAAGCAAGTGATAGTATTGCGCTATTTTTACCATTTGCTATTTTTGCAATAGTGATCATAGCATTTACTATTTCAAGTTTTTATTCAATATTAATAAGTAGACCTTTGATAAAGATTAATAAAGTTGCTAAAAAAATGGCTAATTTAGATTTTGATAATATTATAGAAGTTAATGGTGAGGATGAAATAGGAGAGCTTTCAAATAGTTTAAATTTAATGAATAAGAATTTAAAAGAATCCTTTGAAGAGTTAGAAAGAATGAACTCTAAGCTTACTGAGGAAATTGAGATAGAAAGAAAACTAGAAAAAGAAAGAAGAGAATTCGTTGCTACTATTTCTCATGAGTTAAAATCGCCTATAACTATAATAAGTGGGCAATTAGAAGGAATGCTTTATAATATTGGAAAATATAAAGATAGAGATAAATATTTAAAAGAATCATATGAAGTTACACAAAAAATGAGTGAATTAGTTCAAGAAATTTTACATTTAAGTGAAAGGGAAAATGGTGAATTTAAATATAACTTTTCAAATGTTAATTTAAGTAATGTTATCAAAAGTATATTAAGAGAGTTAAGATATTTTATTGATGAAAAGAAATTAAACTTGATTACTAAAATAGATGAAGACATTTTTATAATTGCTGATGAAAAGCTTATTAAAAAGGTAATAATGAATATTATTAAAAATGCAATAATATACTCCCCAACCAATGAATGTATAAAAATAAATTTATCTAAAGAGGAACTAAGTGTTGAAAATACAGGTGTTTCAATACCAAAGAATCAAATTAATGAAATTTTTAATGCATTTTATAGAGTTGATAAATCTAGAAATAGAAAAACTGGTGGAACTGGATTAGGGCTTTATATAGTAAAAACTATTTTAGATAAACATGAAAATATTGATTATACTATAGAAAGTGGAGAAAATTCAGTAATTTTTAAAATGAAATTTATTTACAAGGAATAAAAATTAAAAAAATAGATATTATATTAAACAAAATATAATATCTATTTTTTTATGATTAAAGAAAGTAATATTAATTACAGTAAAAATAAATTTGTATTATTTTACAGGAATTAAGTTACCACCATATAGTCTCATTTCTTTAAATTTTATTTTAAAGGCTTTTTGGTAAGCTTTGATAGCTTCTAAGTCACGTCTAGTACCAATACATACTGAATTTCCTGAAAGTGTACCACGTGCAGTTCTTCCAGCTCTATGTAAATATTCATCTGGATTTGCAGGGAAATCCATGCTTATAATATGAGTAACCTCTGGAATATCAAGACCACGAGCTGATACATCAGATGAAACTAAAACATTGAATTTACCATTTCTAAAAGCTTCGATAGATCTTTGTCTTTCTTCTTTAGAAGCATTTCCATAAATTCCAGTAGATTTAACCTTATGATAATCTAATTTTTCATTTATATTTTGAAGTTCAGTACTATTATTTACAAATACTATAGCTCTTTCTGGGTTTTCAGCAGCTAAGAATTTTCTTAGTGTTTCAAATCTATCCCTAAATTCACAAGCTATATACATATGTGAAATATTAGGATTTAATACAGAAGTTCCTGCTGATTTAACAATCTCAACATCCTTAACTAGTGATTTAGCTATATCTAAAGATGTAGGATTTATGCTTGCAGAGAAGAACATAAGTTGTCTATCTCTCATAGTAGCTTTAATAATATCTTTAATTATTGTAGATTTATTTTTGGCTAAAAGACTGTCAGCTTCATCCATAACTATAGTTTTAATAGTATGTGCAGTTATTTTTTTCTTTTTAATTAAGTCTAAGACTCTTCCTGCAGAACCTACTATTATATGTGGCTTTACTTCTTTAAGTTTTTTTATTTGTTTTTCAATATTTGATTCACCCATTATTGTTAATGAAGTTATATTCATATTGGAGTTTTTTGCAAGTAATTTAATTTGTGAATCTATTTGCATAACTAATTCATGAGTAGGAGCTAAAACTATAGCTTGCATTTCTTTTTTATCAGTATTTATTTTTTGAAAAATAGGGCATAAATAAGCTAATGTCTTACCACTTCCAGTATGAGATTCTGCTATTATATCTATATTTTCTAAAGCTTTTGGAATAGTAAGCTTTTGAACCTCTGTAGGTGAAGTTATCCCTTGAAGCTTTAATCCTTCTATTATGTTTGTATTTAAATTAAGTTCATTAAATGACATATTCATTTTATTCTCCTCGGTTATTAATAATTATCTATTTTAGTATACACTAAAAATAATTTAAGTATAGAAATTTATTTTTTTTAATATAAAATGATTTTTAAATAATTAGTACATAATAATAATATATTAAAATTAACAAGGTAAAAAATGGAGGAAAAATGAATAAAATGTTAAGATAATGTTTAATTTTTGTTAAAAAAATTAAAAAGATTTTTGGGAGTATACGTATACTTACAACTATATAGCCATTTTTAATTAAAAAACAGTATTAATATATTTAGAAAACTAAAACTTGAATTTTAGTACCAAAGTGATAATATAATAATAAAGTAAGTGAAAGTCAAATACAAAGGAGAAAAAAGAGATGAAGGATGCATTTAAAATTTATAAGAATGATATGAAAAATATCTTTAAAAATTATGGTGCACTAATTGTTGTTATAGCATTATGTATACTACCATCTTTATATGCTTGGTTTAATATCAAAGCATCTTGGGATCCATATGCTGAATCGGCTACTAGTGGAATTAAGATAGGAGTTGTAAACAAAGATTTAGGGGCAACTTTAAATGGTAAAGAAGTTAATTTGGGAAATGATGTTGTAGATGAATTGAAAAATAATAAGCAGATGGGATGGCAGTTTGTAAGTGAAGAAGAAGCAACTAAAAATGTTGAAGAAGGCAAATATTATGCCATGATTACAATTCCAGAGGATTTTTCAAAGAGTCTTACATCTATAATTACACAAGATATTGAAAAAGGAAATATAATATATACAGTAAATGAGAAGATAAATGCAATTGCGCCTAAGCTTACAGATAAGGGAGCAAGTGCTATACAAGAAAAGGTAAGTAAAGCAGTTGTAGAAACTGCAAGTGATGCAATCTTTGGAGTAGGAAAAGATTTAGGAACTGAATTAGAAAATCAGCTTCCTAGATTAAATAATATTTATAATCAATTATTAGAGGTTCAAAGTCAGTTTTCTAATATAAATGATGTTGTAAATTTAGCTGGAGATGGAGCTGATAAATTAAAAACATTAATTTCAGATATTCAAAATGATATTCCTTTAATAACTGAAACATTAGAAAATTCACAAAAGTTAGGTACAAATTTAGAAGAATTTTTAAGTACTTCAAAAAGTAATTTAAATAATATTGCACCTGTAATAAAGAATGATATAAAAATATTAAATGAAATTGCAAATGAAATTTCTACAAATACAAGTGCATTAGTTGATGCAATTAATTCAGGATCAGCATATGCACCAGAAATAGTTGATAGTATTTTAGAAAAGTTAAATAGCATAAATAAGAGTGCTGAATCATTAATTGGAATATTAGAAACTATGAATAAATTTAATCCAGGAAAATTTGATGATATTATTAATACCTTAACAAACGTTCAAGGAGCAATAAATAAATCAATTACTGCGTTAAATACAGTTAAAGATAGTATAGCTAATGGTGGAACACCAGATTTAAGTTTATTAAATAACGTTATATCATTTACTAATGATGTAAGTAATATTACAAATGATTTATATAATAACTTTGATTCAAATATTACTAATAAAATTAATACTATTTTTGATGATGCATATACTGTAGCAGATAATGTAGTATCAGTATTAAAAGAAGCACAAGATAAATTACCACAAGTAACAGATATTATGAATACTGTTTATGAAGGTGCTGATAAGGGTATCGAGGGGATTGATTTTGTAAAATCAAAACTTCCAGAAGCTGAAAATTTGCTTAATGATTTAATAAGTAAAATAGGAAGTGTTAATGATAGTACAGATATTAAAGAGCTTATAAATTATTTAAAGAGTGATGTAGATACAAGAAGTGACTTTTTATCAAATCCTGTTAATATTATAGAAAATAAATTATTCCCAATGGGTAACTATGGAACAGGAATGACACCTTTCTATACAGTATTATCATTATGGGTAGGATTATTATTATTGGCATCTATGCTAACTGTTGAAGCAGAGGGTGAATACTCTGCAGCATCACAATATTTTGGAAAAATGTTGTTATTTATGACAATAGCAATAATTCAAGCGATAATAGTATCATTAGGGGATTTATATGTTTTAAAAATATATTGTGTAAATCCGGCTTTATTTGTATTAAGTAGTGTATTTACTAGCATTATATTTACATTTATATTATATTCACTATGCTCAGTGCTTGGAAATGTAGGTAAAGTATTAGGAATTGTACTATTAGTTTTACAAATAGGTGGTTCAGGAGGAACATTCCCAATTCAATTAACACCAAAGTTCTTCCAAGCAATTAATCCATTTTTACCTTTCACTTATGCGATTTCACTTGCAAGAGAATCTATAGGTGGAGTAGTTCAAAGTGTATTGGTTAAGGATATAGTTGTTCTGTTAATATTTGGAGCAATCTTTATATTAATTTCATTATTCTTAAAGAAACCAATTAATAAATTATTACATGGATTTGCTGAAAGTATTGAAAAGAGCGGTATTGGAGAATAAGTTAATAAGTATTTTATATAATAATGGGCGATGTATTTGATTTTAATACATTGCCTATTATTATATAAGTACAAAGTAAGCAAAAAAAATTAGTAGTAAATAGTTAAAAAGTATGATAAAAGTAGTATATATTACGTTTACAAAATATTCATAAAATTAAGGAGAATTTATGAGAAGAAAAGAAATCGATTGGATAAGAAACATATGCATATTAATGTTGTTTATTTATCATACATCAGCAATATTTACAGACTTTGGAGATTTTTATATTAAAACAGAAAAAAGTAATATTTTTTCTAACATATTTATACTATTAACTTTTTCTTGGTATATGCCTTTATTATTCTTTTTAGCTGGGGCATCAACATATTTTGCTCTTAAAAGAAGAAGTGAATTTGAATACATAAAAGAAAGAACTAAAAAGCTATTACTTCCATTTATATTTGGAATAATAGTAATAGTACCTCCTCAAACTTATTTAGCTAGACTTTGGAGAGGTGAAAGTAATATAAACTATTTTAGTCATATGAAAATGTTCTTTACGAATGTAAGTGATTTCATGGGGTTTGATGGAGGTTTCACACCTGCACACCTTTGGTTCATATTATTTTTATTTGTGATTTCATTAATTGGTGTTAGTATTATTAAATGCTTTAAGCTTATTGGTGGAAAGAAAGTAATGAACAAAATTAAAAATGTTATTTTAAGTAAATACGGTTTATTTATAGTTATTGCATTAACTTTTATTGCAGAAATGGTACCAGGGGTTGGTGGAAAGGGATTAATTTTAAATCTTTTAATGTTCTTATTTGGATATATTACTTATAGTGATATTGATTATATAAATGCTATTTTTAAATATAGAAGAACATTTGCAATATCAAATGGAATTATTATTATATTAGGACTTGGATATTTTTTAAGCTTAAGAAACATGGAAATAGGTATCTTAAAGAATATAGCTGAAAATGGAATTAAATGTTCTATGATAATTACGGCTATCATAACTATAGTTGGTTATGGAATAAAATATATGAATAAAGAAAATAAATTATTAAGGTATTTAAATAAAGCTTCATTTCCAGTATATATTATGCATCAAACTATTTTATTAACATTAGCATTTTTTATATTACCATTAATGTTTCCACAATGGTTTTCTATAATTATAATAAACTTGTTATCGGTTTTAATAACATTTGGATTATATGAAATAATTAAAAGAACAAGATATATAGGAATATTACTTGGAATGAAATAACTACTTTAGATGAATATAAAAATAAAATTACCCATATAGATTAGGCAAATAGGAGTGTCTAATCTATATGGGTTTCTATTATATAAAAAAATAACTTTATGAATATTAGATGATAAGTTAGGAAAATATTTTAGTATTTTTTAGGTTAAACTAAGTTATAGGATGAGTATAGTCTTTGGAGGAATTAACAAATGAAGAAGGAAGTATTTTTGAAAGATATCAAAAATGGTACAGAAATAAAAATATCATTGATGGTAATGAGGGTAATATTTAGGGATACAAGTAAAGTAGTATGTATTTTAGCAGATAAAACAGGTGAAATAAAAGCAACTATACCAAATAAAACAGGAGATATTATTGAAGGAAAGGTTATAGAAATAGAGGGTAAGAGAGATGTTAACTTAGAAGTTAAAAAATATGCATTGGTAAAAGAGTATAATGCTATAGATTACTTGCCTACAGTAAAAAGGGATATAGAGGATATAATGACTGAAATTGAATTGTATACAGATGAATATATAATTTCAAGAGAAGGAAAGGCTTTAAATGATTATTTCTTTAAAGATGAAAGTTTCTTAGAAAAATTTAAAAGAGCCATTGGAGGAGTTTCAATGCATCATAACTATATAGGGGGATTAGCAGAGCATACATTAGGAGTAATGTATTTAACAATTATGCTTTGTGAAAGGTATAATTGTAGAAATAAAGAAATTGCAATTTTGGCAGCAAAGTTACATGATATAGGGAAAATATATGAATTATATTATGATGGACCATTTAAGTATACATTAAGAGGTGAAATGGAAGGTCATATAGTAATAGGAATACAGATGATAGAAAAAGCATTTAATTATAATCCTGGTTTTTATAGTGAGGATTTTATTACAAGAATAAAAGGATGTATAGTACAGCATCATGGAAAACTTGAGTATGGATCACCTAGGGAAATGAGAATGGAGGAATCTTTTATTCTTAATTCTGCCGATTCTATTGATGCAACTATGAATAAGATAGAACAAATAAAGGAAAAAACAGAAGCTGGAAGTTGGTCAGAATATGATAGAAGGATTGAAACAAAGTTATATTTATAGTGATATAGAATTATTATAAGGAAAGGAGATGGTAACATGAATGGATTTAAGGATAAATTAAATGAAGAGGATATATTTGTAGAAAGTGAAAGTAGCAATACTTCCATTGTAAATGTTGAAAGTATAGTTAAGTCTAATAATAAAAATAATTTTAATGATTTAAAGGATAATATAGATATAGAAAGAGAGAAGTTTGGGCAAAATAATAAGTAGATATTAGATAAAAAATGTATTTTTGCAGTTTTAATTATGTAACGAAAAATTAACTAATTTATAAATTGACTTGGATAATTAATATGGATATAATCTTTTATAATAGTGAGGTGGAGAGTATGAGTATAAGAAACAATAAGAAGATTATTTTTGGAGCACTATCAGCAGTTGTGGCATCAGTTGCAGCTGGGGTATTAGTTAAAAATAATATTGATAAAAAAGCTAGTAATCAAGGCGAAAAGAAGAAAGAAAAGAAAAGTAAAAATGTATATTACACAGTATATTTAAATGATATTTATAATCCATATGATGATAAAACTATGTCAGAAGATGATATGATAGAAGAAATAAAAAAAGAAACATCATTATAGAAAATAAAAGAGTGTTTACTATTAATTTACTTTTGTTTATTATAATGTAAGTAAATTAATAGTAAATGCTTTTTTATTATTTAAATTTAATAAAAAATATTATTTGGTATTTTTTTAAAGTTGCTATATTATAATAAGAAAGTGAGATAGTTGCATTTTTGAATGGGAAAATAATAGCTTTATTACCATAGAAAATTGTGCTATAATTACAACGGTATATTTTTTTATTGGAGGATTCGACATGAAACACATAAAAACAATCAATAAGACAAACATCAAAAACAGTCTTTGCAAACCAGGTTGCAAAGAATGTGCAAACTCATGCCAATCAGCTTGCAAAACTTCTTGCACAGTTGCTAACTTAGAGTGTGAAAACTAATTAAGGACAAGCAGTAACTATTTACTAGTTACTGCTTAACTTTATAAATGAGGTTCTAAATCTGTGATTTAGTTAACCGAATTTACTCATTCGACCGTAGGGAGCAGGAGTTTCCTTTGAATTGGAATCTGTGATTTAGTTAACCGAATTTACTCATTCGACTGGAGGGAGAAGGAGTTTCTTTTAAAAGGAATCTGTGATTTAGTTTAGTAGAAATTACACAAGATGTACTTATCTAGTTAAGAGGATAAGGAGTTTTATTATAATTATGTGGAAGTTGAGTTTATCTAATTGATATTAGGATTAAATGAATTATTAGGTTGTAATCGCGAGAAAGAGCGTATTAATAAAAAAGAATACTAGGAGGAATTGTGAAATGGCTTTAATACACAAATTTAAACAAGGAGATAACTTCTTTGTTTTAGACGTTAATACAGGGGCTGTACATATTGTAGACGAATTAGTTTACGATTTAGTAGATGATAATAAACTAAGAGATAAAGAAGAACTTATAAAAGAATTTGGAGCTAAATATGGTGAAGAAACTATATCAGAAGCTTATGAAGAATTATTAGAGCTTATAGATGAAGATATATTATATTCAAGAGATCAATATGAAGATATAGCACATTCATCAATGGATGATAGAGATTATATTAAAGCAGTATGTTTAAATATAATTCATGGATGTAATTTAAGATGTAAATATTGTTTTGCTGATGAAGGTGAGTATAATGGACATAAAGGTGTAATGTCTGTTGAAACAGCAAAAAAGGCGATAGATTACGTAGTAAAGAGAAGTGGTCCAAGAAGAAACATTGAAATTGATTTATTTGGTGGAGAACCAACAATGATCATGGACAAAGTTAAAGAAATAATAGCTTATGCTAGAGAAAATGAAAAGGCTTGGAACAAGAATATCAGATTTACTATGACTACAAATGCAACTCTTTTAACTGAAGAAATGATGGATTTCATGGATAAAGAAATGGGTAACATAATCCTTTCATTAGATGGTAGAAAAGAAGTTAATGATAATGTAAGAATTAAAGTTGATGGAAGTGGTTCTTATGATGATATACTTCCAAATATTAAGAGAATGATTGAAAAGAGAGATAAATCTAAGCATTACTATGTAAGAGGAACATTTACAGGAGCTAATACTGACTTCTATGAAGATGTTAAGGCTATGGTAAATGAAGGATTTAGAGAAATTTCAATTGAACCAGTAGTTTTAGAAAAAGGACATTTCTTAGAGCTTAAAGAAGAGCACTTACCAGAAATATTTGAAAACTATGATAAACTATATAATGAAATGGCTAGAAGAAAGAAAGAAGGAGATGAATTCAACTTCTATCACTTTAACATTGATTTAAATGGTGGACCATGTGTTTATAAAAGAATTTCAGGATGCGGTGCAGGATTTGAATATGTTGCAATAACTCCACAAGGAGAAGTTTATCCATGTCACCAATTTGTAGGTAAGGAAGAATTTAAGCTAGGAAGCATTTATGATGATACTTATGATGCTGAATTAGGTAAGAAATTTAAGAAGGCTCACATCTATAACAAGCCAAAATGTAGAGAATGTTGGGCAAGATTCTACTGTAGTGGTGGATGTCAATCAAATAACTTTGCATTTAATGGAGATATGAATATTCCTTATGAAATAGGATGTAAAATGCAAAAGAAGAGAATTGAATGTGCAATAGCACTTAAAGCTGAATAAGATAACGAATAAGGACAGGCATTTGCTTGTCCTTATTGTTTATTATTAAAATATATTGGTTTATAATATTAATAAATATTATTGAATAAAGCCGTAGAGTTTATAGCTTGTGTTTAAGCAAAAAATAAGAGGTGATACATAAATGGAAGAGTATATTTTTGATAACGGATTAAAGTTGATTTATAAAAAAAGTAATAGTGAGTTAAGTTCTATATGCATATCATTAGATGCAGGAGCTTCAAGAGATGGTGAAAAGCTTGGAGTAGCACATGTAACTGAGCATATGGTTTATAAAGGAACAGAAACAAGAAGTGAAAAACAAATAAACACAGAATTAAGCAATATATTTGGATTCCAAAATGCTATGACTAATTATCCTTATGTTGTGTTTTATGGAACATTATTAAGTGAAGATTTAAAAAAAGGATTAGATTTATTTTCAGATATTCTTTTACAACCAGTATTTACTGAAGAAGGTTTTAAAGAAGAAATGGAAGTAATAAAGCAAGAACTTAAGGAATGGGATGAAGATTTAGAGCAATACACAGAGGATAAGCTTTATTATAATTGTATGGATAATAGAAGACTTAAGTATCCTATTATAGGAACTGAAGAATCATTAAATAACATGACAATAGATGATACAATAGACTTCTTTAATGATTATTATTGTGCAAATAATGCAACAATTACTATTATTTCAGATTTAGAATTTGAAGATATTAGAGATATGGTAGAAGATTGCTTTATTGACTGGAGAAGTGAAAAGCTTCCTGAAGATGAAGAAGTAATTAATTATCCTAAGACTGGAGTATTTATAAATAAAAAGGAAGATATAAATAGTGCAAAGGTACAAATTATATTTCCAATTAATGAATTAAATCAATGGGAAATAAAAGCATTAAGAGTTTTTAATCAATACTTTGGAGAAGGTGTAAACTCAATTTTGTTTGATACATTAAGAACAAAGCATGGATTAGTTTATGATGTATTAACTAGAGTAGCAAACGAAGAATATATAAAAGTTTATAAAATAACTTATAGTACTGCACATGAAAATGTGGATAAATCAATAGAAATTGTGAAAGAGTTAATAAAAGATGTTGATTCTTATAGAGAAAAATTAAAAAAAGAAGATATTGAGAAATTAATAAAGAGCTTTAGGCTAAAAAGATTATTTGCAAATGAGCAAAGTGTGAGATTAGCTATGGGAATATCAACATATGATACTATGTTTGGAGATGGTATGTTATATATTGATGAAACTGAAGATTTAGATAAGATGCCTATAGATTATATTATTGATACAGCTAATAAAGTATTGAATAATATGACAGTTCAAGTAATTAAGTAAGAAGAGGAAAATATGAGTAAAAAAGTACCTTTATTAGAAGAAGTATTAAAATATAAAAAAGAGAATAATCTTATTCTTTCAATGCCAGGAAATAAAAGTGGTATTGGATTTTTAAGAGATGATATAGGAAAAGAATTTGCATTAAATATGGGATTCTTGGATATTACAGAAGTTGATCCATTAGATAATCTTCATGCACCAGAAGGGATAATAAAAGAAGCTCAAGAATTATTAGCAGAAACATATGGGGTTAAAAAAGCATATTTTGTTGTTAATGGCAGCACAGCAGGAAATTTAGCTTCTATTTTTGATGCCTTTAATGAAGGGGATGAAGTTTTAGTAGAAAGAAATTGTCATAAGTCAGTTTATAACGGACTTATTTTAAGAAAATTAAAGGTAAAGTATATAGAACCTGTAATTCATGAAGATAAAGGGTTATTTTTACCACCAACAGAAAAGGAAATATATAAAGCATTAGATAGATGTAATAATGCAAGAGGAATAATATTAACTTATCCTAATTACTTTGGGATAGGATATGATATTTTTGACACATTAAAAGATTTGAAGGAAAGAGGATTGACTATAATTATAGATGGAGCACATGGAGCTCATTATGGAATAAGTGAAAGGTTGCCTAAATCTATAGTTTCATATGCGGATTATATTGTTTTAAGTGCACATAAGACTTTGCCTAGCTTAACTCAAGGTTCATATCTTTTAGTAAATAATGATAAGAATGTTGGTTTTTATTTAAAAGCTTTTATGACAACATCACCATCATATTTAATAATGTCATCATTAGATTATTCAAGATATTATTTAGATAATTATGGAGAAAAAGATTATGATAAATTAATAGGTTTGGCAAATAAGTGGAGTATTAAAATTAATACGTTAAATAAAGTAAGTATTTTAAAAGAAGAAGACTTACCACAGGGTTATAATTTAGATTTAAGTAGGTATATATTAACTTTGCCAAAAGGATATAGTGGACATAAATTGTTAGACTATTTACGAAAGATGAAAATACAATGTGAAATGAGTTTTGCATGTGGAGTAGTATTAATTTTATCACCTTTTAATTTAGAAAAAGATTTTGAAAAGATTTATAATTCAATTGAAAAATTAGATTTATCATTAATAGTAGATAATCAATATCAAAATTATTATAGTATAATTCCTGAAAAAGTATTAGAGCCATATGAAGTATTTGATAAAGATTTTGAGTATGTTGATATTAAGAAGAGTATAGGGAAAATTTCAAAAGAAGCATTAATTCCTTATCCACCAGGAATTCCATTAATTTGTGGCGGTGAAGTAATATCAAAAGAAGCTGTTGAAATCATGCTTGGATATATCAGAAATAATAAAACTGTGATTGGGATAGAGGAAGAGTTAGTAAAAGTAATAAAGTAGTAAAAAATAAATTCTTAAATTTAAATGAATACCTATAGTTAAAATTTCAAAAACTATAATATATCATTTAAAGGAGATGAGTTTATGGATTATAAAGTTGCAGATGTAACTAAAGAAGAAGTTGAAGCAATTAAAAGAGCTGAAAATTTAATTAAGTCTGAAACAGGTAAAGAGTTTGTGATGATAGCATGGGAAAAAATTAAATAATATTTTATATAAAATTACAATATAGATAAAAATATATTGTAATTTTTTATTATTTATAAATTAAAAATAAGAGAATTTCAATTAAAAATTGGATAATAGCAAAATATTAATAAAAGTTGGTTTATTTTGCCGTAAAAATATGTATAATAAATGTATATGTAAATAGAAAGCAAGGTGGTTACCATTAATAAATTAAAGATATTAAGCTTATTAATACTTTCGGGAATATTAATTACTCCATCTCATATAGCAAAAGCAGAAGGAATTTATAATGTATCTGAAAGTGATCTAATTAAATTATTAGAAAAATATAAAGATGAAGAAATTGTATTAGAAGATGGATTAGTTTTAACTGTAGGACAAGCTATTAATTTACCAATAGATGAAGGCTGGACTATATATAATGAAAATGTGGCTGAAATAGTAGATGGTGAGCTTGTTGGAAAATCAGTAGGTAGTACTTTTGTATCTCAACAAACAGAGGATACCGTATACATACTAGAAGTATGTATAACTGAAGAGGGTATAAGTACAGCTAGTTATGCTAGAAGTAATGTTAAAAATGTAGATAGAGATTACTACAAGGTATTTATTGATCCAGGACATGGTGGAGTTGATAATGGAGCTGTACAAAATGGAGTTCTTGAAGATGAAATTAACTTGCAAATATCTAAAAAAATAGAAGCTAAGTTAAAAGCTAAAGGTGTAGAAGTTAAGATGAGTAGGTATGATGATACATATTTATCTTTAACTGATAGAACTTATATGGCTAACAAAGAAGGTTCAGATGTATTTGTTTCTATACATCAAAATTCTGCTACAAATTCTAGCGCAAAAGGAATCGAAACTTATTATTATTCAACGAGACAAGATAGTAAGGAGTTAGCTACAGATATACAAAATGATTTAATCCAAGCTACAAATGCAACTGATAGAGGGGTAAAAACAGCAAATTATGCGGTTATTAAAACTGCATCAATGTCTTCAAGTCTTGTAGAATGTGGATTTATCTCTAATCCTACTGAAGCGCAAAATTTAAGTTCTAGTAGTTATCAAGATAAGGTTGCTGAAGGAATTGTTAATGGAATAATGGATTATTTAAATAATAATGTTATATTAAATAATTCAGGAACACAAAAGCCAGGAGATTCTACAACGACAGAAACTGTACAAACAGGTACTGTAAAAGTAAGTAATTCATTAAATGTAAGAAGTGGAGCTGGAACTAATTATTCTGTTTTAGGATCATTAAGTAATGGAGCTAAGGTTGAAATAGTAGGTACAAGTGGAAGCTGGTACAAAATAAAATATGGAAGCGGATATGGATATGTTAGTAAGGACTACGTTACAGTAAGTTCAAGTAGTAACAATTCAAGTTCAAACAGCGGAAGTAGCAATAGCGGAAGTTCAAACAATACTACAACAACACCATCTACAAGTACAACAGGAACAATAAAAGTTAATGATACATTGAATGTAAGAAGTGGAGCAGGAACAAGCTATTCAGTAATAGGATCATTAAAGAATGGTGCAACTATTGAAATAGTAGAAACTGTTAATTCATGGTATAAAATTAAATTTAACAATGGATATGGTTATGTATCTAAAGATTATGTAGTATTACAAAATAGAAGTATAGCTGAAAATGTTGCTATGAAAGAAGGAACTGTAGTTACGGTTGCATTAAAAGTAAGAGAAAGTAATAATTTTGAATCAGACATAATTGGAACAATAGCTATGGGTGAAAAGATTTCTGTTTTAGAAGATAATGGTGAGTGGAGTAAAATAAGCTATAAACAATCAAATGGATATATTTTAAATGAATATGTAGATTTTAATATAGCGTAATTAAAACTAGATGTGAGGGGTTATGTAATAATATTTTGTGGATATAATAAATATATACATAAAATAAAGATTACATAACTCTTTTAATTTATTGCTAGTAAAAATTTAAAATATGTGTTAAACTGAATAACCAATTATAAATAAGCAAAAGAGGAGTGGGCAAATGGAACTGTTTGTTACAGATTTAGATGGAACATTAATAAATAAGGATAGGAAAGTGACCCAAAAATCAGTTAAAATTATAAATAATCTTATTTCTTTAGGAATGAATTTCACAGTTGCAACTGCTAGAACACCAGCTACAGCTGTTGAAATATTACAAGATTTAAAATTAAAATTACCTGTAGCATTGATGAATGGTGTTTTAATATATGATACAAAAGAGTTAAAATATATTGATATAAAAGATATAAATACAGAATCAACATATAAAGTGTTAGATATTTTTGAAAAGTATAATAAAAATCCATTAGTATATGGAATTTTGGAAAATCATTTATGGGTATATCATAAAGAATTTGAACATGCTTATGAATATAATTTTTATAAGGAAAGAGCAGATAAAAAATTAAAAACATTTGTAAAGGTAACAGATTATAAAGAATCTGTATTGAAGTCAAATATAATTAATTTTGTTGCTTTTGATGAATATGAAAAAATAAAAAGCATCGCAGAAGAAATAAGTAAGATAGATGGTATAAATGTTAATTATTATAGAGATGTTTATGAAGATTGTTATTTCTTAGAGGCATATAGTAGTGAAGCCTCTAAAGCAAATGGAATTAAATATCTATCAAAATATATAAATTATGATAAAGTTATATGTTTTGGAGATAATGTTAATGACATACCAATGTTTGAATTAGCAGATGAATCATACGCAACTTCTAATGCAGCAGATGAAATTAAGAAAATAGCAACAGATGTTATAGGAAGTTGTGAAGAAGATGGAGTTGCAGAATTTCTTAAAAGTAGATTTGAATAATAAAATAGAAAAATAATTTAATAAAATGATAAATTGAAACAGTAAACTTGTTTTTGTTGATAAAATAATAATAAGTTTACTGTTTTATTTATAAATTCATAAAAATTTTAACGGAAAATTCATATAAAGTTACAATGTAAACGTTGAATGAGATATAAAGCAATTAAATTCCTTAATTTAGGGAAAAAATAATTTTTGAATAAGGCTAGTAATATCAAGGGTTGAGGGTATATTTTATTTATAAAAAATAAAATGAAGAAAATATTGATAAATTGTTAAGTAAAATTAGATGAATATTGATAGATTTTCATAAAAAGATTGAAAAAAATATCAAAATAATATAACATTAATACAAGAGTAATTTCGGAAAAATAAAATATACCAAAAGGGGGAAATGATATGGATAACAAAAGAGACCAGTGGGGGACGAAATTAGGTTTTATTTTAGCTGCAGTAGGATCGGCAGTAGGTTTAGGGAATATATGGAGATTTCCGTATTTAGTATATGAAAATGGAGGAGGAGCATTTTTAGTTCCATATTTCTTTGCTATATTTACAGCAGGAATTCCTCTATTAATTTTAGAGTATGGAATGGGACATAAGTTTAGAGGGTCAACTCCATTAGCAATGGCAAGAGGAAATAAAAAGTGGGAATGGCTTGGATGGTGGCCAAGTATAACTGCTTTCTTCATACTTGGATATTATTCAATGATTTTAAGTTGGGCTATGAAGTATTTTACATTAAGCTTTAATAAAGGATGGGGAAGCGACCCAAATACTTATTTCTATGATGATTTCTTAAAGCTTACTGAATCACCATTTCAATTTGGTTCAGTAATATGGCCTGTATTAATTGGTATTTTATTAGTTTGGGCAATAAGTTGGTTTATATGCTATAGAGGTGTTAAAGGTGGTATAGAAAAATTAAATAAAGTATTACTACCTACATTAGTAGCTATAATGGTAATAATAGTAATCAGAGGTGTAACTTTAGAAGGTGCTACATTAGGTTTAAATAAATTATTTACTCCAGATTGGAGCAAGGTAATGGAACCTAAGGTTTGGATAGCTGCATATGGACAAGTATTTTATTCATTAAGTTTGGCTATGGGTATTATGATGACATATTCAAGTTATTTACCTAAAAAGACAGATATAAATAATAGTGCTTTTATGACTGGATTTGCAAACTGTGGATTTGAATTCTTATGTGCTATAGGGGTTTTTGCAATTTTAGGATTTATGGCAACAAGTCAAGGTGTTGGAATTGAAGAAGTTGTATCAAGTGGTATTGGATTAGCATTTATAGTTTTCCCAAAAGTATTTACTATTATGGGAACATGGGGAACAATATTAGGATGTTTATTCTTTGCTTGCTTAGTATTTGCAGGGTTAACTTCTTGTGTATCTTTAGTAGAAGCAGTTTCATCTGCAGTAATAGACAAAACTGGTTGGGAACGTAAAAAAGTAGTTTCTGGAATAGCATTAATAGGTGCAGTGGTAAGTGCTACATTTGCATCAGGTGCTGGATTATATATATTAGATATTATGGATAACTTCGTTAATTGTTATGGAATAGTAGTTGTTGGATTATTAGAAGCAATTGTTATTGGTTGGATAATAAAACCTTCAGTTATAAGAGAACATACAAATAAAACATCTTACTTTAGAATCGGTAAGTGGTGGGATTTCACTGTTAAATTTGTAACACCAACAATGTTAGCAATAATGTTAGTAAGTAACTTCGTAACTGAATTAAAAGCACCTTATGGCGGATATAATTTACCAGAATTATTTGCATATGGATGGTCAGTTATTGGTTTAGGTATTATAGGGGCATTATTATTCTCAAGAAGACCGTGGAATAATAAAGCAATAGAGAACTTTAAAGATGAAGATGAAGAAGAGATGAAAGAGGAGGTAGTTTAATTATGACAGCAACAGCAATAACTTACTTTGCTATTGGAGCAATTGTATTATGGGGTGGACTAATTACTACTTTAGTAATCTCAATAAAAAATGAAAAATAATTTATTAGGCAATCCAAATTAAACAATATACATTTAGCAAAGAAAGCGGAATCGCAAAAGCGATTCCGCTTTCTGGTTTGTCATATAGTTTAGGGTTTCACGTGTAAGTAACGAAAAAAAGAAGATATTATCTAATCCAAAATAAATTGCTAGGTAGCAGTGCAGTTGCTAATACAGAAAAAAATAAAAGTATTATAGGGGGAGGACCAATTATTGTATATAATCATTTTATTTTTGCGTTCCTACAATATAATAATGCAATTCACTTTTAGACAGGTTTCCTCATATTCTATAATATGAATTTAATGAGAAGGTGAAATTATATGTGTGGAATTGCTGGAATGGTAGACTTCAATAGAAATATACAAGAAATGAGAAATACTCTAACTAGGATGGTTAAAACATTGGAGAAAAGAGGACCTGATAGTGAGGGAGAGTATTATTCGAAGAATGTTTTGTTAGGACACAGAAGATTAATTGTTGTGGATCCAGAGGGCGGAAAACAACCTATGATAAAAATTGTAGGTGGTAAAAAGTATGTCATTGTTTATAATGGTGAACTTTATAATACAGAGGATTTGAGAAAGGAACTATTAAGTGAAAATTATACATTTGATGCATATTCAGATACTGAAGTATTATTAACAGCATATATTGCTTGGGGAATAGATGCTATTAATAAATTAAATGGAATATTTGCGTTTGCTATTTATGATGAGGATAAAAATCAAGTATTTTTAGCAAGAGATCCAATGGGGGTTAAACCTTTATTTTATTCAATTAAGGGGAGTGAAATAATCTTTGGTTCCGAAATAAAAACTATATTAGCACATCCTGAGGTAAAAGCAGAAGTTGATAGAGATGGATTAACAGAACTTTTTGCTTTAGGACCATCAGTGGCACCAGGAAGTGCAGTATATAAAGGAATAAAAGAAATAGCTCCAGCAAATTGTATGTTAATTACAAAGGGAAATGTTAAGGTTTGGGAGTATTTTAAGGTTAAAGCCGAAGAATTAAATGAAACTGTTGATGAATCAATTGAACATGCAAGAAGTTTATTAGTTGATGCTATAAAAAGACAATTAGTAGGTGATGTGCCAGTATGCACTTTCTTGTCAGGAGGGTTAGATTCATCTGCAATTTCAGCAATTGCAGCAGAAGAATTTAAGAATAGAGGTAAGCAATTAACAACTTATTCAATTGATTATGAAGGTAATGATAAATATTTTAAAGCATCATTATTTCAACCAACATCAGATCAACAATTTGCAGAATTTATGGCAAAAGAAATAAATAGTGATCATAGAACGGTTATTTTAAAACATGAGGATTTAGCAAAAGCTTTGAAAGAAGCAACTATTGCTCGTGATTTACCAGGGATGGCGGATATTGACTCATCATTATTACTATTTTGTAAGGAAATTAGAAAAGATTTTGTAGTTGGACTATCAGGTGAATGCGCAGATGAGCTATTTGCAGGATATCCATGGTTCACACATGATGAAATGATATATGCAAATACTTTCCCATGGTCAAGATCTGTTGGTGAAAGAAAGACAGTGTTAAATAAAAATCTACAAAATTTAAAAATTGAAGAACTTACTAATGAAGAATATTTAAAAACATTAAAAGAAGTACCACATTTAGATAATGAAGATAAAAGAACTTATAGAATGAGAGAGTTATTTTATTTGAATCTAAAATGGTTTATGGTAAATTTATTAAATAGAAAAGATAGAGTAAGTATGTATAATAGCCTAGAGGTTAGAGTTCCTTTTGCTGACTATAGAATAGTTAACTATGCTTTTAATTTACCACCAGAAGTTAAGCTTTTAGATGGAAGAGAAAAGGGACTATTAAGAAAGGCGCTTGTTGGAATATTACCTGATGAAATAGTATTTAGAAAAAAGAGTCCATATCCTAAGACTCATAATCCTATATATACAGAAATTGTTTGTAACATGATGAATGAAATACTAAAAGATAAAACTTCACCTATATTAGAAATAATAGATAAAGAAAAAGTGCAAGAAATAGTTGATACCGAAGGAAAGGCATATAAGACACCTTGGTATGGACAACTTATGACAGGTCCACAAATGATAGCATATTTAATTCAAGTAGATATGTGGTTAAGAGAATATAATGTTAATATACTAATATAGTTAGAAATGTTTATAGTATAGAAAGAATCATAAGGGGGAAGATTAGAACTAAAAGTGGTTTTAATCTTCTTTTTTATTATTTTAAGTAGCTGATTTAAATAGTTTTAAGTTAATGGTAAAGAAAAAAGATAAAGAATAGTTTGAATTTATTAAAAATAAAACATATATTGACAAAGAAAATTAGATAATTTATAATGAAACGCGAATAAAAAAAGGACTCATATAAATCTCTAATATGGTGGGATGTTTCTACGAAAAACCTTAAATTTTCAGCTATGAGTGAATTTAGTATATATTAACTCTATACGAATCATCTAAGAGTTATGGTGTATTAATTTCGCTATAGTAATTTATTGATTTTGAATATAGAGCAATATTATACTCATATAAAAATGTGATCATTTAGGAGGAGTAAACTTATGAAGAAAAAAGTTATGGCATTAGTACTTTTAGCACTAATGGTAACAGGTTTAGTTGGTTGTGGAAGCGATAACAACGCATCAAAATCAGAAGAAGGTAAATTAAAGGTTGGTATGGTTACTGACACAGGTACGATTGATGATAAATCGTTTAACCAAGGTACATGGGAAGGAATTAAGGAAGCAGAAAAGAGTTTTGGACTTGAAACAACTTTTATGCAACCTAATGGAGAATCAGAATCAAGTTATTTAACAGAAATACAAAACCTTTATGATTCAGGATATAAGTTTATAGTAACACCAGGTTACAAATTTGAAACAGCTATATATAAAGCTCAAAGTCAATATGAAGATGCAAAATTTGTTTTAATTGATGGAGAACCGAATGATGGTAATGATAATTATCTTGTAGCAGATAACACAGTTGCAGTATACTTTGCTGAAGAACAAAGTGGATTTATAGCTGGGGTTGCATCAGCAGTACAATTACAAGATGGTGATTTTGGATTTATTGGTGGAATGGAAATACCATCAGTTAAAAAGTTTAACTATGGATTCCAACAAGGTGTAGCATATGCTAACGAACATTATGGAACAAATGTTAGTTTAAAGGCTGAAAATATAGTTTACTCAGGATCATTCTCAGATACAGCTTTAGGACAACAATTATCAGCTCAAATGTATGATAATGGAGTTAAAGCAATCTTTACAGCAGCTGCTGGAGTTAATATAGGTGTAATTACAGAAGCTAAAACAAGAGTGGCTAATGGGCAAGAAGCATGGGTTATAGGTGTTGATTCAGATCAATATGATGATGGAATATATGAAGGTAATAAATCAGTAGTATTAACATCAGCTATTAAAAAGATTGATGAAGCAGCTTATCAAATAATAGAAGATGAAATAAATGGTGAATTCCCAGGTGGTCAAGTATTAAGATTTGATGCTAAAAATGATGCAGTTGGTATTCCAAGTGAAAATCCAAACTTAAGTGATGATACAATTGCAAAAGTTAATGAAGTAATAGATGCTATTAAAGCAGATAAAATTGAAGTTAAAACTGAATTATAGTATTGATATAAAATTACCCTCGTAGTGGGCGGCGATCACCCCGCGCACATCGAAGATGGG
>OGXC01000715.1_pt1 | contig 27701 bp, 22 predicted proteins | sample 1576201 | NCBI WGS metagenome assembly OGXC01 (sample SAMEA3541562, study PRJEB24748) | human gut metagenome | biome: human gut; feature: human-associated habitat; material: faeces | place: China | collected 2012 | reverse complement strand
CAGGGCAAACCACTTTAAGCCCGTGCCGCCCACAAACATCAGCACCGCGCCGATGGACAGGATCAGCAGCGTGCCGGACAGGTGCGGCTCCAGCAGCATGAGCACCGTGACGACCCCCAGAATCAACGCGAACGGCACAACGCCTGTGGAAAACGACTTCATCCTGTCGTGATTCAGTGAGATGATATGCGAGAACACCAGCACAATCGAGAATTTTGCGATTTCACTGGGCTGCAGCGTGCCCAGCCCCGGCAGCACGATCCACCGCTTGCAGCCGTTGTACTCCGGCATGAAAAGCACGATGGCAAGCAAAAGCAGCGAGATACCCAGCATCGGCCAGGCCAGCCTGTGCCAGACGTGGTAGTCCACCAGGCTGGCCGCGTACATAGCCAGCACGCCCAGCGCCGCAAACAGCAGCTGCGGACGGATGTAGGTGTAGGCGTCGCCACGGCGGTAGAGCGCCACCGCGTACCCCGCGGAGAACAGCATGATGAGCCCGTAGCTCAACAACAGCAGCAAGATCAGCAGAAACGGTATGTCGAATGTCGGCAGCGATGCCGCCCGCGCCCGAATCCTTTGTAGAAGTGCAGCCATAACAAAGCCCCCTGCGCAGAGTGTACGCAGGGGGCGGCGGGTTTATGCTTTTGTCAGCGGTTCAAATCAAGGCTCAGCATCGTGTAGCCGTTGGCGCCGCTCTGGATGCTCTGGCCAATGGCCTCATAGCAGGCCTGCAGGACCTCCATGTTGGGCTGGGGCGCGTCCGGGTCGGTGATGGTCCCGGTGGCAAGAGCCTCGTTATAATTCTCAATAATCTGGGCACAGATGCGGCGGCGATCCCGCAGCGGTGTCAGCAGGTTGGCCATCCACTGCTGGTACATACCGTGGTAGTCGCTGCCGTGGTCAGCAAACAGAAAGTAATATTCCTGCTCGACCTCCATGGGCGACGCCTGGCAGCGGTAGAAATCCCCCAGTGCCTTGCGCTTTTCATCGGTGGAGTATTGCAGGATGTCCGACAGTCCATTGAGGAAAAGCTCTGGGTGCCGAATCCATTTGGAGTACGGCTCCACCTGCACTTTTAGTGCATCAAAGACGGCCAGAAAATCCTCAAGCGCGATCTTCATCTCGCCCTTTTCCCATTTCTGGATCGTGCGCTTATCCCGGCCCAGGCGGTCTGCCAGTTCCCGCTGTGAAACACCCGCTGCCTCCCTCGCAGCGGTCATTGCTTCTGCCACACGGCATCGATATGCGGACATAACATCTTCTCTCCCCTCAAAACGCGATTCACCGCCGGAAAAACAGCAAAGCGGCGGTGCAAAATGCGCCGCCAAAATTCCCGGCACTGGTTGTGTACTTTGCACACCGGGATATGCTATATTGTGAAGGGCGGCATCCATAAGTACACTAACACTACCATAATTTTACCCCAGTTACCATTTTTTGTCAATATATTTTGTTATGTAACATAGCAGGAGTGGGTGAAAATCGTGTATACCTATCGCGTTGTCTGTCAAAAACTCTCCGCGCCCGAGCTCGGGCCCTACACTACCTACGGCATTCTGGCCGCGCGGGACCTCCGTGGCTGCCAGCAGGTCGTGCAGTTTATCTCCGACGTATCGTTGGACCGCGCCTTCGTCGAGGCCCTCGCACGCCGCTGCACCGCCGCCCAGCTCGACCCCTGCCACCTGCTGGACGTGGTCGAGGATGCCATTGGCGGGTAAAGCCTTCCGCCCCCAAAGGCTCCGACCAGTGGCGAGGTGCGCCCTTTTGCCGGGTGTCCTATAGCGCAAGGGACACCTCTCACATGCTGTTCCCGGCAAGCGCAGTCCTTGCCCGGGTGTGTTTGCCGTGCGCCTTTTTATGCGGCCACCGCAACTTGCTTGTCAGCTCCTGCTCATACTCCGGCGTGTCAAAAAATCACATTCGTGGTCTATTGAATATGTAGGGGCGACCATTGGTCGCCCGCCAACTTGGCGCAGCAACGCCTTTTCCGGGTAAGTTTTTTTCACAGGCAAACGGGCACGGGCGAGCAATGCTCGCCCCTACAAGAGTTTTTTGACAGTCTGCATACTCAGGGAAGATATAAGATTCCATCTTCAGCTTGAACATTGGTGTGCCTCATAAGCTGACCCCTGCCCTTTTCGGCTCCGGATAAGGATAAAACCGCAAGCACACACGACCAAATTCACGGACATTCCCGTTGAATTTGTGTTGTGTTTACGCTTTTTTTGTGGCGGTTTTTGCGCAACAGTTGCGCAAAAACATCAGCAAAACTCTAACAAGTGCTGGGCGGTGTGTATAATAGCTGCCGAAAGCGCTTGTCATTGTGACGAATTCGACAAGTCAAAATTTTGCAATCTGCCAAAAGTCACTTGCTTGAATGTAGCCGTATTGAAATTCTCATCCCAAAGTATTATACTGCTTTTTATAAAAAGGCACACACAAGCATACCGTGTCTTACTTTTCCCGACGCAAGCGCAAATGTTTGCACATCGGATTATATTCTCAAAAAAGACTGTAAATACAGCTCAGCTTGTGGAAAAGTCCGTTCCCGTGCCAGATGTGCGCAGCGCATAAAATCGCGCCGAATGGCGCGCGTTCCCCCGATATATCGTGAGAACACACATATACACATATATAGAAAAGGAGTCGAAGCAAATGACGAAAGCATTTTCTATCCTGCACCGTGCGGCGGCACTGCTTGTCGCCCTGTGCCTGCTGGTCGGTATGGCTCTGCCGGTTTATGCAGCTGAGGATGGGGCTTTATTTTTTGACGCAGGTTCGGAAACGATTCCGACCATTCCTGCCGCAAACACATCAAGCGAGGGTGTAGAGCCTGCGCAAGAGCCTATTGTATCCGACTTGGAAACGATTCCGGATGAAGGAGATACCCCGCCCACTGCGAACGAGCCGGGAACAGAAGCGGGAAACACGGTAAACAATGCAGCAGCGGTTCCGAACAATGACGGCAAAACCCAGGAAGCGGCAGAAAATCAGACTCCCGCCGCCGATACGGACACCGCCCCTGCCGACCCAGCCTTGACGAACAAAACCCCTGCGGACACTTCCGATACGGCTGCCGCGCCAAACCATGCCATCAACGCAGAGGAAGCCACGGCGGCAAAAACCAACACAGAGCAAGATGTTCTTTTTGCTGACGGGGACAACCCCAACGAAGAAGATACTATACCTGCGGATGATTCGCCTGACAACGATGACGCGAACACACCTGATACGATAGCGGACACCAGTGTATCGACGGGCTTTATCCCGGCAACGACAACCATTTATTTTGAGGATGATGGCAGATACGATTCCAAACTTGGCGGAAAATGCACCATTCATTTCCATGCGTGCACCGATAGCAAAACGAACGCCTACATAGACAAGGTCATGGCGGATACCGGAGAGACAGTAACCGACCAAGATGGGAAACAACACAAAATCTTCAGCGTTACGCTGAACTCGGCGGACTATCCAGCGGGCGGGTTTTATCGAATTATCTTCCAGTATATGGAAGGCAATAGCTGGAAAGAAGAAATCAACGCCTTTGGCAATGACAATGTTAGCAATACTGACAAGCTGACAGCGATTGATTTGCTTGCCGGCAAAAAGCTTGTCAGCGTAGGCATTACTAACAATGATCAGCAGAGCACACATTTCAACCAGAATCAACCCTACAACCCCGCCCAATGGACGCGCGTGGAGTACTATTACAAAGGCACACCGCTTTACTTCAAAAATGCAAGCAACGCCGACCTTGCCAACGTAACCGCAGTATTTTATAAAAAAGGAACTGACGGCACGGTAGAAACAACCGCCAGCCTGCCAATCGGCACGGTGGAAGCGGGCAAGTTTTACGCGCAGAAAATCCTGATCCCGGACAATAAGTCGCAGTTTGTAAAGTTCGCTTGGGACGGCAGCGGCGAAACCACGCTGTATAATTTCAGCACAGACACCTACGACAGTGCAACAAAGTTCGACTTAACAAAAGCCAATTGCTTTGTCTACAGCGCAGATCCCACATCCTCTTGGCAAAGTGCGGGCAGTGATTTGCTAAAGGCAAACAAAACCATTTACTTTGATGCCACGCTGTCCTCGTACAGTTATGCGAACGACCCCGACATACATCAAAGTCCTATGCCGGACGATGGCAAACCCATGTACTGCTTCCTGACGGGTTCAGACGGCAGCACTGTCGAAACCGTGAAAATGGACGAAGTCACCGACCCCGCCGCTGACCGCAAGCTGTGGTCTTGCACAATTCCTGAGGGCACTTACACCGCGGTGCAATTCTCCGCAACGGATAACCAAAACGCCCCCGCAAAAGACAACAAGACCAGAAAGTACAGCACGGCAGAAATCCCCCCAGCCCTGCAAGAGCCCTGCTTCTTTGCCGACGACGGCGACCCGTCGGCCTACACGGGCGGCGAAGGTGTCAACCGTGACGGCTACTGGGGCGAGAAAAACTCCCGCCACGATGCCGAAAGCGGCAAAAACATGACCGTTGTGGACATTGATAACAGCGGCATTTTTACCCAACAAAAGGATACAAAGTATATCACCAGCACCCTGTACGATTACTACACCGACTACGAGCTGAACGGCTTGAACCGCGACAGCGCCCCGATCATTGGCGGTTCCCAACGCGGGTTTGTCACTTTTGAGCAGTTTGACCGCGCCCTCAGCAGTGCTTACACGAAAAACGACAATGTCAAATACCCGCTTTACACCGGGCATTTCCAACCGTCATTAGATAAGTGGGGCATCCGCTTTGCTGACGTTGCCGGTGGTATGAAGCTGTATGGTTGGGACGATGTGGATAGCGACAAATACAACACCTTTATGGCGGTAAACAACTCGGCTTTGGACGATAAGGGTAAAACGCTATCCTATGACAACGGCAACACCTTCGTCTACGACCGCACCTTCCAAGGTCTTGTAGAAAGCAAGACTTCTGACAGTTCGGCAAACGGTCTGCCGCTGTTAAGAACCAAGAATTCCGACACAGCAAAAGCGCTGGTTGACCCGCACTTTAACGAAGCATTCCTGCTAGGCGACAACAGCTTTAACACCGTGCTAGGCAAGGTGTATAAGGATGTTTCCTTCCCGTTCACAAAGGACGCTGTTTTTTATGATGATACAAAACCAAACGACCCAGAAAACGCCAAGGAGGAAAAAGCTCAATATTGGTACTATGACAGCAGCAAAGTCTCGCTGTATCTGAAGCAGGACCAAACCAACGGCAAGTATTATCTGGAATCCCCCGACAAAGATAGTGAGGGCAAACCCACCACCCACCCCAACTCAAAAAATATTGAGGCGTCAGGCAATATTAAAGACACCCACGGCTTTTTCCCGTTTAACCAAACAGTTTCCACAGTCGGGGCGTCCCAATACAACTACGGCTTTGGCGCCAAGCTGCAATTTGACTTTACGCTTACACAGGACGGCAATGTTGTTGTAAAAGACGCCAGCGGCAACGACACCAAAGTCCCCATCAAGTTCTTCTTCTCCGGTGACGATGACGTGTGGGTCTACATTGACGGCAAGTTGGTTCTGGATGTCGGCGGCGCGCACGGTAAAGCGTCCGGTCTGCTGGAATTTGGCGCGGACAGCACCGTAACCCCCTACGTCAGTTCCAACAAGAACACCGACACAAGCGACACCATGGTCTACCAGACTGATACCACCAAAACCGTCTGCTTCAACCAGACCCCTGTCACGTTCACCAAGACGACAGGCAAAGCCATCCAATTAGACAAAAACCGCACCACCCACACCCTGACTATGTTCTATATGGAGCGCGGTATGTGGGAGTCCAACATGGCGGTGGCGTTCAACTTCCCCGACAATAACAAATTGCAGGTTGAAAAGCAGGTCGATCTCAGCAAGGTAAACACCGCGTTCAAGTCTTTATTCCAAAATCAAAAGCTCTTTACCTTTACCCTGCAAAACTTGGCTACGCATTACGGCCCAAAAGCAATCACCAACAGCACCCCCGACCCCGTGGCAGTCGGCAGCGCTTTCTCCGCTAGCAGCAGTGATACTGACAGTACAACCATGGAAAAGGACGATAATCCGCCCGACACAAGCGGAACATACACTGGTCAAACCGTAAAATGGTACGCCCAAGGGTATGATAAAGGCAGCGCACACCGCAACCTGCGCTACGGCACTATGACGCTGACAAACCCGCTCAACATCGAAAACCGCGACTATCTGTCCTTTGACGTTTACGCCGTGGGCAACCCGGGTGACGGCGTTCTGTCCACCAACTACCTGTATCTGACCTTGGTGGACAACAACGGCAAGAAGATGGGCTGCGATGCCAACAGTCAAAAGTCCTATCTGAACACCATGCTCAGCGGCAGCGTTGTGATGCAAAACGACAAGTGGGTCACGGTCAAGCTGCAGCTGAACAAAATGCCAAAGGACACGGACTTTGACCTGACCAAACTCTCAAAAATCCTCATTGGCGATGACTACGAGCGCACGGTTTACTTCCGCAATTTTGTTTTTACCGCCAAGCCCGTGGCAAACAAAACGGTGGGCTTCTCGGTAGAGCAAGCGGATATCCCGGACTATGACTCGGCGGAAAGCAATACCTTGAAGCCCGCCAGCGGCGCGATATTTACGTCCAGCGTAGCGGGCAGCGGCACGCAGGCGGTGGACACCGATGGCACGTTTGATTTGCAAGACGGCGAAACCGTGACCTTTACGGACCAGTTCCGCTGTGGTAGTTATATCTCGCTGCAAGAGGCGGAAAACACCGCCTTGTACGACACCCGCTGGGAAGTGTACGAGAACGGGACGTTGGTCAACGCAGCGGGGACAAGTCCGTCTGTAAGCGGCACAACCACCACCCCGCTGCAAGGCGGCGGCACAAAGCCGGAGGACGGCAGAACCGAAACGGCGGACACACCATCAACAGGCAGCAACTACGACGGCAGCAAGCCCGCAAACGCAAATACGCTGGTGTTCCGCAGTTACGCCGCGCCGGAAGAAGAATTCCCCGAATTGAAGGTCAAGTTCATTAACACCGTCAAGGTCGGTAAGCTGGTAATTGAAAAGAAACAGCCGACCGACGAAACACCGCTGACAGGCAGCTACACGTTTACCGTCACCTTCAGCAACGTTGGCGGTATCGGCTTGGGCAGCGCGGACAGCGTACCACAAATGACCAATACCATTCCAGTTGGCGGAAGCTGGGAAATTACCGGCATCCCCATTGGCACACGCTTCCGGGTAGTTGAAACACCGCCCACCGATGGCAGCCTGAAAAGCGTAACCTGCGACGCCACTGACGCAAAGTACGACGTGGACAACGGTGTGCGCGGCACGGTTACCAGCGATAAGACAACCGTCACCGCCACCTTTACCAACACGGCACACCAATTGATGGATATTGAGGTGGAAAAGCAGTGGCAGGATGCAGACGGCAACAAGCTGACCGATAAACTGCCGGATGCGATTTGGGTCAAGCTGGAGCGCCGCCATGTGAATGACACAAGCGGCAAGTGGGTAGATGCAACGAGCGCTGTCAAGCTGCAATACAACTATATGACCGGGAAGTGGACGCACAAGTTTGAACGTCTGGACAAGACGGATGTCAACGTCACCGGCAACCCCGAATATGTGTACCGCGTGGCGGAGTGTGCAACCCAAAACGGCACGTTTACGGCAGAAGGTACGGTTACGATTGGCACATATACCTACACCGCATCGCAGACAACCGACAGCACAACCGGCAAAATCACCCTGACCAACCAGCGCACCGACCCGAAATTTGCCCTGAACCTTACCAAAAAGGGCATAGACGGTACAGCCGAACCCCTGCTGGACGGTGTGGAGTTCAAGCTGGAAAAACTGAACGATGACAACACCACGTTTGTAACAATCGGCACAGGCGTGACGGGCAGCGCAAGCGCGGGAACAGGTCAACTTACCTTTGCAAACCTATCCCCCGGCGAGTACCGCCTGACCGAAACCAAAACCGCCGCGGGCTACACCCTGCTGAGCGAAGCCATCGAGTTTACGCTGACAACGGACGGGAAGTGCAAACTCAACGGCACGGATTATGACGAGGTAACCCAAGATCCCGCCAGCCGCGTGTGCAACATTGCCCTGACCATTTACAACCGCAAGGGCTTTACCCTGCCGCACACGGGCGCGGACGCACCCAGCCTGTGGCTGCTGATAGGTTTGCCCGCACTGGTGGCTGTGCTGCTGGTGCTGGTGTTCCGATACAATAAGAAAGGGGGCAAACATTCCTGAACCCCCTAAAAAAGCCCTCTACACAAAACAACATAGAAAGAAAGAGGTATGCAACAAGATGAAACTGAAACGTTTATTTACCGCAGTCCTCAGCGCCGCCCTGGCCCTGAGCCTCTGCGCCATGCCCGCCATGGCGGCAGACGACACGACGCCGACGCTCACGACGAGCACCAGCACGATTGATACCCAAAAAGAAGGCTCTATCACCATCTATAAGCGCGCAATGGATAGTGGCGAAAAAGAAGGTGACCATGGTGATGGCGAAACGATGACGGGGAAACCGCAGGGTACTGCATTGAAGGATACAGGCTTTACCCTCTATCAGGTCATGGATACAGACGCATTGCTTGCCTACTATAATGATAACCCAACTGGCAAGCAGGTAGAAGTTGAGGACTACTTTACTAACTATAATGAAAATAAGACGGAAGCAGGGCTGATAAAAGGGATTACTGCTTATAGGGAACAAGTGCTTACAAATGCGCAAGGCGTGGCCCAATTCACCGGACTCGATGTCGGTATGTACCTTGTGATTGAAACCCAAGCCCCGCAGGCTGTTACCGTACCCGCGGAGCCGTTCCTGGTTTCGATTCCTATGACCCGCATTGGCGACACGGCAGAGGGTGAGGCCAGTCAAAACCAAAAGCAATGGCTGTATGATGTGACTGTCTACCCCAAAAACAGCATTGCCAAGGGCACGGTAAAACTTGTCAAGCTAGGCAAACAGGGAGATAAAACAACAAAGCTGGCAGACGTCCAATTTACCCTGTACAGGAAGAGTGACACAAAAGATGAATATACTCCGGTACAAACTGCCGATCCCTTGGTAACTGATGCTAACGGCGAAATCGCTTTGAAAGACCTTACCAAAGGCCGCTACTATCTGCAAGAAACAGGTTATACCGCAAATAATGACAAGGGCTATATCCTGAACACCACAGGCAAATTCTACTTTGACATTGACAAAAATGGCAAGGCTGTGGCGGCAACTGACCCTGCCATTACCGATACGAATAAAGTGAGTGACGCAAGCTTTACCATTGACACTACCGGCACTACTTTGACCGTCACGAACTACAAGCCCGACATTGAAAAGACCGTCACCAAGCGCGACGGCACCACAACTGAACATGAAGCGGATTACGGTATTGGCGATGCCGTGCCGTTTACCCTGACTATCAAAGTCCCTGAAAACGTCGCCAGCCTGAAAACCTTCAAGGTTACCGATACCACGGATGTAAAACAGTTGAAACATAATGCAAATCCCGTTACCGTCAAGGGCATTAAGGCTGACGCGGGCAAAACCGAGGTTAAGTTTGAGGAAAACACGGATTATACGCTGAATATTGATACCAACGGAACCATGACGGTTGACTTTGGTGCGAAGAAGAGCGATAAGTTCCAGTCTGTTGCAGGTGGTAAAATCATTATTACCTATACCGCTACCGTTCAGAGTGGTGCAATTGTTGCCGGTGATGGCAACGTGAACACTGCCAAGATCGTCTATTCCCGCAAAACCGGCACCGATATCGAAGAAGGACCTGACAGCAACCAGCCCTACGAAATCACGGACAAGGGCGTTGTTTACACCTTTGGTCTGAACATCCACAAGACTGCCAAGGGCGGCACCAAGGACGGAGCGGGTCTTAAGGACGTTACCTTTGACCTGTACAAGAAGGTGGATACGGAAACACTGAATGGAAATAGTAAGTATCCCTTCTGCGGCCAAGAATACGCCGCTATCAGTGGTGACGATGCCGTAAAACTGGGCTTGACCACTAACTCTGCTGAAAATTGGATCAAGGTCAAGACCCTTACAACGGGCGAAAACGGCTACGTCTCCGCAGCGGGTCTGCCCTCCGGCACCTACAAACTGGTCGAGACCAAGACCGTGGACGGCTACAACCTGCTGTCTAAGCCTGTGGATGCAAAACTGAACCTTACCTATACTGCTGCATGGACAACCACGACAACGTATGATGCAAATGGCAACCAGACCAAGTCTACAATAACTACGCCGACCTACACGAGAGATAGCGCTCCTGTGGCCGACCCCAGCAAAGAAACGGTTGAAATCGTCAACCGTGCGGGCTTTACGCTGCCTGTCACCGGCGGTTTCGGTACGCTGCTGTTCAGCGGTATCGGTGTGCTGCTGGTTCTGGCGGGCGTCAGCGTTCTGTTCAGCCTGAAAAAGAAACCCAACCGTGCGTAATGCACACCATACAAACACCCACAGTAAAATAAACGGGTAATCCATAGGGGAAGGGCCGGAAACGGCTCTTCCCCTATGGGCGGTTGTGGCAGTACGCCAACCCTTTACAGAAAGGCTCTTTGCTATGGAAACCACCGTCAAATTAAAACTTGGCTTTGCTGCGCTGATGATCGTCTCCGGCATCGGCGTGGCCATGTACCCCGTTGTCAGCAACGCGGTGGCACAGCGCCACGCAAGCTCGGTCATTGAAAGCTACAACGACACCGTGCAGTCGATGGACGCCGAGAAAATCGACGCCGCCAAGGAGGCTGCGCGCCGCTACAACCAACAACTGAACAATGCCATCGACCGCGACGCGGCGGGCGAAGCGGACGACATCGGCACAAGCTATGTGGACATGCTGGATGTGGGCGAGAGCCTTGGCTACATTACCATACCCAAAATTGACGTAAACCTGCCCATTTATGAGGGCACAAGCGACGATGTGCTGGTAAAGGGCGTCGGACATCTGGAAGGCTCCAGCTATCCGCTGGGCGGCGCGGGCACCCACAGTGTGCTGACGGGGCATCGCGGTATGGCCGAGGCGGTACTGTTTACCGACCTGGACAAGCTGGGCGAGGGCGACCGTTTTTACCTCCACATCATGGACGAGGTGCTGGCGTATCAGGTAGACCAGGTCAAGGTCGTGGAGCCGGAAAACACCGAGGATTTGGAAATTATCCCCGGCGGGGACTACTGCACGCTGGTCACCTGCACACCCTATGCCATTAACACCCACCGTATGCTTGTGCGCGGCGCCCGTGTGCCGTATACCGGAGAGGACGAGCAGCCCGACACGCCGCAGACCGTGCAGTACCAACAGCTGAATACCGGCAACGTGGTAAAGCGCATTGTGGACGCCTGGCCGTGGATCAGCGTGACGGGCAGTGTGGTTATCGGCGGCGAGGCGCTGCTGTTGCTGCTGCTGTTGCACCGCTGCAAAAAGCGCGAGGAGGAAGACTGATGAAACGCCTGTTTCTGCAAATTTTTGCATGGCTGGCAATTTTGCTGGGCGTAGGGCTGATGCTGCAGCCCACGGTCAGCCGATATCTGACGGAGCAGAAAAGCACAAAAACCGTGCAAAAATTTGTGCAGGCCGCCGAAGCTGCCGCCCCCGCCGCGCCCGAAACCTCCGCCGCCGAACCCGCGCGCGCCTACCCCGAACTGTACGACGCGTTTCTGGCCTACAACCAACAGCTTTTTGCCCAAGGCCAAAGCGGCCTGAAAGACCCCTTTGCCTACGAGACCCCCGCCTTTGACCTGACGGGCTGCGGCTTGCCAGACGACGTTATCGCCGCGCTGTGGATACCGCGTCTGGACTTGGAACTGCCTGTTTATCTGGGGGCCAACGCGGCCAACATGGCCCGCGGCGGCGCGCTGCTGGGGCAGACCTCCATGCCGCTGGGCGGCGAAAACACCAACACCGTCATTGCCGCCCACCGCGGCTATTACGGCGCGGAAATGCTGCGCAACGTGCAGCAGATACAAATCGGCGACAAAATTACTATGACAACGCCGTGGGACACGCTGGTTTACCGCGTGTGCGAGCTAAAAATCATACAGCCGGACGACATAAACGCCGTGCTGATACAGCCCGGCCGCGACCTGCTTACCCTGACGACCTGCCACCCCTACACCCAAAACACCCAGCGCTACCTGGTGATAGCCGAGCGCGACCCCGATGCAGAGGCCGCCACCCATGCGGCAGACCTGGCCGAGTGCGACGAAACCTGGGACGCCGCACCGCGCCAAGTGACGGTGGAGGCCGACGGTACCTCCGCGCTGGAGGAAGTCACCCCCGAAAGTATCACTCCCCTGCCCCACGAGGGCGGCGGCGAAAACGCGGGCGGCGCGTACTCCAACTGGATGATTTGGCTGGAAAACAACGCCCTGTGGGCGGGATGCCTGCTGATTGCCGCCGTGATCGGCTGTATGCTGATTTGGCGCAGGCATAGAAAGGATTGACCCATGCAGAATATCAACGAAAAGGCGCTGGCCGTTACAGCCGAGGTAAGCAAGGCGGTGCTGGGCAAGCCGGAAGTCGTGCTGAAAATCATGATGGCGATACTGGCCCGCGGCCATGTGCTGATTGAGGATATCCCCGGCGTGGGCAAAACCACGCTGGCACAGGCGTTTGCCCGCGCTATGGACCTGACCCAAAACCGCGTGCAGTTCACGCCGGACGTTTTGCCGTCCGACATTGTGGGGTTCTCGCTGTACCAAAAGGAAACCGGCAAATTTGTGTACCACCCCGGCGCGGTGATGTGCAACCTGTTTTTGGCCGATGAAATCAACCGTACCAGCGCCCGCACCCAGTCCGCCTTGCTGGAAGTCATGGAGGAAAGCGCCGTCACGGTGGACGGCGTGACGCGCGTTCTGCCGCAGCCGTTTACCGTTTTTGCAACGGAAAACCCCGTCGGCTCGGTGGGTACGCAGATGCTGCCGGAATCCCAGCTGGACCGTTTTATGGTCTGCGTGGTCATGGGCTACCCCGATGCGGAGGCGGAAATGGAGATTTTGTCCCGCCAGCCGCGCCGTGCCCTGCTGGACCGTGTGCAGCCGGTGATGGACAAAAACGACCTGCTGGCTATGCAGCAGCAGGTAGACGAAGTATATATGAGCGATGAAATCAGACGGTATATCGTGGAACTCTCCCGCACAACGCGGCAGGACAGCCGCCTGATGCTGGGGCTTTCGCCCCGTGCGTCGCTGGCAGTGGCCGGTATGGCGCGCGCGGCGGCTTTTCTGGGCGGGCGCAATTATGTGGCCCCGCAGGATATTACCGCGATTTTTGCCGATGCGGCCCGCCACCGTCTGCGCCTGACCGAACAGGCCCGCACCGGCGGCGATACAGTGCAGAATATCCTTGACGATGTTCTGCACACCGTGCCGCGCCCTCGCCCGGAGAAACCGTTCCATGGCAGGTAAGGTGGGCTGCGCGCTGCTGCTGGCCGTGCTGTTTGCCGCGGCAGCGGTCAGCCGCACGTCGTTTGCGGTCTTTTTGGCGGCACTGGCGGTGCTGCTGGTCGGCTTTTTGGCGTGGTATGTCCGCACACTGCGCAGGGATGTGACGGTAACGCTGCAGCTGCCTGCCCGCCCCGTGCACCCCGACGAGGATTTTGCCGTACTGGTGAAACTGCACAACAACGGGCGGCGGCCCATGCCGGAGCTGCGTGTCGTTTTGCAGGCCGTGGACGCCGAAAGCGGAACGGCCATTGAACTGCCCTGCGGCGCGATGCTGGCCCCGCATCAGTGTGCCGATTTGCGCGTGACCCTGCGCGCAGCAAAAAGCGGTCTGTGGCGGTTCCGTGTGCGGGAAGCCACCGTGCGCGACCTGTTGGGGCTGTTTGCCGCGCACTGCGCCGTGCCGCCCCAAAGCAGAGAACTGTGTGTGCTGCCCCCCGCCGAGGGCGAGGACGACGGCGCAGGCACAAAACCGCAGAACTGCGCCGAAAAAGTGACCGCGGCGGGCTGCGATTTGACCGACGGCGTTTATGATCTGCGCCCCTACCGTGCAGGCGATTCACCGAAGCTGATCCACTGGAAACTGACCGCCCGCGTGGGCGAGTTGACCGTGCGTGAGCCGTTGTGCGCAGCCTACCGCGCTGACCCTGCGGGCGGCGTTTTGGCAGAGGGGGCCGACGCGCCGCAGCAGTTGCTGCACTTTGGGCAGGCCGCCGTAAAGCGGCTGCGCAGATTGACCCGCCGCAAGGACACCGACCCCGCTACGGGGCTGGTATTTGTGGACCGTGTGCTGCTGCCCCGCACCAAGGCCGCTGCCCACCCCATGGCGGAAACGGCGGCGGATCTGCTGATTTCGGAACTGCTGGACTTGGGCTTGCTGACGGCACTGAACGGTGCGTTTGCACTGGCATTGCCGATTTGGGTGTGGCTCGGCGTGGCGGCACTGTGTGCGGCGTGGCCGGCACTGCACCGCGTCCCGCTTTCCAAGGCGGGCCGTTACGGCGCGGCGCTGGCGCTGGCCGTGGGGTATCTGGTGCTGCTGTTTGCCGTGCAGCAGCCGTTTTTGGCCGGTGCGGCACAGTGCGCGGATGCCGTCAGGCTGTGCTTGAATACACGCTTCAACGCAAATTTTGTGGTGTCCGCCTCGCCGGTTTCGGCGCAGATGGGCCTGTTTGCGCTGCTGACGGCAGTGCCGTTTACAATGTTTTTGACCACGCTGACAGCCCGCCACACCGACGCGTTGCTGCTGGGGGCGGTGCTTCTGCCGATCGTGGTGTTCACGCTGTTGGCGGGGACGGGCCGTGCCGTTTTGGGCTGGCTGCTGCTTTTGCCGGGCTGGTTGGGAAGCTGTGCGGCGGCGCGGTCGCTGGTGCGCAAACGGCTGTGGCGCGGCAAGGATTCCGCTGTCTATGCCGCCAACCTGCAGACCCACCGCACAAACCAAAGGCTGGCCGGTGTCGGCATGGCTGCCATTTGCGCGGTGCTGTTTTTGCCTGCCCTGGCACTGCGCCCCGTGCTGATGCTGCCCTTGAACGCGCTGCAGCCTGTGACCGACAAAGTCTGCGCGGCCGGGCTGAGCGCGGCGATCGAGTGGCTGCCGAAAATCAGCGGCGGGGCACTGAATTTCCATGTCAGCGCTGCTGCGGGCGGCGTGGAGGACGGCAGCCTGACACGGGGCGACGGCCTGGCGCTGACGGGGCTGGAGGATATAATGGTCACGACCGACGCCAAGCCGGAGGAGACCGTCTACCTGCGCGGGTTTATCGGCGTGGACTATGACGGCACAAGCTGGCAGGCAGGGAATGCCGCCGCCTTCGACAGTGCCGCAGCAAACTGGAAAACCGACGGCGACGGGCGGCTTGCCATTGCGAACCTACCGTTTTTGCGCGCGGCATACAGCGGCGCACAGCCGCAGCAAATGACCGTACAGCGTCTGCATGCAAACGATGCCTACACGTTTGCGCCGTACAACGCATATTTTAACGACTACTACACGCCGGACGGCGACGGATCCATAGCGGGGCAGACCGTGCAGGACGATATGTTCTACTATTTTCCGCGCAAACAGGCGGAGGAGCTGCTGGCGGCCCGTGACGATGATGACGCGGGGGTGCTGGACCGTCTGGAAAGCGCCTACGCCGCGTATGTTCGTGCGCGCTGCCTGGATGTGCCCGACGGTGCCGGGTACGATGCCATAGACAAGGAACTGGCTGCGCTGGTGAAGGAGCGCAAACTCAGGGATGATGACATCGATGGCCGACGCGCACTGGTGCGCAGCTGGCTGAACGAGCACTGCCGTTACAGCGCGGACGCCGAGACACCCGACGACACCGACCCGCTGCTGTATTTCCTGAGCGAGAGCCACACGGGCAGCAGCACACAGTTTGCCTCGGCAGCGGTGCTGCTGTGCCGCATGGTGGGGCTGCCCGCCCGATATGTGGTAGGCTACGCCGCACCGCAAAGTCTGTTTACCGCTGCGGGCGACGGCAGCTGCCGTGCCGTTTTGCAGGATGATAACGCCCACGCCTGGGCAGAGATTTACCTTTCCGGGCAGGGCTGGACGCCGCTGGAGGTCACCCCCGGTATGACAGCCGAACTGACCGAGGGCGAGCTTGCCGCCGATGCCGCACAGGCAGGGCAAAATGCCGCAGACAGTGATACACCCCTGCTCGCGCGGCAGGAGGCCGACTCCCCTGCCGAAACGCCGCAAAGTGTCCCGCTTTTGTGGGTGCTGCCTACGGTTTTGCTGCTGCTCGTCTTGGCCTTGGCACTTCTGCGCCGTGCAAGGCGCACACCTTTGCAGACCGTACAGGCAGAATTTTGTGCGCTCCATCGCAAGATGCGGCGCTGCGGGCTGGCGGCGGAGGTGTCCTCTGACGAAGCGGCATTTGCGGAATTTCTGCAAACGCATTGCCCGCAGACGGACCGTGAAACCGTGCAGCACCTGCTGGATGCCGTACAGGCGGCACAGTTTGCGCCCGATCCATGCACCGCCGAAACCGCGCAGGAGATACAGACCCTGTGCCGTAAATTACGCAAAAAACTGTGCAGACGAACGGTGTGAGGGCTGTGCAAGGGGAAGCTTTACGCAAGAAATAATTGACGATTCGGCAAAAAACGATTATGATAATGGTAAATACATATCGGAGATGAGAAACCATGCCACCTTTGCCGAAGAACGACAAGTTGATCGATATCACGCAAATCGCGCAGGCGCTTGGCATATCCAAGACAACCGTGTCCCGTGCCATATCCGGCAACGGGCGCATCAGCGCAGCAACCCGCCAGCGCGTGCTGGACTATGTAAAAGCGCATAACTATACCCCCAGTATGATGGCGCGCGGGCTGGTGAAGCGCTGCTCCTACAATATTTCGCTGGTGATTTCCACGCAATTTTCCGACTTTGAGCTGCCCTTTTTGCGCAAGGTGATGCGCTCTGTCTATCAGGTTGCCGGGGATTCCGACTACGATGTCCTGCTGACGCTGGTGGACGAAAACGAAACCCGTCCTGTGGAGCGACTGCTGGATAACCGCAAAATCGATGGTCTGATCTTGACCCGCACACTGGAGCGTGACCCCTTGATCCCGCTGCTGAAGGCGCGCAAGGTGCCGTTTGTCGCCATCGGTCAGCCGGAGGACGATCAGGTACTTTCCGTTGACCATGACCAGGTGGGCGGCTGCCGTGAGATGACCAGTCTGCTGCTGATGAAGGGCATGAAGCATATCGCGCTGCTGGGCGGCAGTATGCTGTACACCGTCAACCAATCCCGATTGGAGGGTTTCCGGCAGGCTTATGTCAAGATGGGGCAAAAAATTGACGAAAACCTGCTGTTTTTAGAGCTGGAAAGCGACGATTTGCGCATGGAGGCTGTGCAGCAGGCTGTAGAGCGCGGGGCGGATTGCATCCTGTGCATGGACGAACGGCTGGCACAGCTGACGCTGAATATGCTCAAGCAGCTGAACCTGCGCGTGCCGCAGGATATCCGGCTGGCGTCGCTGTATGATAATGAGAATCTGGTCAATACCGTGCCGCCCATCTCCGCCGTGCAGTTTAATGCGGATATCCTTGGCTTAAAAGCAACGCAGCAGCTGCTGTGCGCCTTGCAGGGGCAGCCTGTTGAAACCCGCATGGAGTTGGGTTACCAGGTAAGCCTGCGGGAATCGACGCAGACGTGAAATCCGAGCGCACACCGAGGGGTGTGCGCTTTTTTTGTCTGACCCATCAAACCGTGTACATTTTCAGGAAAATGTACAAAATGGGGCAAAATAAAACAAAAAGTCCCGAATTGCAGATACAAGCAATTCGGGACTTGATAGGATTTATAGAAGAACCTTAACTGTCAGGTCTTTCCAACTCCCCGGCCAAAGTACGTAACCACGCGAATTTCGATAGGCGCGAGCCTGTTCGTAATTCAACTTAATGGTTATACTCGCTGGCAAATCAGCCGCGAGGCGACTTGATGGCTGCCTGCTTATTGGGTCGTCATCATAGGTATGTACCCAAAAGCGCGTACTGTTTGAATCCTCAAGTATCCTATTGACGGCCCCATCCCCTTTCTTCGCTTTTGTTTTTCCCGGCATGATTTTTTCCGCCGAAATCGAATGGTAATTGTACGTTCCGCGCACATTGCATTGAACAGTGCATGACTCTTGAAATAGATTTAGTTCCCAGATGAATTTCTGTCCATCGATGGAGAAGATTCTCGGCACAAATCTGTCCAGAAATTCCCGGCTGATTTCATCGTTTGGGAACGACTCTTGCCAGCTGAGTGCTTCCTCTACCTTTTCACTATTGGCAGCTCTGTTTTCTTGTTCCTGCTGGTATTCTTCTAAAATATCCTGCCGGTGATCCTGCCAAACGTTTTTGTAGATTTCTCGCGCCATCATTCGAGCTTCCATGCTTGCACATTGGGGGCGCTGCATTTGGGGGCTACATTCCTCAGCGACCGCTGATAACAGATATATCGAACAATGCCTTTCTCTGCGCGGAACGCCCGCATTCTGGCTCCGCAGCCACAAAACAGGCGGCAAGCCCATTTGTCGGCGTGTTCGCTCTTTCCATACAAGTAAGCCTGCGTTATATTGCCGTCTTTGTACGACTGCCATGCATGTCTGCGGCGCTGACATTTATCCCATAGTTCCTCTGAAATGATTGGCTCAAAACTGCCTTTCACCAGAATGTAATCCTGTTCGCTGTTCTTGATGCTTTTATGGCTGAGGAAATCATCAATATGCGATTTGTTGTATGTCAAATACCCTTTATAAATCGTATTCTTGGTGATTGAGAGAACCTGACGCGCGCTCCATTGTGGCATTCCGGATTTATTCGGTGCGCCTTCTTGCGTTAGTGTCTGGGCTATCTCGGTGCCATTTATGCCATCAGCATACCAAGCAAAAATTTTTCTGACAGTCTCTGCCTGACTTTCCTGCACCACAAGCGTATGAGCCTTTTTATCACGCTTATATCCAAACGGTGTCGGTCCCGCAACATAGGTGCCTTTTTTCTGTGACGTCTGAATGCCCGCCTTGGTGCGTTCACTCATTTTACGGCTTTCATCTTGCGCAAGGCTTGCCATAATGGTCAGGCGAACTTCTCCATCGCCACGCATCGTCCAGATGTCATCATTGACGAAGTACACTTCAACGCTGTACTGTTTCAGCTCACGGGTCGTAACCAAAGTATCCACCGTGTTTCGGGCAAAACGGGAAACCTCGCGGGTCACGATTAGGTCAAACTTCTTTTTCCGGGCATCTCGCAGCATCTTCATAAAAGAAGGCCGGGTTTTCATGCCAGTACCTGAGATTCCTTCATCGGCGTATTGCCCAACCACCATCCAATTCGTATGATGTTCTGCAAGCTCCAGATACCAGTTCATTTGATTTTTCAGTGCTGATATTTGCGCCTCAAGTTCCGTGGACACGCGCCCATAGAACACGACTCTGCGCGGGCAGTTTTGCTGGTCTGCTTTATCATATTGCATCGGTTTTCCCTCCTTCCCCATCAGTATAATACTGCATTCAGTATTTTCAAAATGTACAAGTCAATGACTCAATCATGGTATAGAAAAGCCGTGGAAGAAGGTTCCTTCCACGGCATGATCTTTATACTACTTTTTCAATAAGGCACTGATGTTTCTTCGTTTTCTTGTCATAGTTGATAGCTACCAAGAGAAGATTTCCTGTATAGCCACGCAGCGAATCCGGATATTTCTTTTCCTTAATCTGCTGCATCGCAGTCTCCGCCGTTTGGTTCCACTTCAACTCCACAACAAGCGCCGGATAGTCATTTCGGTACTCCGGTTTTGGAACGAAAACGAAGTCTGCGAAGCCCCTGCCTGTGGGCAGCTCTCGAACCGGCTTAAAATAATATTGCATAGCGTACAGGTATGCAATCGCCAAGACGCTGCTCAAGGAGTTTTCATTGTTGTACTGGATGGCAGAAACATAGTCATCATGGATTTTCTCAACCTGAGTGGCTACTGCATCACCATCCATATCCAATGTCGCATCCAGCAACTTCTCAGACTCCTGCTGGAACAGCAACATCTCATTCCAATGCTTGCTTTCCACCGCAAGTGTCAATTCCTGCCGGATTTCCTCATTCGGAACGAACGCTGTTTTTCGGTTCTGGTCATATCCCAAGTAGCCAAGATGGATCATATATGTCAAAACATCATCTTTGCTTTGGATATTAACGGTATCGTTCTTGAAGGTAGCCGTGTTTACTTTAACTTCCACACCGGAGAGCATTTCAATGATTGCCGTTTTCAGCCCATCATAGTTCATGTTGATAAGGGGAACGATTGCTTCATAGGAAGCCGTTTCCGACCAGTAGCTCTTAAACTCTCTCTTCAGCATAACGCTGACAACAGCTCTGGGATTATAAACTTGGTAATCCCGCAGCAAGTAACCATCGTACCACTTTTTTACCTTGTCAAAGTCTTTGTGGTACTCCTCGCAAAGATTCTTAACTTCTTCTTCCGTAAAGCCAATGAAAGGTGCCAACGTGCCGGCACTGACCATGGTAAACTCATCGAAGTTATTCAAGGCCGACTGCGTTTTTTCCTTTTTGATTGGCAGAATGCCGGTGAGGTATGCAAGCTGAATGTATTTTGTCGGCTCTGTACCTTTGAATAAGCCTCTCAGGAAATAGATATATTCTTCTTGAACAGCCTTATTGGTTGCTTCATCTCGGATCAGAATATCCCATTCATCAATAATCACAATAAATTTCTGACCGGTCGAGTTTCTGATGCGCGACAAAGCGTCCGCCAATGTCAACACTTCGTTAGGAAGAACTTCAGGGTAGTACTCTTTTAGTTCCTCCAAAACCGATTGCGTAATGTAGGATATAATACTTTTGATGTCTGCACAACTGGACAAAAACCATTGTACATCTATATGGATCACATCATACTTGTTGAGATGCTTTTTGAAGTCGCTACTCTTGCCGATTGTAAGCCCATCGAACATCTTTTCTGAATCGCAGCCTTTGCTGTAATAGGCTGCCAGCATATTAGCCGTATAGGACTTACCAAATCTCCGGGGGCGGCTATTGCAGATATATGCTTCTGGTGTATCAAGAACGCTGTTGGTATATTCCAGCAGACCCGTTTTATCCATATAAATTTTTGAATTCAGTGCAACTTGAAACGCACTATTATCCGGATTCACGAATCTTCCCATTTCGCCAAAGCCTCCTTCAGAAGTCATCTATTTCTAACCATTCAAATGACATTAGTATAGTCATATAGTACCATTTATCGATACAAATAGCAAGTTGGAAATTTCCCTACCCTATATATAATAGTACAAAAGCGCCGCAGCAGGGATTTCTTTCATAGCATGATCTATCATCGCAGACACCTCATCTGCTATGACGATGATTAAATTTTGCCACATGGAATCCTGCTTTCTGCATATAATCTTCAAAAATATATGCAGATAAAACTCGAAAGGCGCAATAAGCCACAAATTGCGATAATTTCCCTTCGATGAACCTGTCAGATGTCATCTGTTTGAACCATTCGGAATTCCCGAATAGTTGCCATCACGGTCTATTCCTCATCCGAATTATAATATTACCATTTACTGATTCAAATAGCAAATCTAGCGTCATTCCATAACGACACAATAATGCCGTGGAAGTATTTCCTCCACGGCACGATCTGTCGTTATAGCTGTGCGTTTCTCTCCCTCTGCAAATTCCAGACAGGCAACCCTTCCCGGCGCTTTGCCTCGCATCGCTTTGCAGCCATGCGATATGTTTTCTCGCATCTTGGCACGCTCGTGGAATCCAGTCATGGCGCTACTTCCCCAATGCGGTACAGCAGAGGACGCTATTCACTTTTTCGGAGGTTTGGAACCTCCTAATACATAAGAGAACAGCGAATCGGATTTTTTCCACAACTTTTTCAATTTTCTTTTTTTACCAGAAATATATCCACACGCATATCTTTCCACAAACCGGGGTGGATCTTAATCCCACACGCTTTCTGATACTCATAGGCTGTCACAAAGTCAACCGCAAAACTCAAAAGTGGTATCTTTTCATCCAGCACGCTTACCTGATTTTCTTGACAGCTTTCCAGCCATTCCACCAACTTACGCTTTCTTTTGGTTCGGCCCATGTTCAAAAAGAAATCCTGTGGACGACATATTGTCGCGCAATCGGGTCCAGCACTTTCTTTATCCTGCTTGCCGATTTGCTCTTGCTCAATATCATAGGGAACGCCACTTTTATAGGTAACCATCGCTATCGGCTGCCTTTCCGATTGGATAGGCATGATCTGCTGCACATTCATCAACTGCAACATCCAAATGTAGCGGTTATTGCTTTTTACAATCCGGTTGGCATACCTGTCCAGAAAATCCGGCTCTATTTTACCATCCGGAAAAGAGGCATCATCGCTGAGTGCAGCCTCGATGCTGTGCATATCTAACCTTGCTTTAGGACACTGTTCCTATATGGAACTTTGCAGTAAGCCTTCGACATTTATAATCTCATTGTTGATTTCCGTACTTCTGCTTAAGAAATCATCCATAGTTATGCTTCGGCTTGCCCGCTGGCTGACAAGATCGTCCAATTCCTCATTCAGCGCAGAGAGCTTGTTCTCCAGCTGGTTTCCATCATTCGGTGTGCCGATAGTGTTCAGATTTGCATCCAACATCCGCAAAAGACCCAGTATATCCTCGGCATTTTCTTTCCAAACTGTACGGAGCACTTCCCTTGCCATCAATTCCAGCTTCCATTCAGATGCGTATGGTGCCGGACAAGGAATGCCGTTCAGTGCTCTGGCGGCATCTTTCTTTTTGAACATTTTCGACCGTGCACAGATGAGCCGCATATTTTTCCCACCGTTGGCCGTTTTATCGTAGCCTTCGATTTGGAATCGCATCCCACAATCGCAAAACAGAATTTTCGTCCATTTATTCTGCGGGAAGGACACGCCAAACTTATGGGCACGACCATCTTTTCCTTTTACAAAAGCAGCACGCTTGCTGCGGATCTGATTACAGGTTTCCCATAGCTCCTCTGAGACGATTGGCTCAAAGTCTCCCTTTACAAGAACAAAGTCCTCCTCGCTGTGATTGATGCGGTTATGGCTGAGGAAGTCATCAATATGGGATTTATTATAGGTCATATAGCCCTTGTAAGTGGGCTTGCGGAGTACTCGTGACACTTTGCTGGCCGTCCAGCTCAGGCCACCGCCGCCATCCTTACGGTTTTCTTCTATAAGCATTTTGGCAACAGTCGTTTCTCCGTGCCCCTCTGCGTACCGTTTCCGCCTGTTCCTTATTGATTACATAAGTTCCATCCACACGGTCATAGCCGATAATATTACCGCTGCCATAGAGTACACCTTTCTCACGGCTCATCTTCTGTCCAGCTTTTACGCGCTCACTGGTCTTACGGCTTTCATCTTGGGCAATGCTCGCCATAATGGTCAAGCGAACCTCTCCATCGCCGTCCATTGTCCAGATGCCATCATTTACAAAATAGACTTCCACGCCGTATTGCTTCAGTTCTCGCGTAGCATTCAACACATCCACCGTGTTACGCGCAAACCTCGACAATTCACGGGTGACAATCAAGTCAAAGCGGTGTTCCTTTGCGTGCTCTATCATCCGCATAAATGATGGACGTTTCTTCATTTGGGTACCGGTTATGCCTTCGTCTATGTACTGCGCTACAACGGTCCAGTTGGGATTGCGTAATGCAAGGTCTGTATACCATTCCATCTGATTTCCCAGCGCAGATAGCTGTTCCTCATGTTCTGTTGAAACGCGGCCATAAAACACCACCCTGCGCGGTCGATTCTTATAATTTCCAATATAGTCTGTCATTTCGAACGCCTCCTTGTTCTTTCATTGTACAAGGGGCAAATTCATAAGGGAAATGTACAAAAACACTGGTACACTTGCCATCCTTGTATGAGCGTTGCTGCTCTATACTATAAGAGTACGTTCTCTTGATTTTTTTCCACAATCACTATTTTTAGTTCATTGCACTTGACATACATCAAGTAGCCATGCCACGCGGATAGCATTTTTCAGAACATATGAAACAGGGCGCGTTTACGCCGCGGACATGGAGGATATACTCCGGAATCAGGAGCGGATATGGCAGGCGGCAAGCGGTATCCTTTCCCGGCTTGCCACCATAAAATAATGGGGTATTTATCCCATGCGGGGCGGCTTGCTGCGAGGTAAGCCGCCCCTGCTTTTTTTGCGGTCCGGCATCCTTGCAGGGCAAGGCAGCTTCCTGTATGCTGAAAGCAGAAACAAACAAAACTGGAGGGATATTGATATGCCGAATACCGGCGTTCGCGCGATGAGATGCGCGAGCTGCTGCTCCACAAGCAGAACGTGGACAGGATGCTGGGCAAGGATGAGCGCAGCGAGGAAAAGAAGCAGGAGCATGATCGCCAGTAACGGCCATGCTCCCAAGCGTTTCGGAGAAACGCGCAGCCACACATTTATGTGTGTTCAAAGGGTTTCAGGGGCTCTGCCCCTGACAAGCAGAGGGCAGTTTTTCGCGGCGGCGGAAACTGCCCGAAAAGCAAAGTGGGTACCTCTTTGCCCTGCTTGCCACGTTTTCTCCCGTCCTTCGCAGCGATGCTTCTTGTGCTTCCCTGCATAGGTAACTTTTCTCTGAACACTTCGCCGGATGCCTTGTGTTTCTTCGGATATTCGTATATAATGTATCATGTTGAGTATTATCCATGCGGAGGTGCGGTATGAACGGGATCAAGGGCTATATCTCCATTCGGGAGGCGTCCTACCGTTGGGGCGTGTCAGAGCGGCGGGTCAACCAATATTGCGCCGAGGGGCGGATCCCCGGCGCGTCCCGGTTCGGGCGCTCATGGGCGATCCCGGAAAGCGCGGAAAAGCCGTCCGACCCGCGCAGGAAAGCCACGGAAGGAGGCGGTGGATATGATCTCCGATGAAACCGCGTACCGGCGATATCTGGACGGCGAGGAGAAGGCTGCCGATCTGCTGGCGGAACGCTATGGCGATGCGCTGACGCTTTACATAAATGGATACATAAAGGACATCCACGAGGCGGAGGATCTGATGATCGAGGCCTTTTCACAGCTTTTCGCAAAGGAGAGGCCGATTGAGGGCGTGGGCAGTTTTAAGGCATATCTTTACAAAACCGCTCGTCACCTTGCGCTTCGACATAAGCAGAAACACCGTCTTGCATTTCTGTGCTTGGATGAGTTGGACTTTGAGCCGCGGAGTGACTCCCTTGTAGAGACGGCTCTGCTCCGCAGCGAACGAGACCGCCAGCTTTATGACGCTCTCGAAAAATTAAAGGCAGAATACCGGGAAGCACTCTATCTTGTCTATTTTGAAGATATGAGCTATCGCAACGCGGCAACGGTCATGAACAAAAGTGAGAGCCAGATCACAAAACTGGTCTACCGTGGAAAACAAAGCCTGAAAGTGATTTTGGAGCAGGAGGGATTTACTTATGCGGACAAGTGAGGAACGTGCCCGCCTGATCCACAGGCGGACAGCGGAAATCAAACAGGAGCGTCGAATAAAAAGACAGCGGCGACTGGATGCGGCGTGCATGGCGGCCTGCCTGTTTTTGGTGATCGGCATCGGCGCAATGATGCCGGGATTGATGAGGGGCGCAGCGGACGGAAGCATCGTCCACCCTTCGGGGACGGCAAGCCTGCTCGGAAGTCATGCTGCACTGGGTTATATCATAATGGGGCTGCTGGCGTTTCTTCTTGGGGTTTGCGTGACGGTTCTTTTATACCGTCTGCGCCGGAGAGGGGAACGACAGAAGCAGGAGGATGCCGGAGATGGAGAACTTTGAACTCATTGATAACCTTTTTCAGATCACGGTGTTGCTCTGCGCTTGTGTCGCTGCCGGTATTCTTGCCATTCGGCACAGGAACCGCAGCCTCCTGATTTTATCTCTCGCCTATGCCTGCTTTGCCATGGGGACGATATACTATGTGCTGTATCTGGTCATCATTGGTATCTGGCCGCAAGTATTTTATGTGGCGGAGATCTCATGGCTGGCTGCGTGGCTTTTCTACCTGTCCAATATCCCTTGGTGGAGGACAGCCTGCTGCCCGACATCGCCATTTTGGCCGCGGCGTTCATTGCAGCGGTTGCTTTTCTCGACCACGATTTTGGCCCGTCTTATTTTGTTTCCGCACTGTTTGCGCTCACGGCGGGCGCGATCATGTATCTCTCGGTATCTCACATACAAAACGGCAGCTTGTACCGAAAAAGAGACTTTTTTATGATCATCTGCGTTATGTTGCAGGTGTTGTTATATTTGGTTTCTGACTTCACGCACGACTACACGCGCTTTCAGCTCTACTATGCTGTGGACCTTGCGCTGACGTTATCCATGGCGGCGTTGCTGCCTCTGACACTGCGGGAGGTGAAGCAGGCTTGACCTATATTGAAAATATTTTCCTCTGCCTTGCGCTTCCGCTGATTTTATCCATGTTTTTCATCAAGGGGCGCGTTCGGCGCTATGCGCTGTTTTTGACCGTCGGTATGGCCGTTTGCCTGCTCAGCGCCTATGTCAGCAGCTTCTTCATGGGGCAATACGGCGTGGATGGCGCCGTTGCCGCCATCGAGATCACGCCCGTATGTGAAGAAGTCATGAAATTGCTGCCACTGCTGTTTTTCTATCTGATTTTTGAGCCGGAGCCGAAAGAGATGCCTGCGGCAGCCATCGCCATCGCCGTTGGTTTTGCTACCTTTGAAAATGTCTGCTATCTGACGGAAAACGGCGCGGCCAATTTCAATTTTCTGCTGATTCGCGGGATCTCCGCCGGAGCACTGCATATTCTCTGCGGCGTTTTTTCCGGTTTCGGTGTTTCTTATGTCTTTCGCCGCCGCTGGCTAGCAGCGACCGGCACCGTGGGCATTCTCGGCGCCTGCATCGGCTTCCACGCCATCTATAATCTGCTCATCACAGCGGACGGTGTATGGAAAACGGCAGGATACCTCTTTCCGTCGCTGCTCCTCCTCTGCCTATACGCAGCAAAGCAGCTGCTGCCAAGGCAGAACATTTCCTTTGAATAAGTACAGATTTCGCGCGCAGAGCCGTCCCAAATTCGGGGCGGCTCTATTTTTTTGAAATTTTTTCGATTTTGGGTGGAAGGATTTTGGATTTCATGTCTTTTAGGAAGTAGAGGGTCGTTGATTGACCCTGGAAACAAAAAGCGAAAGGAGGCATTGACCATGACCGGCAGAACGGAGCGCCGGATTCGGGAGATCCGGCGACGGACGAGGCAATACAGGAAGTGGTACGAAAGGCGCGTGCTTTCCACCTTAAGCGTGTGCAGTCTGCTTCTCTTTGCCGGGATCGGTATTCTTTTGCGGAAGGTACAGTCGGGCGGCGTCCCCACCGTGACAGACAGCTATGGCTCTGTGCTGCTGCGAGGAGGCACAAGCGCATACGTTGTGGTCGGCATCGCCGCCTTTGCGGTGGGGGTGACAGTGACCATGATCTGCATCCGATGCAAAAAGAAAAAAACGATCCGCATGGAGGCTGCGGAAGAAACGGAGGGAACAAGATGAAAAAACGAATTTTAAGCCTTTTGCTCTGCTGCGTGATGTTGATAGGGTTGCTGCCCACAACGGCATTTGCGGAAGAACCGCTTGTTTGCAGCTGTAAAACGGCCTGCACGGTGGACAACATGAACAAGGAATGCCCTGTCTGTGGAGCGGA
>OGXC01000681.1_pt1 | contig 28404 bp, 20 predicted proteins | sample 1576201 | NCBI WGS metagenome assembly OGXC01 (sample SAMEA3541562, study PRJEB24748) | human gut metagenome | biome: human gut; feature: human-associated habitat; material: faeces | place: China | collected 2012 | reverse complement strand
ATGTCGTAACGCTTCGACTCGTAGAACTCCTCTCCGTTGTAGATCATGGCTTTCCAGCCGTTGTGCGTCGCCGAGAACGACTCGCGCAGGGTCGAGATCACATACTTGAACCCGAACGTCGCGGCCATCTGGCGGAAGATGCCCTTGTAGCCCTCGGCGTTGGTCTCGCCGCCCTCGACGTCGGCGTCGGGCTTGAACCCGAGGCACAGCTCGGCGTCCTCCTCGTTGCCGACGGTGCGCAGGGCGTGGTTATACACTTGTTTCTGGTAGGCGACGACCAGCGCCTCAAAGGCGTTGGTGTCCCCGGCGCACACCTGAGCGATGATGCGCCTTTCCTCGTCCCGGTCCATGGTTTCCTTGCCTTTCTGCGGTCAGTCCCGCAAGTCGCGCTGGATGGCGCGCGTGATGCGCCGCAGGTCGTCGAGTGTCTCGACGTGCACGACCTCCTGCTTGTAGACATTGGCGTGCGGCACACCGCGCAGATACCAGCAAAACTGGCTGCGCGCCTCGAGGCACGCCAGCCGTTCGCCCTTGATCTCGGCGGCAAATTCGATCTGATGCAGTGCCGCCTCGATCCGCTCGCGCAGCGGCGGCAGCGGCGGCTCCGGCTCGCCGGCGATGGCGGCGTTGCCGCGCGCGAACAGCCACGGGTCGCCGAAGCTGCCGCGGCCGACCATTGCCAGATCGGCGCCTGTGTAGCGCAGGATGTGCGCCGCGTCTGCGCCGGAAAAAATGTCGCCGTTGGCGATGACGGGGATCGTCACGGCGCGCTTGACGTCGCGGATGATGTCCCAGTCGGCGCGGCCGGCATACATCTGCACGCGCGTGCGCCCGTGCACGGCGATGGCGGCCGCGCCCGCCTGCTGGCACATCTGCGCAAAGGCCACGGCGTTGACGTTTCCGCCGTCCCAGCCCTTGCGAAATTTCACGGTCACGGGCACATCGACGGCCTTGACGACCGCCTCGATGATGCGCCCGGCGAGCTCGGGATCGCGCATGAGCGCCGAACCGTCGCCGCTGCGGATGACCTTGCCCACCGGGCAGCCCATATTGATATCCAGAATGTCCGCACCGGAGTATGCCAGCGCCATGGGCGCGGCCTCGGCCATGACCTCCGGCTCGTGGCCGAAGATCTGCACGGCGGCGGGGTGCTCGTCTGGCGGCGACCAGAGCAGCTGCTTCGTTTTTTCATCGTGATAGACCAGCGCCTTGGCGCTCACCATTTCTGTGCAGGTGAGGGCGGCGCCCTGCGCGCGGCACAGTGCGCGAAACGGCGCATCGGTCACGCCCGCCATGGGCGCGAGCGTGAGCGGGCCGCAGATCTCGACGTTTCCGATCTTCACCATGCGATCTCGAGCTCCACGGGGCAGTGGTCGCTGCCGTAAATGTCGGAAAGGATGCTGGCCGTCTCGATCTTTTCCGCCGCGCGGTCCGAGCACAGGAAGTAGTCGATGCGCCAGCCGGCATTGTTCTCCCGCGCGTGGAAGCGGTAGCTCCACCACGAGTAGGCGTCCGTCTCGTCCGGATGCAGGGCGCGGAACGTGTCCGTGAAGCCGGCGTGCAGCAGCTCCTGAAACTTCGCGCGCTCCTCGGGGCTGAAGCCGGGGTTGCCGACGTTGCGCTTCGGGTTTTTCAGGTCGATCTCCTCTGCGGCGACGTTCATGTCCCCGCAGATGACGACCGGCTTGTGCCGGTCGAGCGAGCAGACGAATTCGCGGAACGCATCGTCCCAGTTCATCCGGTATTCCAGCCGGCGCAGGCCGTCCTGGGCGTTTGGCGTGTAGACGCACACAAGATAGAATTCCGGGTATTCGGCCGTGATCACGCGGCCCTCCAGATCGTGCTGCGGCAGGCCGAGATTATACTGCACGTCGAGCGGCTCGGCCTTCGTGAACACGGCGGTGCCGGAGTAGCCCTTTTTCTCGGCGCTGCACCAGTACTGATGGTAGCCTGGCAGGTCGAGCGCGATCTGCCCGGGCTGGAGCTTTGTCTCCTGCAGGCAGAAAATATCCGCATCCAGCGCGCGGAACGTGTCCGCAAAGCCCTTGGTCACACAGGCGCGCAGCCCGTTGACGTTCCAGGATACAAGTCGCATTTCGTGTCCTCCGTTTTCACCGCTACGCAGCGGTTGATCGTGATGCCCTGATCGTAGAATTTCGCCTCATAGTCGGTCATGACGCCAACGGGGCCGTCGGCGTGCAGATCGTGTGTGACCTCGCGCAGCTCCCAGCCCTCCTGCTCGAACTGCTCGAGTGAGAAGGCGAACAGCGGGTCGTTGTCGGTCTTGAACCAGATCTCGCCGCCGAGCGGCAGCACGTTTGCATACAGCGCCAGAAAGCCCGCATAGGTCAGGCGCCGCTTGTGCTGGCGGGATTTTTTCCATGGGTCGGGGAAGTTGATGTAGATGCGTGAGACCTCGCCAGGGGCGAACATGTCGAGCAGGTTGGCTGCGTCCCGGTCGAGAAAGCGCACGTTTTCGAGCCCGCGCTCGGTCACGCGCTCCATGCCGACGACCATGGCGTCCGGAACTTTTTCAATCGCGGCGAGGAAGATATCCGGATTTTGCGCCGCAGTGTCCGCTGTGAAGCGGCCCTTGCCGCAGCCAAGCTCCAGATGCAGCGCCTGATGGCCGGGGAAGTGCTCCAGCCAGCGGCCGCGCAGCGCCTCGGGGTCAGTGATCAGCGTGGCCGCGCAGCGCTCCATGCGAGGGACGAGGTTGGGCTTTTTTCGCATTCTCATAGGTTGATGCTCCTGTCATAACAAGTCCTGATTTGATGTTTAGAGCATACCACACGCGCCCGAAAACTGCAACGCAGAAAACCGTTGCGCATTTCTAAAGAATATGTTAAACTTTATTTTATGCAAATTGCGAAATTCCATATCCGGGTGTAGCGCAGCTGGTAGCGCGGGTGGTTTGGGACCATCAGGCCGCAGGTTCGAACCCTGTCACTCGGACCATAAGTCCACCGTAATTTCGATAGAATTACGGTGGGCTTTTTCTGTGCCTGGGAACTGTTTGAAATAAGACTTTTGGCCGTTTTGGCATATAAATTAATCCCGCTGCGGAGAAATTTCGCAGCGGGATTTTCATTTTATGTAGGCTATTTTTGTCATAAGTGTAGCAGTAATCGTTAGATTTACGTATATTCGTTGAATTCGTGTTGCCTCTTTCTGGATGAATAATTCATTTCAGTCTTGAAATATGGAATTAATTTCTTTATAATGAAAATGCGTGGATAACGCAGGCAAAACATATCATTAGAACGAAATGCGCTGATGATTTTTGGTGAAGAAAGCAAATGGGCTTCTAATGTACTCCATTTTACGGACTGAGCCGAAGTTGTATTTTCGTGGAGTTTGCCACTCCACGTGTAACGCAAAACATAGTTATTCTTTTGTATTATAGCACATTACATATTTAAATGCAATTGAATCAACAAAGAAATGGAAGAAAAAAGTATGTTTTTGTCAACTTACGTTAATTTTTTGCGGAGAATTACGTTGACTTAAAGTTCAGCGCAGTCATCCCAGCAGTCTGGATGAAATTAAAATAAGATCCACACCCAACATAATCACTGCACAAGGAGGAATTACAAAATGGCAAAGGGTGAGAATATCTTCAGACGGCGGGACGGTCGCTGGGAGGCTCGGTATATCAAGGGTCGTGAGCTATCCGGAAAAATCAAGTATGGATACTGTTATGGAAAAACATATCGGGAAGCCAAAGAGAAAGCCGCAAAGCGCAAAGCAGCTTTGGCAAATGGAGCTCCCTTACCGACAGCCAGAACGCAAAAACCGTTCTCCAGCTATTGCTTGGAATGGCTACATACAAAGAAATGCACGGTGAAAGAATCGACGTATATTAAATACAGCACCGCGGTCAATAAGCACATCATTCCAAAGCTCGGCGCGTGCCGCCCTCTGGGCTTCACGACGGAACTGATGGACGATTTCATCAAAGAACTGCAATTCGAAGACGAACTGGCGCCAAAGACGGTGCATGATATTCTAGTCGTGCTGCATGGCATTTTGAAGTTCGCTTCCTCGAAGTTTGCAGGCTCATTTCCCGCGGTGGAGATCAACTATCCGAAGATTGGCAAGAAGGAGATGCGCGTTTTGTCCAGAGAAGAGCAGGCGCGCCTCGTTGCCTATCTACATGAGGATCTGGATTCGTGCCGATTTGGTATCTTGCTGGCGCTATGTACAGGCATACGAATTGGTGAACTCTGCGCACTGCGGTGGGAAAGTGTTTCTACAAACGATAAAGCTATCCGAATTGCAAAGGCCCTGCAAAGGCTGCATGACACCAGCGTATCGCAAGGTGCTCGAACAAGGATTGTGATTGGTCCGCCCAAAAGCGATACCTCCGTGCGAACAATCCCTATGACGGAATACGCAACCTGGCTTTGCAGGCGCATGAAACCGCAAAGTTCAGCTGCGTATGTTCTGACCGGAACGGAAGCGTTCATGGAGCCGCGGACATTGCAGTATCGACTGGAAAAGTACACGCAGGCATGCGGTCTGGAGGGCGTGCATTTTCATACGCTGCGCCACACATTTGCGACGCGAGCTGTTGAGGTCGGATTTGAAGTTAAATCATTGTCAGAAATATTAGGACATACCTCTGTGACGATCACGTTGGACCGGTATGTGCACGCTTCGCTGGAACTGAAACGGGATAATATGCAGAAATTGAAGGTAGTGGGTCTATGATCTACGCAGTCAAAACTAGTGTAAGTGAATATCATAAAAACGGGAAAAGCCTTGCATAGCAAGGCTTTTTCTTCGCTTTTGTAGTGGAGTGGCAAACTCCACGAAAGCTCCGCTGACACATCTGCATTAACAAAAGATGTTCGTTTTTGTGCAGCTATGGCGGAGGCGGTACTTACTTGAATTGCGCACCTTGAATGGATATTTTTGTACAGCAATTTGCAAATTCAATATCTGTGTAGAGCCTTTGCCCCTGGACGGCTTCGTGCTGAACCGATGGGGGGCAGAGATACAGATATCAATGTAGGGATGTGAGATATGTGACAACAACAGCGAGCAGCTGTTTGACAGAGGAGCGCTCTGCCGATGTGATCATTCAAATAGCAAAACCTGTATTGGAACAAAAGAAGCTGTACCTGATAACGAAGCGTGCTTTTGACATAGTATGTTCTTTCTTGGGCCTGCTGATTCTGGCAATCCCGATGATAATCATTGCATTGATCATCACTTTGGACTCGCCAGGTCCCCCAATTTTTAAGCAGGAGCGGCTCGGTCTCCATGGGAAGCCGTTTATGATCTATAAATTCAGGTCAATGCGTCTTGACGCAGAGGAAAACGGCCCGCAGTGGGCAGATGAACAGGATCCAAGATGCACACACTTCGGCCAAATTCTCAGACGCACCCGGCTGGACGAGCTTCCTCAGTTCTATAACATCCTGCGCGGCGACATGAGTTTCGTCGGCCCGCGGCCGGAGCGTGCTTATTTCTACGGAGAATTTGAAAAATACATTCCCGGTTTCTCCAACCGGTTAATGGTTGTTCCTGGCCTGACTGGACATGCTCAGGTGAATGGCGGATATTCTCTGAAGCCGGAAGAAAAAATTATCTACGATATGGAGTATATAGAAAAACGGTCGATTTGGATGGATTTGGCGTGTATTGGAAAAACGATCCGCGTCGTTTTGTGCGGCGCGGGCGCCCGATAAAGAAAGATGCGTTTGGAGGACAATCCTAGAATATGAACGAAAGTAAGAAACCGTATGCTTCCGTGGGGGGCACAGAACTGTCACTATGGGATATTACAAAGATCCTGTTGGCAAAGATTCATTGGCTGCTCCTTGCGGGGGTCGTTGCTGCTGCGGGCGTTTATGCAGTAGTAACAATTTTTGTTACGCCGACCTATGAATCTCGAGTGAGTTTTTATGTATATAACAGTGCGGACAATTCTTCACAGGGAACGATCAATAACAGCGACCTCCAGGCGGCGGAGAGCCTTGCTACGACCTATTCAAAGATCCTGGCGAGCAATTCTGTTTTGGATTCCGTCCTGAGTGATTTGAGAGCAGAAACTTCATTGTCGAGAAAGGAACTTAGCCGCATGGTGAATGTCTCCGTTGTGTCGGATACACAGTTGCTGGAGGTGGTAGCGACCTCGACCGATCCGGAGCTTGCCTGTAAGATCGCCAATTCCTTTGCAAAAGTTGCGCCTACTGAAATCGTTCGTATTACCAAGGCGGGCGGCGTCGAGGTCGTGGACCGACCGGAGGTGGCAACGGAAAAATCTGCGCCCAGAACCGTATTTGACAGCGCGATTGGATTTGTGGTTGGCGTGATACTGGCTTCAGTTGCTATTATTCTGCGAATGATGGCCGATACGACCATCTACCTGCCGGAGGACATTGAAAAGTCCGCCGGTGTGACTGTCCTTGGTCAGATACCGGACATCCATGCGACAAATGAGAATGCTGGCTGCTGGAAGCTGGCGGAGGGAGGTGCAGTGCTCTATGGCGAAAAAGAAAGAAAGCCGAAAGGTAGCGATTGAAGCTGTTCGTACAAGCAGGAAACGTCTGCTGACCAATGAATCTCCATTTGCGATAAAGGAAGCCTATGTAAAGTTGCGCACCAGTTTGATGTTCTGCATGACGGCGGATAAGGAGCGCCCATGTACGAGCTTCGCCGTCACTAGCGCAAAGCCCTCTGAGGGCAAGAGCCTGACAGCAGCCAACATTGCCATTAGCTATGCAATGTTGGGCAAAAAGGTTCTCTTGATCGATGCGGATATGCGCAAGCCGACACAGCGCCGCCTTTGGAGGGTGGAGAAGCCTACCGGACTGTGCGATTTTCTTGCAAAAATATCGAAGCTGGAACTGGACAAGGTGAAAGATCTGCCGCTCTGGATCGTTTGCACTGGCACCATCCCACCGAACCCCTCAGAATTGCTTTCATCCGAGCGCATGAAGCGCTTCGTGGAAGAAAGTGCAAAGGTTTATGACTACATTATTATCGACACGCCGCCGATCAATACGGTCGCTGACGCGCAAATTGTTTCGACCTATGTGGACGGTGTGGTACTCGTAGTCAAGTCCGGCGATACGACGGAGGATGAGCTGAACGAGGCCATCGATGCGGTACGCCGTGCGGGCGGAAACCTATGCGGCACGGTGCTCAACGACCTGAATATGAAATCCGTGAAGTATGCTTACAAATATAAATATGGGGGCAAATACGGATATAAGTATTCCTATTCTGAGTCGTATGAAGCGCGGTAATATGAAGCTCGACCTGTCGCTTGACTATCATGCCCATATTCTTCCCGGCTGCGACCATGGGAGCGATGGCCTTGCGACCTCGTTGAAACAGGTGGAGATGGCAGCTTCTGCTGGCGTGAAAACGATCTGTGCAACGCCGCATTTTTACCCGCACAAGGAGTCCGTCGAATCCTTCCTGCGCCGTAGGAAGAAAACTGCAGGGCTGCTGCTCCATGAGCTGCCTGAAAACGCTCCGCTGATTCAGCTCGGCGCAGAGGTGCTGATCTGCGATGGCATGGAACGGTTGGACGGCCTGAACCGCCTGTGCCGTGAGGGTACAAACGAGCTGTTGTTGGAAATGCCGTTTTATGCGTGGCCGGAGTCGATCTGGGACACGCTGTATCTTCTGTGTGACCTGGCGGATATTCAAATTGTCCTTGCTCACGCAGAGCGGTATCCTGCAGAGAATATTGAAAAACTGATTTGTGAGAGCGTGCCGCTCCAGCTCAATGCAGAATGCCTGACAAAGCCGCTGAAACGTAAACGGTATCTTGAATGGATTGAAAATGGATATGTAAAATACCTCGGAAGTGATATCCATATGCTGGGAGATCGGTACGAAGATTGGACTAAATGCCGAAGACTTCTAGGCAAATAATTGGAGCAGAAAGGGGCGCTTTATGAGCGCAGAGAGATATGGAGCATATTCTGTACTTATGTCAGTCTATAGCAAGGAAAACCCGGCATGGCTGAAACTTGCAATTGAAAGCATACAGGATCAAACACTACCGACTAGCGATTTTGTTTTGGTATGTGATGGGCCGTTGACTCCGGAATTGGATGGTGTCATAGCTGAAAAGCATTGTCAGATGGGCGAAATCTTAATGGTCGTGCGGCTTGAGAAAAACGTGGGTTTGGGGAATGCCTTGAATGAAGGAATAAAACATTGCAGGAATGAACTGGTTGCGCGTATGGATAGTGATGATATTGCATATCCAGACAGATGCGAGAAGCAGGTCGCAATCTTCAATAAGTATCCGATTGTAAGTATTTGTTCAGGCACGGTAATGGAATTCTCGAAGAACCCGGAAACTATAAACTGCAAAAGGGTCTTGCCGGAGAAAAACAAAGAAATCATTGAGTTCGCTAAAAAGCGGAATCCGTTTAACCATCCATGTGTAATGTATAAAAAATCGGCAGTAGAGGCAGTAGGCTCGTATCAGCACTTTTATCTGCTGGAGGACTATTATCTGTGGATTCGAATGCTGATGGCTGGTTATGAGGGATACAATATTCAAGAGCCGCTGCTCTATATGAGAGCAGGTACAAGTATGTATAAACGAAGGGCGGGTCGGCGTTACGCAAAAACGCAGATAGAATTGTTCCGTTTCATGTGGAAGCAAGGATTCATAAATGCTTGGCAGTATGCTGAGAGTTGCATTATCCGAAGTAGTTCTGCGCTGTCACCGAACTGGCTGCGCAAGTATATGTATATAACTTTTCTGCGTAGCTAAGGGTGCACATATGAGAGTACTGGAACAACATACGGGAATGACGGCTCATCAGACACTTCTGCTTGAAATGCTGAAAGATATTGATATCGTCTGCAAAAGGCGCCGAATATCATATCAGCTTTTTGCAGGCACGGCATTAGGAGCAGTCAGACATCACGGCTTCATTCCATGGGATGATGATGTGGATATTATAATGTCTCGCAGTGAGTATGAGCGTTTTTTCAAGGAAGCGGCCAAAGATTTTGACGAGACTTTATATTTTGCCCAGCAGGAACACAGCGCTCATTGGCCAATGCCCTACTCCAAATTGCGGCGAAACAATACGACCTGCATAGAGAAGTATTATCCAAAGGATTTGAAGACGCACCAAGGCGTGTATGTCGATATCTTCCCGTGCGATAACCTCTCTGATTGCACTTTGATGCGGAAGATACAGTTTTGTGTATCAAAAATCATTATTGCAAAAAGCCTATATGCTCGTGGGTATGAAACCAATAGCGTGATTAAGAAGCTATTCATGCAGGTATGCCGCATGTTCCCGCTCAAAGGGCTCAAGGCAATTTGTATACGAAAAAAAGATCAGAAATCGCAGTTAGTCCATACATTTTTTGGCGCAGGGAGCAAATACGAGAAAAATATATTCCCGCGGGCATGGATTGAGCAGTCCGTTGAGATGCAGTTCGAGGATGGAGTATTTCCGGTATCTGCCTATTATGACGAGCTGCTGACGAAGCTGTACGGCGATTACCACGCGCTCCCAAATCCGGAGGACAGAAAGTGCAAAGAGCATGTCGCCATTCTGGATCTGGAGCACCCGTATGAAGCGCATCTGTCGGAACTTCATAATATGCAGTTCGACGTTCTTACAAGAAGCATTCGATAAATGCGATTCCGGATATTTTCGAGGAGATAATATGGTAGAACCGCGAGTACTTGTTGTTAGTCACAATGTTTTCAGTTCTTCTGGAAACATGGGGAAAACAATGATGCATATGTTGGCTGGAATCCCCCCAGATAATCTCGCACAATTGTACTTCCATCAGGAGATTCCGACTCGAAGATGCTGTCTGCACTATTTCAGAATGACGGACAGCAATATTCTGCATTCGCTGTTTACACGAAAAACAGAGTTCAGGGTCTTTGATGCATCAGACATTGATGAATCGGCGGTGCAGAGCAGAACCGACACAGGCTGGCTGGCGAAGGTATATCAGTTTTCCAGACGGCGTACATCATTCATCTATTTTTTGCGGGACACAATGTGGAGATTCGGCAAATGGAAAACCAAGGCGCTTTTGGAGTGGGTGCAGGCATTTGCCCCTAATGTCATATTTTTAGCGGCCGGAGACTATGCGTTTCCCTATCGTATCGCCATCTGGCTGTCGGATTTCCTGCACATTCCGATTGTGATGTGGTGCGCAGATGATTTCTATATTGAGCCGCTGAATCATGGACCTTTTTTTCGTCGAATACAATGCCAACAGCTGGTGAAGCTGGCCCGAAAGGTCATTCATCGGGGCGGGACTATTGTTACGATCAGTGACATGATGCAAAGAGATTATGCACGCTTGTTTCAAGTTCCAACAAAAACGATCCGAATCTCAAGTGCAATTAACCATTACTCGCTGCCTGCTGATTTCCGGTCGGGTGTTGTTTATGTTGGGAATTTGGGAATCAATCGCATTGTACCGCTGACTGAACTGGGGCGTGCGCTCAGGGCAGCCGCAATAACTGGATTTGAGACAATCAATGTATACTCCGGTGAGCGGAATTCCACAATTCTTCAACAAATCAACAAGGGAAATGGATTGACTTATTGCGGATGTATTTCTGAGCGAGAGGTTGAGCGGCTCTTAGGGACAAGTAAGTTTATTATCTTTACTGAAGCCTTTGATAACAAATCAATTTGTCGTACTAAGTATTCCCTTTCTACAAAAATTGCAGAAAGCCTACGAAGCGGAGCATGCATTCTTGCGTATGGGCCATCTGAAATTGCAGCAATTGATTATTTGAGACGTTATCGTGCTGCATACATACTCGAAAAAGCAGAAGAACTTCCTAATGCAATACGGCATTTATGCGAAGAAGCCAATGAGTACAGTCATTATACACTATGCGCACAATCATTGGCCGAACAGTTTCATAGCGCTGAAGTTAATGAAGAATGTCTAAGAGATATTTTCGTGGAAGCAATTAGTAATTATAAAACTGCGGAGGTCAAGGAATGCAAGACGACAAAGTGACAAGCAAACAAAACAAAATCCGAATACGCCAAAGGAATGCAGGGATGACATATCGAAAATGGATATCAGTATTTTTGTGCGTCATATTCGTGTGTGGCCTGTTGGCCGGGTGCGGCAATGACAAAGTGCAAGAAGAACAGAATGATAATGTTTCTGCAAATACGATTCCAGAAGATGTAGTCGTTCATACGGACTACGGTGATCTGCATTATCCGGATCGTTGGCAGGAGTATGTTACCATTCGCCAGGAGCAGAACGGCAACACGATTGCGGTTACCTTTGAAACCAAGAGCGGAGAAGAAACCTATGAATTGTTCAAGGTTTTAATTGGTGATGACAGCAGTGAGGTTGTCGGCAGCCTGACGGACGACACGGGAACCCAGCGAAATGTTTATCTACATGTTGAGGAACTGCCTGCCGATTCTGGCTTGGAAGAGACAGAGCAGACCCGCTTCTACGCAATGCAAGAGGACTTAAATTATCTGATCGATCATTTAAGCTGAATGTAATTACAATAGGAGGAGAACTGTTATGACAAGTAGACTGGTGAAACGACATTTGTCTTTGTGCCTTGTTCTTGTGATGCTGCTGACAGCTATGCTGCCGGTCAGCGTCTTCGCGGCGGGCTCAAACGATGAAGGCTCTGCTGCTTCCGGGGGGAACGCAGCTGCAAGTACGATGATTTCAGACTATGCAACATTCCTTTCCTGTTTCAAGGTTCTGGAAGGCTATGCCCAGACCTATGCGGAAGAAAATGCCGGTGAGGATGCCAATGCGCTGATCATCAACTATATCCGTACAGGCGTGGAGCGGTACACCTCCGGCACTTGGGAAATGGTCTGCGGCAAGGAGAATACTGCCTTTACCGCCTATGTTTCCGAGCAGGATACCGCGAACAATACCTCGGCTTCTGCACTGAAGAACTTGGGCAACTTCACATTGCCCAATGGCAATAAAGTTGACCTTGGCCATGTGTTTGGCGCAATGGATGTGGCCAACTATGCCAAGGCGCAGGGGATGACTGCGGCTGTTGTGCAGGCACGTGCCGATATGGGCAGCTGGGCCGGTGACATCGCGGACCTGATGTTCTGCGCCGAAAATGTGGACATCCCCGATAAGGTGGATACCACGGAGACGGACGTTGACATTCTGGCTGCCAACATTCGTACAAAATACCTCGGTGTAGATTACGGCACACTCAACAGTGTGGGTCACTCCTTCACTGATACGGACCTCTATGGCGACATGGATGCGTTCTATCTCACAACGGAGATGAACCGCGGCGGTGTGGCGTTGAGCACGATCATTGAGAACTACTTTACCGCAGGGCTTACAGACGCAAGCCGCGCTTCCTACTTCCTGACCAACCGTCTGGGCGGCATGGTCACCAAAGACGGTATCCGGAGCAAGGTTCTGAGCACCTATACCGGGAATACCCTGATCGGTGCGCTGGAGAGCTCGTACTCGCTGACAGATCTGCCCAATTGCGAGACGCTGCGCAAGGCCTGCTGCTATGCATTTGCGGATTATCTGTTTGATCTGGCTGGCGATCCCAACGGCACGGATCCCGTTGATCCCGACCCGGTCGATCCGGATCCTAAGCCCGAGCCGAAGCCGGATAATGCCTACTATTCTGTGTTTTCTTCGGACACGACGACGGTCGCGCCCGGTGTGACGCAGACGATCAACTATGCACTGACCAAGGACGACAAGCAGATCGTCTACTACATTGCCACGGCGGATATCGCCCGGGAGGATGTGAGCATCCACGCCAATTATCACGACAACGATCCGAGCCAGGGCTGGGCAATGTCCCGCGTGTCCGATCAGATGGCGGCGGCTCAGAAGCGGCATTCCGATCCGTCCGATGCGGCAAACTACGTCGAGCACTACAATGCAGTGGTCGGTGTCAACGCTGACTTCTACAACATGACCACCGGTGCCCCCAGCGGCGCTCTGGTTATGGATGGTGTCGAGTATCATGGCGGCACCTCCAAAAACTTCTTTGCGATCCTGAAAGACGGGACTGCCATGATCGGCGGGCCCAGCGATTACGCAGCTTATCAGGATCAGATCCAGGAGGCTGTCGGTGGCAGCGTTTATCTGGTCAAGGATGGGAAGCCTGTCGTGACTAGTGCGGCGGACTATTATAACAGCCGTCATTCCCGCACTTGTGTGGGTATCACTGCTGAGGGCAAGGTCGTCATGATGGTGCTGGACGGCCGTCAGGAACCCTTCTCCGCTGGCGGCACTGCTGAAGAACTGGCACAGATCATGCTGGACGCAGGCTGTGTGACCGCAATCAATCTGGATGGCGGCGGTTCCACTACCTTCGTAGCGAAGCAGGAAGGCAGCAATACGCTCACGGTTGTGAACCGTCCTTCGGATGGTTATGAGCGTTCCGTTAGTTCCTCTCTGATGGTGGTCTCCACGGCCCCTGTCTCTACGGAGTTTGATCATGCCCTGATCACCTCTGCTTACGATTACTTGACGAGCGGCGCCGCGGTTCGTCTGGTTGCTTCCGGTGTCAGTGTGTCCGGCAGCGCTGCGGAACTCCCTGCCAATCTTACATGGAAGTCCGCAGATGAAACCATCGGTACCGTCTCTGAAGATGGTGTTTTCACCGCCGTCAAGAAAGGCAGCGTGGAAATTCAGCTCCTGTCCGGTGACACGGTGATCGGCAGCAAGACGCTTACCGTGGTCGAGCCGAATGGACTGAAATTTTCCAAGACAAGCATCAACGCCATCTACGGGGATTCGGTTCGCCTTCCCCTGATCGCAACCTATAATGAGAATCCCGTCGCTGTATGCGCGGGCGATATCACATTTGAACTGAGCAACAGCGCAGCAGGTACTGTGGAAGCTGCGAACAATGGCTTTGCCTTTACTGGCAGCGAGGGATCCGGCCTGCGCAACGTTACCATTACGGCTATGATCACGCGGGACTATTCCATCAGTGCCACGATCAAGGTCGCCATGTACAGTGCCAATCAGGCGATTTTCGACTTTGACAACGCCACAGGCGGCGACAGAACCTTCGCATGGACAAGAGAAGTCTCCAACGCGGAATATCTCCCCGGCGGCGACGGCGAGACAGACCGCTATCATGTGATCGATCCCAGCCAGCCCATGAACGTCACCTATGTCTTTGGACTGGATATGATGACGATCAAGATGCCTGAAAAGCTGGAGCCGCTTCTGTCCATGGTTGCTGGCGGCGATATTTCCGGCATCACGGCCTGGGATCTGCTGCTCCAGCTGGCAGAGCGTGTCAGCCCGAAGACTGAGGTGACGGTGAAGTTCCAGTTCGACCAGAATGTCGATGTGGACATTTCCAACCTGACGGTGTCGAATGATTATTTCCGTCTGACGTCCGCATCCATGGACGAGAATAATCTGCTCACGGTGAAGTGCAATTTCATCAAGCAGAGCCAGGCCATTGATCCTGAAACGGCCAACCCCATCTGCATTCTCAGTGGTGTAAAGATGACCGCTAAGAACGGCGCGAATCAGACGCTGACAATTACGAACGCTGGTTCGATCGGCTATGATATCTATCTTGGCGCAAACGCACTCTACAACATGGCCAAGCAGACCTCCTTCCAGGAGCAGTATGGGATCTATCCCTATGAGGAGCCGGAAAATGTCACACATCCCAAGGGCGGCCATTTTTACTGCGAATCGTATCAGGAGTTCACGGATCGTTTCATCCTGGACAACGGCTCCTGGTCCGGCTGGAAAACGGTCAACGGTATATCCTACTACTTCGTCGAAAACAATGCCTTGAAGGGTATCCACAAGGTCCCTGGCCTCAACGATGAAAGCAACGAGTATTTCTACCAGTTCAATGAGACGACCGGTGCTTGCGAGGGCAAGGTCACAGGTCTGTTCGAACTTGACGGCGCACGGTACTACGCCATCAACGGTGTGGCCAAGTCTGGCTGGTGGAACCTGACGGATGCAGATGGTGAGAACAGCTATTATTACTTTGATAAAGAGACATTCAAAGGACTGAATGGCCCGAGTAGAGCATTCTTCGAGAATGTGACGTACACGTTTGATAACGGAAAGCTGTTGAAGGGAGAATGGCTGACAACCGATCAAGGAACCAAGTATTATTATGGGCCGACATTCGTACAGGGAAAATGGTATACGGTTGAAGGCGAAAAGTACTATTTCGACCCGCAGGGCTATCGTTATACAGGGCTTAGATATGTGAAAGAAAGCTACAATCACGATGATCATATCTACTGGTATGACTTTGGCGAAGATGGGATTTGCCACGGCGTATATCAGCACACAGGCCTCTTCTATCTTAACGGAAATACGTACTACACCATCGACGGAATGGTCTGCTTTGGCCTGTATTTAGCGGAAGATGGATACTACTACTATTTTGGAAGTGGCAATTATACCGCTGTTAAGAACACCCGTCACTGGGTATCCTTCCCGAATGACACTGGTCTTGCACAGGCGTTCTACGATTTTGACGAAAACGGCAGGATGATTATTGATAATCCGGATCCGAGCAAAAACGGCATTGTCAACGAAGACGGTACGCTCTATTACTACGTGAATGGTGTCAGGAACTATGCCGGTCTGATTCAAATTGACGGTGACTACTATTACGTGAACAGTTCCTGCAAAGTAGTCACGAGTCAGCGTTACTGGGTATCTAAGACCAATGATCTGCTTCCTGCCACCTTCTATAACTTCGATGCAGACGGTAAGATGACGGATGCACCGATTCCGACGCCGGATCCTGACCCGAATCCCAATCCTGATCCCGGGGTGAAGAACGGCATCGTCAACGAGGATGGCGAGCTGTATTACTATGTCAATGGCGTCAAGACCTACGCGGGCCTGATCCAGATCGACGGCGATTACTACTATGTGAACAGCTCCTGCAAGGTCGTAACAAATTGCCGTTACTGGATTAGCAAGACCAATGATCTGCTGCCCGCAACCTTCTATAACTTCGATGCAGACGGCAAGATGACTGATGCACCCATTCCGACGCCTGACCCCGATCCTAATCCCAATCCTGATCCCGAGGTGAAGAACGGCATCGTCAGCGAGGACGGCGAGCTGTATTACTATGTCAATGGTGTCAAGACCTACGCTGGTCTGATTCAGATTGACGGCGATTATTACTATGTGAACAGCTCTTGCAAGGTTGTTACCAACCAGCGCTATTGGATCAGCAAAACCAACGACCTGCTGCCCGCTACCTTCTATACCTTTGGTGCAGACGGTAAGATGACGGATGCACCGATTCCGACGCCTGAGCCTGATCCCGAGCTGAAGAACGGCATCGTTAGCGAAGATGGCGAGCTGTATTACTATGTCAATGGCGTCAAGACCTATGCCGGTCTGATTCAGATCGATGGTAACTACTACTATGTGAACAGCTACTGCAAGGTCATCACCAACCAGCGCTACTGGATCAGCAAGACCAATGATCTGCTGCCCGCAACCTTCTATAACTTTGATGCAGACGGCAAGATGACCGATGCACCGATTCCGACGCCTGAGCCTGATCCCGAGTTGAAGAACGGTATCATCAATGAAGATGGTGAGTTGTATTACTATGTCAATGGTGTCAAGACCTACGCTGGTCTGATTCAGATCGACGGCGATTATTACTATGTGAACAGTTCTTGCAAGGTTGTTACCAACCAGCGCTATTGGATCAGCAAAACCAACGATTTGCTGCCCGCCACCTTCTATACCTTTGGTGCAGACGGCAAGATGACCGATGCACCCATTCCGACGCCGGATCCCGATCCAGTCGATCCTGCAAAGAACGGTATCGTCAGCGAGGACGGCGAGTTGTATTACTATGTGGACGGCGTCAAGACCTATGCTGGCCTGATCCAGATCGACGGCGATTACTACTATGTGAACAGCTCCTGCAAGGTCATCACGAACCAGCGCTATTGGATCAGCAAAACCAACGACCTGCTGCCCGCCACCTTCTATACCTTTGGTGCAGACGGCAAGATGGTCAAATAACCAAAAGACCCATGGGGTATGGTGATTTTAGCGCCATACCCCATGGAAGATACGAATACGAAAAGGAGTACGTATTGCTTGATCTTGTATTTATCTGGCTGAAGGAGCATTCACTGATCGTGCTCCTGCTTCTGGGAACTATCTTCAATGTGTTCTGGCTGTACAGGATGCGGCGGCAACTCCAAATGAAATGGTACGCCGTGATAGCATTCTCGGTGCTGCATACGGTATGTGGTGTTTTGAGTGTAAAAGCATTTGCGTTTCTGGAAACCGGAGATGCTGGCAACATGAGCTTATTCGGCGGAGTGTTCTTTATGCCAGTGCTTTATTTCATCAGCGCAAAGGTTTCAAAACGCAATATCAAAGCCGTTTTTGATATTTTTACGATTTGCATGATCTTCACGGTGATGTGCGCTCGGGTCAACTGCATCGTCTCTGGATGCTGCGCTGGCTTAGTCATACCGGGAACGCACGTTCACTTCCCCACAAGGGAACTCGAGATCCTCTATTATATTGTGATGCTGATTCTGCTCATCCCCAGAGTGAAAAAGAGCAAGAACCCCGGCAGTATTTACCCACTTTATATGGCATCCTATGGAGCGTTCCGCTTCATTGATGAATTCTTCCGGACGTCCTCTACGGGGATGCTATTCCACCTTTCTCATGTCTGGGCAGCCATCGCATTTGCGGCGGGACTCAGCATTTACATAGAAATAAACGCCAGAAATCATCAAAGAAAGAAGGTAATAAAGAAATGAAAAGCACATTGAAGCGATTCCTTTCGCTTGTGCTCTGCATGTTCATGGTCATGGTACTGCTTCCAAATGTGACCATGACAGCGTTTGCAGCAACCAGTGGCACTGTGACAGGTTTAACCGACGAAAATATCGGGCTGAGTTTTGAAGGTGATGCAGATGATGCTTGGTCGGCCAATGGTACGAGCATTATCGGCGCAGCTACCAGTACAGGCGGAACATGCAGTGATACACAGCATAGTTCCACACTGACAATTACAAATAAGAAGTCGACAACAGCAACCCTTTCTTTTGACTATACCATTGAACAGAATAGTGGAACGATTCAGGTAGATGGTACTGTAGTTTCTTCGGGTGCCAGTTTTACCAAGGAACTGGCGGCAAACGAGAGCGTTAAAGTATACATCAAGTCTGGCAGCACCAGTGCTGCCACGAAGATCACCCTTACCAACGTGGTTCTGGTAAGCAATGTCAATGCAACTGCGACTTTCGTGCCTGCTGAAAACGGTACTTATACAGTAGACGGAAAACTCATTACCGAGGAATACAGCAACACGCAAAGCTCCATGACTGCTTATCGGGTAGTGGCGACTCCGGCGGATGGTTATCAGTTCATGGGCTGGTATGATGTTTCTAACGAGAAATATATCAGCACGTCTGCAAAGGCTGCGTTGAACATTGAAAATGACTGCACTATCACAGCGCGGTTCGCAAGTAAAACGGCGGCCCTGTTTGAAACCGGCGGCCAGCGGTTTGACGATCTGGGCGATGCGGTTTCCTATGCACAGGCAAACAGCCAGTCCAAGATCACCTTGGCTACAAACGGTTCGATCAGCGGTACTTATACCATCCCGACGGGTATTACCCTGCTGATTCCGTTTGATGAGGCGGGAACGCTGTATACGGATGCTCCTGCGGCGATTCGGACGACTCCCGAGTCTAAGCCTTTCCGAACGCTGACGATGAGCGAAGGCACTTCTATTACCGTCAATGGTGCCATCAGTTTGGGCGGCAGATATTTTGCAGCTGGCGGCGGTCAGCAGGGACGTCCCATTGGCGATTACGGCTATATCAAAATGGCGGATAACAGCTCCATCACGGTAAAGAACGGCGGCAAACTCTATGCATGGGGCTTTATCTCCGGCAGCGGCTCTGTTCTGGCGGAATCTGGCGCAACCGTGTATGAGTTCTATCAAATCGCGGACTTCCGTGGCGGCAGCGCATCTTCCGGCATGGGCCATGGGGTGTTCCCATTTTCGCAGTACTTCGTACAAAATATCGAAGTTCCCTTGACGTTGAATGCCGGCGCCAATGAACAGGTTTACAGCGGCGTTTTTGCAATGAGCACCACATATACTACTGCTATTAATTTCATTGGTGACAACGGTATGTTCAAAGTGGAATCCGGTAGCTTTACTAAGGATTACGATGAAAAGACAGACCGTCTTGTATTCACAGTAAACGGCGAGGCGGCATTGAACACGTTGTCGCTGACGCTTGCAAGCATGGATGTCGACTCTGCAAGCTATGTGCTGCCTATCACCAACAACATTACCATCAATATTCAGTCCGGCAATGTGACCATCAATCAGGATGCAGCTCTGCTGGCGGGCGTTGAGGTCAATATTGCCGAGGGCGCTGGCCTGACGGTTGCAAACGGGAAGAATATCTATTTCTATGACAGCGATGAGTGGAACTCCGACAACTTCGTCTGGGGCCCCTGCAAGTTTAAGTCCGTGGCCTATGCGCCTGGTAAGGCATATAACCGTTCTAACAACGATTTGGTCGATGCCAAGATGAATGTGAACGGCAGTGTAACGGCGATTGGCGCCATCTACACCACCAAGGGCGGTGCAAATATCTGCTCCAGCAACGGCACCGGTAAGTACATTCAGCAAGGCACACCCGGTACGGAAACCGAAACCTATCAATATAATGCGGGCAGCAATGCAGTGACTATCCCCATCACCGCTGCCAAGCTACACAACGCAGACGGCTCTTACACCGAAACTGCGACCGCAAACGCTGGCGATGTTATCAACTATGTCAATGGCGTCTGGGGCGGCGAAGAGCCTGCGGAGCTGACGGTTACCTTTGAAGCCAACGGAAGTGCGGAATACCCGGTCGAAGGCACGATGGCCCCGCAGACCGTAACTGCAAAGAAGGATACGGCGCTGAATGCAAACACCTTCACCCGTGAAGGCTACAACTTCCTGAACTGGAATACGGCGGCTGACGGTACTGGCGACTCCTATGCGGATGGTGCGACTGTTAATCTGACCGAGAACACCACTCTTTATGCTCAGTGGGAGGACAATCATTCTCTCACCAAGGTGATCAACAAGAAGGATGCCACCTGCACCGAGTGCGGCTACACCGGTGATACAGTCTGCGCCATCTGCGGCAAGGAAATCACCAAGGGTGAAACCATTCAGATCAAGGGTCATACTGAGGTCATTGACCCCGCAGTCGCGCCGACCTGCACCGAGCCCGGCAAGACCGAGGGCAAGCACTGTGATGTTTGCAAGGAAGTGCTTGTTAAACAGGAGGTAGTCCCTGCGACCGGCCACAAGCCGGAGATTCGCAATGCGGTCGAAGCGACGCTTACGACGCCCGGTTACACCGGCGACACCTACTGCTCTGTCTGCAATGAACGGCTGAAACAAGGCGAGGAAATTCCTAAGACCGGCGCACATATCACTTGGGTAATTGATGGCCAGGTCGTAGCTGAGGAAGATTATCTGAAGGGCACCATGCCTTCCTTCAAGGGCAGCACAGATAAGGCTCCTGACGAGAACTACCGCTACACCTTCACCGGCTGGAGCCCGGAGGTTGTGGTTGCTGAAGAGGATGCCACTTATACGGCACAGTACTCTGCAACTGCACGTGTGTTCTACACCATCACCTTCAACGCCAATGGTGGCGAAGGCAGTATGGAGCCTCAGCGCTTTGAGGTCGGTGTGGACACTGCCTTGAATATCAACGCCTTTACCCGTGAGAACTACAAGTTCAACGGCTGGAACACTGCCGCAGATGGCAGCGGAGCCACCTATGCCGATGCGGGCGCAATTCTTGAACTGACCGGAGATATGACGCTGTATGCACAGTGGCAGATCTGGAACGGCTGGTTTACGGATGTGAACGGCAAGCAGTACTACCAGAACGGCGTACTGCAGAAGACCGGTTGGACCGTCATTGACGGCAATACCTATTATCTGGACACCGAAACCGGATACGCGGCTACCGGAATCACGACACTGGTCCCCAATGGAGCAACGGAAGAAGCCCGCTGCGTCTTCGACGCAAACGGCGTATTCCAGAGCAACGTTACCGGTGTTTACAGCGTCGGAGCGGACACCTATTGGCTCAACAGCGGCATCATCGAAGAAGAAGCCGGCCTGAAGCGCGTTGTCAAGGAGAACGGCGAGGTCAACTATTATTACTTCGCGGTTCAGAAGAATCTGGAGGAGCGTGAGGGCCTGACCCTCTCGGCGGCGGTGAAGAGCACTGTGCTGAACGGCAAGGATTGCTGGCTCCACAAGACCAATGGCCTTGCGCTTCCTGAATGGGGCTACTACTTCGATGAGAACGGTGTCATTCTGCACGACGAGGACACCGGCAAGAACGGAATCCTGAAGGCTGGCGAAGATCTCTTCTACTATGTCGACGGCATCAAGGCTCCTGCAGGTATGATCAAGATCGGTGACGATTACTACTATGCCAACAGCAAGGGCCAGCTGATCGTGAACCAGACCTACTACTGCTCCAGAATGAACGGTCTGATGGAGGAAGGAACCTATGCCTTTGACGCAAAGGGCAAGCTCATTCCGGGTGCTACGGACAAGAATGGCATCGTGAAGGACGATGACGGCGTGCTTCGTTACTATGTCAACGGCAAGGTAACCTATGTTGGCCTGATTGAAATTGACGGTGATTTCTACTATGTCCGCAGCAGCGGTGAGGTCGTGAACGATTGTGTGTACTACATTTCCTGGACGCATGGCCTGAAGGAAGCCGGCTACTACACGTTCGATGAGAACGGAAAGCTGACCGGCACTCCGAAGAATGGCATCGTCGAGGAAGATGGTGTTCTGCATTACTATGTCAACGGAACACTGACCTATGCGGGCCTCATCAAAATTGGCGATGATTATTACTATGTGAATTCCAAGTGCGAAGTGGTACGCGATTGTGATTACTACATTTCCTGGACGCATGACCTGATGCCCCAGGGCAGATATCACTTCGACGCAGATGGCAAGCTGACAGGCAGCGTCGCACCTCTGAAAAACGGGATCTACGAGGAAGACGGAAGCCTGTACTTCTACAGGAACGGTGAACGTACCTATGCCGGTCTGATCCAGATCGACGGCGACTACTACTATGTGCGTTCCACCTGTGAGGTCGTCCATGACCGCAGCTACTATGTGTACTGGACGCACGGCCTGATGCCGGAGGGATATTACAACTTTGACAGTGCTGGCCGGATGATTCTGGACAGCGAAACCGAGTAAATACACTGGAACCGCCGGGGCGCACCTTGGCGCCTCGGCGGTTCTCTTTTATCACACAACATCGGAGATGAGAAGGATGAAAGTGCTGTTTGTCAATTTGGTATATGGGACTGGAAGCACTGGAAAAATCATCGCTGATATCATGAACCTGCTGAAAAAGTATGGCAATGATGTAAAGACTTTATACGGTACGGGAGCATGCTCCGACAATGCGGACACAGTGAAGGTGTCTGGAAAGCTGGAGTATTACTTTCACAATGCAGTATCACGATTCACAGACCATGCGGGACTATATTCCTGGGCGGCGACCAGAAAGATGATCCGAGAAATCAGAGCGTTTCAGCCTGATCTGATCCATCTGCACACGCTGCACGGCTTCTATGTGAATTACGAGATGCTGTTCCGCTTTTTGAAGGAAGCGAATATTCCCGTCGTTTGGACTTTGCATGATTGCTGGACTTTTACCGGCCATTGCACACATTTCTCGCAAGTCAAGTGTATGCAATGGCAGACCGAGTGCCGGGACTGCAAATTGCTGTACCGGTATCCGCAATGCTATTGGAAAGGCGATGTAAGGCATAACTTCCTTCGCAAAAAGAATGCCTTTACCGGTGTAAAAAGTCTGACCATCACAACGCCCTCGCAATGGCTTGCGGATCAGGTTTCACAGTCGTTCCTACAGAACTATCCGAGAACCGTTATTCCCAACGGGATTGACCGCACGATTTTCCGCCCACAGTCCAGCAGCTTGCGTGAAAAGTATCATCTGGAAGATAAGAAAATCGTCCTCGGGGTAGCCAATGCATGGAATGCACGCAAGGGATTGCCAGACTTGTTGACGCTTGCTGGCCGCCTCGGCTCTGACTATCAGGTGGTTTTGATTGGCCTAATCGAAAAGCAACTGCCGAATATTCCTTCCAATGTGCTTGGGCTTTTACGCACGGCAAATCAAATCGAATTGGCGCAATGGTACTCTACCGCAGATGTGTTTGTGAACCCTACCTATGAGGAAACCTTTGGCCTGACTACGGTAGAGGCCCAGGCATGCGGAACGCCAGTGGTGGTATACGAAACGGACGGTTGTCCTGAAACGGTAGCACCGGGAAATGGACGCTTGATTCCGCAGGGCGATATGCAGGCACTGGAGAATGCCGTGAGAGACGTGGCAGACAGCAACTGGCGTGCGGACCCTAAAAAAATGGTGCGTTTTGACAAGGACACGGTGTATCAAGGCTATGTCAAACTCTATGAAAATGTTTTGTCTACTTTGGGAAAAGGGCGTGTGATGGCCACATGAGAATTCTTTTTTGCAGTAACTACTTTACGCATCATCAGATCCCCCTATCCGATGCCCTCTATGAATTGACAAATCACAACTATTGCTTCGTGGCACATAAAGAGATGGATGCAGAGCGAAAGGACCTCGGATGGGGAAATGATTTGGTGCGTCCATATACCTGTTCGGCATCAGACCAGGAGGTTCAGAAGCAATTAAATGATCTGGATGTTTTGATAGCAGGTTCCTTTCCAGAGCGTCAGACAAAGGAATACGGCAAAAAGGCCAAATTGTTTTTCCGATATTCCGAGCGACCGCTGAAAGCTGGAAATCCTGTTTTGAAATATATACCGCGATTTCTCAAGTGGCATTATTACAATCCACCTTGGCGGAAGACATATATGCTCTGCGCCAGTGCCTATACCGCGGGGGATTATGCAAAATTCGGCCTTTTCCATAATCGGTGCTACAAATGGGGTTACTTTCCGGAGACGATCCGGTATCCCAGCATTGATGACTTGATTGACCGCAAAGCAAAAGCAACCATTTTGTGGTGTGGACGCTTTCTGGACTGGAAGCATCCGGACGATGTGATTGAGGTTGCAAAGAGACTCCATGAGGCAGGATGCTGCTTCAAAATCGAGATGATCGGTACCGGTGAGATGGAGCGGCAGCTCAAGCAACAGGCTTCGGAAGCTGGACTTCTGGATGAAAATGTACGGTTTCTTGGGGCCATGTCTCCGGAAGCCGTGCGTCGTCATATGGAAAGCGCAGGCATCTACTTATTCACAAGTGACCGCCAAGAGGGCTGGGGCGCTGTGTTAAACGAGGCCATGAACAGCGGCTGTGCGGTGGTTGCCAGCGATGCAGCAGGGGCAACACCTTACCTCGTAAATGACGGCGTGAATGGAAGCGTTTATCACTCCGGCAATATTCAGGAGCTTTATGAAAAGGTACGACGGCTTCTTGAAAATACGACTATGCAGTATAGCTTTGGAAAAGCGGCGTACCTGACGATTACAGAATTGTGGAATGCAGAGGTTGCCGCAAAGCGATTTTTGCAGCTATCGCAGGCACTTTTGAACGGCACAGACGCTTCCGGCTTGTTTGCGAACGGTCCATGCAGCCTCGCAAAGCCGCTGCGGGAGGACTGGTATCAAAGATGAAGTTGAAGACTATCAAAAAACGAATTGTGATTTACCTTGTCAATCATGTCTTGGCCGGAACACGTTTTTTCCCCGCAAAGAGGAGCCTTCTTCGTTCCATCGGCTATGAGATCGGAGAAAATACCAAAATTGTCGGGCCGATTCATAATACAGGGACGCTCCGCATTGGTGCGAATTGTTGGATTGGATGCAATCTCACTGTCCATGGAAATGGGACAGTGACGATTGGAGATAACTGCGATATTGCTCCGGATGTCACCTTCCTGACAGGTGGACACCAGATGGGCGACCATAGCAGGCGGGCTGGAAAAGGCGAATCCTATCATATTACAGTAGGCAGCGGCGTATGGATCGGTGGTCGGGTTACGCTCCTATTGAATACGAGCATTGGGGATGGAAGTATGATCGCAGCCTGTGCCTGTGTTCCTAAAGATGTGCCGGCGGATACGATGGTGGCCGGTGTCCCAGCCAAAGTGATGAAGGAGCTTGAAGATTTTGCTGCAGTCGCTCAGAAAGAATAAAGTCGTTAAAAATGCCGGATGGATCATCGGTGGCAAAGTGGCGAACAAGCTGCTGGCCTTTGTCGTTGGTATTTTTGCGGCGCGCTATCTTGGCCCAAGCAATTACGGCCTGATCAATTACGCGGCGGCATATGCGGCATTCTTTGCCTCGCTCTGTACGCTTGGCATTAACAGCGTGATCGTTAAGAACTTTGTGGATCATCCGGATCAGCAGGGCGAAACGATTGGAACGACCCTGCTGCTGCGGGCGATCTCAAGTCTGCTGTCTGCGCTGGCAATCATCGGCATTGTCAGTGTTGTGGACAGAGGGGAACGTCTCACCATTGTGGTTGTGGCGCTGTACAGCATTGGCCTCATTTTTCAGGTGTTTGATACCCTCAACTACTGGTTTCAGGCCAGGCTCCAGTCCAAGTATTCCGCCATTGCCGAACTCGTCTCGTATGCGGCAATGTCTGTGTACAAAATTATTTTGCTTGCGCTTGGGAAAAGCGTGGAATGGTTCGCCGTTGCAAGCGCATTGGATTACATCGTACTTGCGGTGTTTTTGCTGATTGCTTATTTCAAAAATGGCGGAACAAGATTCCGTTACTCTCTGGAAAAAGCAAAGGAGCTTCTGCAAAGCAGCGGCAGCTTTATCATAGCCGGGCTGATGGTCTCCATCTATGCTTGTACAGATAAGCTGATGCTCAAGCAGATGCTTGGCGCAGATGCCGTCGGACATTATTCACTTGCTTCGACGGTCAGCGTTTCATGGGCCTTTATTCTCTCAGCAATCATTGATTCCCTTTATCCGGAGATCGTGCAGAGTTTTCAGAAAGACCGCCTGCGCTATGAGCGGAAGAACCGGCAGCTCTACGCAATTGTTTTTTATGTGTCCCTGTTCGTATCCGCAATGATCTGCCTTGTCGCAAAGCCTTTTATTTTGATTCTCTATGGAGAAAACTATCTGCCGGCAGTCGGGCCTCTGCGCATCGTGGTTTGGTACACAGCGTTTTCCTACCTTGGTGTTGCCAGAAATGCATGGATGGTATGTGAAAACAGGCAGAAATATCTGAAATACCTGTATGTCAGTGCGGCTGCACTTAATGTTGTGCTGAACCTTGCGCTGATCCCATCGTGGGGAGCATCTGGAGCCGCTGCGGCCTCGCTAATCACCCAGGCTTCGACAACAGTGATTCTTCCCGCAATAATAAGGCCTTTGAGACCAAACTGTAGACTGATGCTTGATGCAGTACTTTTTCGCGGGATTTTTCCAAAAAAGAATGAAAGCACAGCAAGGAGAAATTGGAGATGAGTGTTCTTTTCGGCAAAAGAACAAATGCCGCTAATACAATAACTATTGTGGGGCTGTTCCTCTTTTCGGTCGGTGCCTTCAATCTTCCTGGTCAAATTTTCTTCGCATTGACTCTTTACTTTTTTATATGGAAATCGAAAACCATTGTCATTGAAAAGCATGATGTTATTCTCTTGCTTTTTTCGACATCCTATTTTGTTATTTATACTTTTAACTTTGGATTTGCGGTAAAAAGTCTAATCATATATCTTTGGGGACCTTGGGCAGCCTACTTGTTCGGAAAGTGGTTTGTTTTATCTGATAATAGCGACCGTTCGTTTCAAGAAATGACGAATACGCTAACATTTGGTTTCTTTCTGCACGGCGTTTTGAATCTGCTCGCATATCTTAAATCAGACTACTATGCGCAATATGCTTATCAAAGAGTGTCCGTCGATTTTTGGCGTGGTGACATGGTTTCAGTTATCTCTACGGGGTTTATGTTCACATTTGCGGTTGCTCTTTCAACTTCAATCCTGTTCTCCCATTGCGGGGTTCGAAAAAAGCTTATAGCGCTGGCGGTTCTATTGATGAGTACGTTTGAAGCATCGTTCTTTGCCTATCGAACGATGATATTCATTGTTTTAATTCTTGTTGCTTTTAACCTACTTCGTTGGCTTCATGACTCATCTGTGCGAATCAGCAGAAAAGCTTTGCTCATTGGGCTTGCCGCGCTCTTTTTTGTTGCGATATTTGCAATTGTGTTCCTGAATGCTTTCGGAATTCAAGATGAATTGCTGTCTTTGAAAATTGTACGGCGACTGCTATACGATGACAAATCTTCGAGGTTTAAAACATGGACCTCATATTTGTTTTCGGGGGATTGGCTTCGTTATCCCTTTGGAGGCCAGAAGAGTGAATTCGCATATCACGGAGAGTGGGTACACAATCTATGGCTTGATATTTTAAATAAGGTTGGACTGATTCCCTTTGTAATCGCTGTAATATTTACGATAACGAGCATACGGTCTGCATATGGTGCCGCTGTGCGTATGAAAAAAACAAACCACAATTTGCTATCAAATCAAATTGCAAGTTTAGGTTTAGGTGCATTGCTGATCTGTATGCCTGAGCCTGTTGTTGATGCAAATCCGTATTTTTTCTTTGCTATTCTAATGCTATTGGGTGGCATCAAAGGAGTGGAGTGCTCATTCGGCAAGGAAGATACCGCTGAATCGGAAAGGGGATTCTAAAGACATGTCTCAATTCAAAGATAAAATACTGCTCATTACCGGTGGGACAGGCTCCTTTGGCAACGCTGTGCTGCGCCGCTTCCTGACCACCGACATTGCAGAGATCCGCATTCTCTCACGGGATGAGAAGAAGCAGGATGATATGCGGCATACCTATCAGGAGCTGTATCCGCAGTATGCGGAAAAGATCAAATTCTACATAGGTGATGTGCGGGACTACCGTTCCATCGACCCGGCGTTCCGCGGGGTGGATTATGTATTCCACGCAGCCGCCCTCAAGCAGGTACCCTCCTGCGAGTTTTACCCCATGGAAGCGGTCAAAACCAACGTGGCCGGTTCTGACAATGTGATCTCTGCATGTGTTACAAACCATGTGAAGAAGGCAATCTTCCTGTCTACGGACAAGGCGGCTTATCCCATCAATGCTATGGGCATGACGAAGGCCGTCATGGAGAAGAATGTGATCGCCCGCTCCCGGCAGATGCTGCCCGGAGATCCGGTTCTGTGCCTGACCCGATACGGCAACGTCATGGCTTCCCGCGGCTCGGTCATCCCGCTGTTCTGCGACCAGATCGACGAGGGGTGTTTACCCAAACCGTACTCCTTCTCTCTTCCAAAGGCTTCATCAGCTTGAAT
>OGXC01000655.1_pt1 | contig 29154 bp, 19 predicted proteins | sample 1576201 | NCBI WGS metagenome assembly OGXC01 (sample SAMEA3541562, study PRJEB24748) | human gut metagenome | biome: human gut; feature: human-associated habitat; material: faeces | place: China | collected 2012 | reverse complement strand
TCTCAGAAGAAATCAAAATGGGAGATAGTTATTTAATTCCAGCTACTTTAGGAAAATATGTTGTAAAAGGAAATATTGAAGTAATTAAAAGTTACCCAATGTAATTATATAATCACCTCTAGGTAAAGTTCGTTATATGAACTTTATCTAGAGGTGTATTTTTTATAGAAAAAGTGATTTAGTTGAATATTATTTCTTTTCACTGTAAAAAATAATTAGGTAGATATTTTAGAAGAAAATAAAAATTTCATTTATTTCTAAAAATAAGGAGGATTTGAAATGAAAAATTTTGTTGAGATTGTAGACGTTGTTGCAAGACAAATATTAGATTCAAGATGTTTTCCAACAGTTGAAGTTGAAGTTTATCTAGAAGATGGAACAATGGGTAGAGCAGCAGTTCCATCAGGAGCATCAACTGGAATTTATGAAGCAGTTGAATTAAGGGATGGTAAAAAAGATTATTACATGGGAAAAGGTGTTTTAAAAGCTGTTGAAAATGTTAATGATACAATAGCAGAAGAATTGATAGGATGTAATGTATTTGATCAAACATACATTGATAAAATGCTAATAGAACTTGATGGATCAAATAATAAGGGAAACTTAGGAGCTAATGCTATATTAGGAGTTTCATTAGCAGTAGCACAAGCAGCTGCTAATTATTTAGGATTACCTTTATATCAATATGTTGGAGGAGTAAATGCAAAGGTACTGCCAGTTCCAATGATGAATATTATTAATGGTGGTTCACATGCAGACAATTCGGTTGACCTTCAAGAATTTATGGTTATGCCAGTTGGATTTGATAATTTTGATAAAGCAGTTCAAGCTTGTGCAGAAGTTTATCATGCATTAAAGAAAACTTTAAATGATAAAGGATATTCTACTGGTGTTGGTGATGAAGGTGGATTTGCACCAAACTTAAAGAGTAATGCAGAAGCTATTGAAGTAATTTTAGAAGCTATCAAGAAAGCTGGATATGAACCAGGAAAAGATATATTTATAGCTATAGATGCTGCATCATCTGAATATTATAAAGATGGTAAGTATGTGCTAGAAAATGAAGGTAAAACTTTAACTGCATCAGAAATGGTTGATTTCTTTGAAGGTTGGGTAAATAAGTATCCTATTATATCTATTGAAGATGGAATGGCCGAAGAAGATTGGGAAGGTTGGAAGCTACTTACTGATAGATTAGGTAAGAAAGTTCAATTAGTTGGTGATGATTTATTTGTTACTAATACTCAAAGATTAGAAGAGGGAATTAAGAAAGGTGTTGCTAATTCAATTCTTATTAAGTTAAATCAAATAGGTACTTTAACAGAAACTTTAAATGCTATAGAAATGGCTAATAGAGCTGGATATACAGCAGTTATTTCTCATAGAAGTGGTGAAACTGAAGACACTACTATTGCAGATTTAGTTGTTGCTGTAAATGCTGGTCAAATTAAAACTGGTGCTCCTGCAAGATCTGAAAGAGTTGCTAAGTATAATCAATTAATTAGAATTTCTGAAGAACTTGATGATGTTGCAGAATTTAGAGGTAAAAAAGCATTCTTCAACATTAAAGAATAATAAATAAGTTGCGGTATAAGGTCGTACTTTTTAAGAGTACGACTTTTGTATTATAAATATACAAATTAATTATAAAAATTTACATACTTTTATTAAGATTTATTAGGTATTTTTAAGGTAAAGGGTATTTTATAATTATTGTATGAAGAAAGAAAGTTATACTTATACTACTGAAAACCTATGAGTTTGATTAGTTTAGATTACTCTAAGCTAAATAGTAAGCTATCTGTTAAGATGGAGGTAGATGTGAATGAATTTTACTATTACTAAAGAAATGATAAAAAATTCATTAGTGAATAAAGGAGATGTAGCTAGAATAGTAGAAGTTATTAGAAAAGCTAATAGCGGTCAAGATATAAGTATAGCATTTTTAGGTGGGTCCATAACTGAAGGATGTAATGCAACAAGTTTTGAAAAGTGTTATGCAAGTAGGGTTTATTCTTGGTTTAAAGAAAAATTTAAAAACATAAATATTAATTATATAAATGCAGGTGGAGGAGCTACAGGTTCAATAATAGGTGTTCATAGAGTTCAAAAGGAGGTATTATCTAAAAATCCAGATATTATATTTATAGATTTTGCTGTAAACGATACAGAAAGTATGTGGGATAAGATAGGATATGAGAGTTTAATTAGGAGAATATTATCAGTAAAAAAAATCCAGCGCTTATAGAAATATTTATGAGTGATTGCAATTTTAATAATGTTCAAGAGCAGCAAATAGAAATAGGAAAAAGATATAATTTACCCATGATTAGTTTTAGGAATGCAATTTATCAAGAAATTAAGGCTAATAAATTAGAATGGAATCAAGTTTCTGATGATGAAATTCACCCTAATGATTATGGACACTTTATAATTGCAGAATTATTAATAGATTTTATAAATAATATTATAAATAATTTAGATGGACAAGGTAAGGATAAAGTAGAATTAGGTGCTCCATTGTATGGAGATAAATATATAAGTGGTAAAATATTAAATAATAAGAATTTACAAGTAAGTTATGTTAATGGTTTCTTGGAAGATAATGAAGGTTTTCAAGTATTTAAAGAGGGATGGAGGTATATTTCAGATAATGGGGGGAAAGCAACCTTAATATTTGAAGTGGAAGGGAAAAATATATTTTTATTGTATAAAAAATCAATTAAAAAAACTGCAGGTAAACTACACGTTAAGGTTGATGGAACTAAAGCTATGTTAGTAAATACTTACTTTAAAGGTGGTTGGGGAGAGTATGCAGAGACTAGGATATTAGTAAATGATTTAGAAATAGGAAAACATAAAGTAGAGATAAGAGTAGTTGATGAAGAAAAACCTGTGGAAGTAAGAGTAATGGGACTTTTGGTATCATAGATAATTAAAATATTAAGCATTAAAAACCATGTTAAAACAAACATGATTTTTTTATGAATTATTTGATGAATAAAACTATTTTTCAGATTTATAGTAAATTTTTAAGATATATAATTATATATATCAAAAAAGTATAAAATTATAATGTGAGAAATATAAACTAATTTTAAATATTGATTTTAATATAGCAGATATAGGAGGCGTATTATGGGGTTTAAAGTAACTGATGAAATGATTAAAAACTCTTTAGTAAGTAAGGGGGATATTGCAAGAATTGTACAAGTAATTAAGAAAGCTAAGAGTGGACAAGATATTACAGTAGCATTCTTAGGTGGATCAATAACACAAGGATGTAATGCAAGTAATTTTGAACAATGCTATGCAAGTAGAACTTATAGATGGTTTAAAAATACATTTAGTGATATAAACGTAAAATATATAAATGCAGGAGTAGGGGCAACAGGTTCGGTAATAGGAGTTCATAGAGTTGAAAATCAAGTATTATCTTATAATCCTGATATAGTATTTATCGATTTTGCAGTTAATGATAAGAATATAATTTATGATAAAAAAGCATATGAGAGTTTAGTAAGAAGAATATTATCAATGGAAAATCCACCAGCAATAGTAGAAGTGTTTATGACAAATTTTGATGGTAGTAATGTACAAGACCAACAAATAGAAATAGGAAGAAAATATAATTTACCAATGATAAGCTTTAGAAATACTGTTTATACTGAAATGATTGAAAATAGATTAAAATGGGATGAAGTTGGAAGTGATGAAGTTCACCCAAATGATTATGGACATTTTATAATATCAGAATTATTAATAGATTTCATGAAAAATATATATAACAATTTGGAAGAGCTAAAAGTTAATAAAATAGAGCTTGGAGAACCGTTGTTTGGAGAAGATTATATAAATGGTAAAATATTAAATAATAATAATTTAATATGTAAAGAGGTATCTGGATTTAATTTAGATAATGAAGGTTTTCAAGTATTTAAAAATGGATGGAAGTTTGATTCTACACAAGGAAAAGAAGCTTTATTAAAAGCTTCAATAGAAGGTAATAATATATTTTTACTTTTTAAGAAGTCTATAAAAGATACGGCAGGAAAGTTAGAAATAAAAGTTGATGGTAATAATGTAATTACGGTAGATACATTTTTTGGAAAAGGGTGGGGAGATTATTCTGCAACGCAGGTTTTAGTAGAAAAATCATTAAATAAAAAACATGAAATTGAAATAAGAGTAATAAATGAGGATAAACCAGTTGAAGTAAATATAATGGGATTTTTAGTTTCTTAGGAGGATAATTATGTACTTAAATGAGTTAGATAAAGAAAAATATATATTAATAGAAGCAGATAATTCAAATTATCAATATATGGGAAGAGTGGACTTTGAAAACCCTAAATCACCAACAATTATTTATGCTGGAAGTATGATTAAGACAAAATTTACTGGGACAAGTATTAAAGTTGCTATTAAAAATATACATGCATGCTATGAGAATGCTATTGGGTTTATCATAGATGGAAATATAACAGGTAAAGCTGTTATAGAAGAACATGATAAGGATATTGTTTTAGATATTGCTGATGAATTAAGTGAAGGGCTTCATGATTTAATTTTATTTAAGAGGTCAGATGCTGCTCATTATTTTGATTTTTATGGTGTGGTGCTAGAAAAAGGATGCCATTTAGAAAAGCCAGAGGCTAAAAGTAATAGAAGAATAGAATGTTTTGGTGATTCTGTATCAGCAGGTGAGGTTTCTGAAGCTATTGATTATGTTGGGAAGGTTGATCCAGAAGGGCATGAAGGAATATATTCTAATGCATGGTATTCTTATTCTATGATGACTGCAAGAAATTTAGGGGCTGAGATTAATAATAATGCTCAAGGTGGAATTGCAGTATTAGATGGCACAGGATATTTCAATCCAAGCTTAGGTTATAGAGGATTAGAATCTACTTACGATAAATTAAGATATAGTGCAGAGCTTGGAGAGTGTAATAAGTGGGATTTTAATAGATATACTCCACATGTAGTTATTATGGCTTTAGGTCAAAATGATTCACATCCAGTTGACTATATTAATGATGATATGGAAAAAAGGGAACATTGGAAATCTAAATATAAAGAAATTATTCTTGATTTAAGAAGCAAATATCCTAATGCACTATTTGTTGTTATTACAACTTTATTATGTCATAACGAAGGTTGGGATACTGCGTTAGATGAAATGACAAAAGATATTAATGATGAAAAAATTGTTAGATTTAAGTTTAAAAGAAATGGTATAGGAACACCAGGACATTTAAGAATTCCTGAGGCAGAAGAGATGGCAGAGGAATTGACTGGATTTATAGAAAGTTTTGGAGAAGAAATTTGGAATTAATTATCTAGTATAAATAATGTAAAAGTAAATTTTTATTATTAAATTAAAATTTTTTATACTTTTCAAACATTTTTACAGATATATATACAAAAACAAAGATAAAGTAGTAAATGTATAGAAATTAAATTTAATACATAGTAAATTAAGTATGTAATTGTTAACAAGGTTTTTGAAGAAATATTTTTTGTTAAGTAAATTATTAAACTCAGATACTTTGTATTAAGAAAAATAGTAAATAACTTTATATTTTTAGATATAAGATGGAGGGTATTATGGAAAAAGTTAAGATTTACGGTGATGCAGTAAAAAACATGCCATGGCAAGAAAAACCAGAAGGATTTGATGGAGTTGTTTGGAGACATGATAATAATCCTATAATTGATTGGAATCCAACAAAGAAGAGTGCAAGAATATTTAATAGTGCAGTACTTCCATATGAAGATGGATTTATAGGTGTATTCAGAGCAGATCATAAAAATGGTAGACCACAATTACATTTAGGAAGAAGTACAGATGCTTTAAATTGGGATATAGAGGATGAAGAAATTCATTGGGTAGATGAACAAGGAAATGATTATCAACCAAGTTATGCTTATGACCCAAGATTAGTTAAGATAGAAGATACTTATTATATTGTTTGGTGTTGTGACTTTGGTGGAGCAGCATTAGGATTAGGAATGACAAAAGATTTCAAGACATTTGTAAGACTTGAAAATCCATTTATTCCATTTAACAGAAATGGTGTTTTATTCCCAAGAAAGGTTAATGATAAATTCTTATTATTAAGCAGACCAAGTGATAGTGGACATACTCCATTTGGAGATATATTCTTAAGTGAAAGTCCAGATTTAGTTCACTGGGGAAGACACAGAAGAGTTATGACAAAAGGTGGCCAAGGTTGGTGGCAAGGAACTAAAATAGGTAGTGGTGCTACACCAATTGAAACATCTGAAGGATGGTTAATGTTCTATCATGGTGTTTCTGGAACTTGTAATGGATTTGTATACAGCATGGGTGCTGCTATATTAGATAAAGAAAATCCTTCAAAAGTTCTATATAGAACAAGAGATTACCTACTAACTCCTGAAAAAGAATATGAAACAACAGGATTCGTTCCAAATGTAGCATTCCCATGTGCAACACTTCAAGATCCTGAAACAGGAAGAATAGCAATTTACTACGGAGCAGCAGATACTTATGTTGCAGTAGCATATGCTCAAGTTGATGAGTTAGTTAAATATATAAAAGAAAATTCAGAATTAGTTGACGGTGATGATGTAGAATATAAGTAAGGTTCTAAATCTTCGATTTAGTTAATCGAACTTGCTTGAAGCTCCAAATTTTAATTTGGCTAGTTGAAAGTACACTTTAGTGTACTCAGCGACTGAAGGGAGTCGAGTTTCCTTTAATTAAGCTTAAACGATACATTTTTATAAATTTTCCTCAAGAAGGTCTGTGCACTTAGGTGTACGGCCTTTTTTCATTTCTTACGAAAATGTAATTATAATGCAATATTAATCGATGTTGCAAGCTTTCATATTTTTATAAAATTAATATTGTAAGAAAAGTTAAAATAAACTGTTTCTAAAATGTTAATAAAATTTTAATAAATAAGTAGATTTACGTAAGCAAATATTAAGATTTAGGTTTGTAAATTCTTAATATTTAAATTTTATAATGTGAATATAGTAAGAAGGTTGGGGGATAAGGTATGAATATATTAATTTTAACAGGAAAATTTGGAATGGGGCATTATTCAGCGGCGGAGGCGATAAAGCAAGAAATAGAAGAAAATTATAAAGATATCAATGTAAATATAAAAATAATTGATATTATAGATTATTTATTTCCAGCCATAAGTAGTTATGTTTATAAAAGTTTTGATACTTTAGTTAGTAAATGGGCTAACCTTTATAATTTTATAAATACTAATAATGAAGAGCGGAATATAAAGACATTTAATTATTTATTTATTAAAAAATTGGATAAATTATTTGATAAATATAATCCAGAAGTTGTTATTTCAACTTTGCCAATAAGCTCTCAATATATTTCAAAATATAAATCAATAAAAAAATCTAATGTACCATTACTAACATTTATTACTGATATATCAAGTCATAGTGAGTGGATTCATAAAAATACAAATTATTATTTTGTTGGAGATGAAAAAATAAAAGGTAGTTTAGTTAATAAAGGTATTAGTGAAGAAAAAATAATTATAACTGGAATTCCAGTGAGAAAACAATTTAGAGAAATTGATATGGATTTAAACAAAAATAATAAGAAAAAAGAAGTTCTTATTATGGGCGGAGGATTAGGATTAATATCAGTAAATGATGAATTGTTTGAAGTACTTAATAATGTAAAAGATATAAAAACAACAATTATAACAGGAAATAATAAAAGTATGTATGAATACCTTAGAGACAAATATAAAAATATTAAGGTTATAGGGTATACGGAAGAAGTAAGCAAATATATGAAAAATTCAGATTTAATAATTTCAAAATCAGGGGGAATAACTTTATTTGAAGCAATTTATAGTGAAGTTCCAATGTATGTTATAAATCCATTTTTAGTTCAAGAAATTAAGAACTCAAAGTTTATAGAAAAAGAAAAAATAGGAAAAGTAATTAGAGACAAGGATTTTGATATAGTTTCAGATATTTTAAATCTTATTAATGATGATGATGAAATTACGAAGATGAAAAATAATATGAAAAATATAAAAAGCAGAATTAATCAAAATGAAATTATAAATGTTTTAGATAAATTTATGAAGGGGGCATAATCATGGGAATTATAGTTGTAATACTATTTTTAATATTATCATATAGTGTTATTCCAACTTTTTATTTTAAGATTAAGGGCACACCGATAATTAAAAATATTAATGAAGAAAAATATTTAGCATTAACCTTTGATGATGGACCAGATGAAAATTATACAAAACAATTATTAGATTTACTTAAAAAATATGATATAAAAGCTACATTTTTTTGTGTAGCAAGCTTTGCAGAGAAAAATAGTGAAATAATTAATCGTATGAAAGAAGAAGGACATACTATTGGATTACATTCCTTTGAGCATAAAAATGCCTTAATAAAGGGACCTTTATATACTAATAAGGATTTTAAGGAAAGTTCAAAGATAATGAAAGAATTAGATATAGATATTAAATCTTTTAGACCACCATGGGGGCATTTGAATTTAATGACATTATTTAATATAAGAAAATATGATTTTAAATTAGTTCTTTGGGATGTGATTATTGGCGATTGGAAATCAGATATAACTGCTGATGAAATTTCAAGACGATTATTGAAAGAGTCAAAAAATAAAAATGTTATTTGCCTTCATGATGGAAGAGGTAGCAATGGGGCTCCAGCAAGAACAATAGTAGCATTAGATAAAACAATACCAATATGGTTAGAAGAAGGGTTTAAGTTTTTAAATGTAGGAGAACTTTATGAATAGTATGAGTTTAAAAAAGATTTTAAAAAGCAGTTTGCTTTTTATTGCACTTATAGGCGTTACTTTTTTTGTAGTTTTTAAAGATAATAGTTTAAATAATATAGTTGAAACATTAAAGTCTGTAAATTTAACATATATATATGTAGGAATTTTATTTATGTTTCTTTTTATATGTTGCGAAGCTATTAATATAAGACGTATGTTAAGATTACTTTCATATGATATAAGTATTGTTAATGGATTAAAATATGCATTTGTAGGTTTTTTCTTTAGTTCAATAACTCCATCTGCTTCGGGTGGACAACCAATGCAAATTTATTATATGAAGAAAGATAATGTTGATATTTCACATTCATCACTTGTATTGTTAGTAGAGTTGGCTAGTTTCCAATTTGTTACTATAGTTATTGCATTACTAGCGTTCATAGGAAATTATAAATTTATTATAACTTTAAATCCAGCAATTAAGGTTTTAATCTGGGTAGGAATTATATCTAACACTATAGTATTTCTATTTATAGTTTTAGCTATATTTTCAAAAAAGTTTATATCAAAGACGATAGAATTAATTTTTAAGTTAGTAAGTAGGGTTAAATTTATAAATTTAAATAAGTTAATTAAGAACATTGATGAGGAAATTAATCAATATCAAGAAGGAGCTAAATTTATTAAGGAAAATAAGATGGTTATTGTAAAAGTAATTTTAACAACATTTGCACAAATATGTTTCAATTACAGTATTACCTTCTTTGTATATAAAGCTTTTAACTTATCAACATATTCATTTTTGACTGTTTTTTCTTTGCAATCTATATTGTTTATATCAGTATCAGCAATACCTCTTCCAGGTTCTGTTGGGAGTAGCGAAAGTAGTTTTTTAACACTATTTAAGACACTTTTTCCAGTAAGTACGTTAAGCTCAGCTATGTTATTAAGCAGAGGAATTAGTTTTTATTTATTTGTAATAATTAGTGGTATCGTAGTATTATTCATAGGGATATTTAAGAAGAATTTAAAAGAAAAGTATATGAATAATATGACTTTAAACGATAAAATAGCAATAAGTAAGTAAATATGTTTAATAATGGGGCTATTTGTAAATAATCTTGATATATAGTATATATTATGTTATGATGAAGTATATGAATATGCACGAAAAGTACAATATGGGAGGTGTAACCGTGAAAACTTTTTTATTTGTTTTAGAAGCGGTTTTAGGATTAATAGTTGTTATTTCAATATTAATGCAAAAAAGTAAAGCTGATGCTTTAAGCGGGTTAATTCAAGGTAGCAAAAGTGAAACGTTCTTCACTAAGAATAAATCAAAGACAAAAGAAGCAATGCTAGTTAAAGTAACAATAGTTTCAATGCTTTTATTTGCAATAAATACGATAGCATTAAATTTAGTTTAAGATATTTAGGGAGTGTATCGATAAGTAATTTGATACACTCCTTTTATTAATGTAAAAAGTAAGTTGTAAATTTGCTTTTAATATGTTTAAAGATAAAATTATTGAATAAAATTATAGTATAAGATATTTAATTCGCTGTATTGAATAAAAAAACAAACATGTGGTAGTATAATAAATAGTGTGTATAAGAAAAAAATGGAGATATTATAAGTTAGACGGAGGAAATTAAATGGGAATAAAAGAAACCCTACTTAGCTTCATGAGAGAAGAAGCATATAGACCGATGGATATTCAAGAATTGGTTACAGTTTTTGATATTAATCCAGATGAATATAAAGCTTTTAAGAGAGCTTTAAAAGTAATGGAATTAGAAGGTTCAATTGTTAGAACTAAAAAAGATAAATTTGCAGTGCCTGAAAGACTAGGATTAATAAAAGGAAAACTTCAAGCACATAAAAAAGGATTTGGATTCTTAATACCAGAAGAAGAAGGCGAAAGAGATGTCTTTATACCAAGTTCATTTATTAATGGTGCAATGAATAATGATAGAGTTCTTGTACAAATTACTAGAGATGATATCAACGGTAAGAAAAGAGAAGGGGAAGTTATAGAAATACTTGAAAGGGCAAATACTAAAATAATTGGTGTTTATGAAGATAATAGAAATTTTGGATTTGTTGTTCCAGAGGATACTAGATTAAATCAAGATATTTTTATTTCTAAAAAAGACAAAAATGGTGCAATGCATGGTGATGTAGTTATTGTTGAAGTAACTAGGTGGCCAGATAAAAGAAGAAGTCCAGAAGGAATAGTTAAGGAAGTTCTAGGTAAAAAAGGTGAAAAAGGATTAGATATTTTAACTATAATTAAAAAGCATGGGCTTCCAGAAGAATTCCCTCCTAAGGTACTAGCATATGCTGAAGGTATATCTGAGGAAATAGAGGAAAAAGAAATTAAGAGAAGAAAAGATATAAGAAATCTTAGAATGGTTACAATAGATGGAGAAGATGCTAAGGATTTAGATGATGCTGTATCTATTGAAAAATTAGATAATGGTAAGTATAAATTAGGGGTTCATATAGCAGATGTAACTCATTATGTTAGAGAAAAGAATCCACTAGATAAAGAGGCTTTAAAAAGAGGTACTTCTGTTTATTTAATAGATAGAGTTATTCCTATGCTACCTAAAAAGCTTTCAAATGGAATATGTTCTCTTAACCCTAAAGTCGATAGATTGGCATTAAGTTGCTTTATGACTATTGATAGTAAAGGGAAGGTTTGTGAGCACGAAATAGCAGAAACAGTTATAAGAACTTCAGAAAGAATGACTTATACTGATGTAACTAAGATATTAAGAGATCATGATGAAGAGCTTATTAAGAAGTATGATTATTTAGTTGATGATTTTAAAACAATGGAAGAGCTTTGTTTAATTCTTAGAGAAAAGAGAATGAAAAGAGGCGCTATAGACTTTGACTTTGAAGAATCTAAGATAATATTAAATGAAAATGGTAAACCAATTGATATAAAGCCATATGAAAGAGAAATTGCTAATAGAATAATTGAAGAGTTTATGCTTGTTTGTAATGAAACTATTGCAGAGCACATGTTCTGGACTAATTTACCTTTTGTATATAGAGTTCACGAAAATCCAGATGAAGAAAAATTAGATAAATTTAGAGATTTTATATATAACTTAGGTTATACAATGAAAGTTACTCAAGATATTCATCCAAGAATTCTTCAAGAGGTATTAGAAAAGGTAAAAGGTAAGAAAGAAGAAACTGTAGTAAGTACTCTTTTATTAAGAAGTATGATGAAAGCAAAATATACGCCAGAATGTTCAAGCCACTTTGGATTAGCAGCAACTTATTACTGCCACTTTACTTCACCAATAAGAAGATATCCAGATTTACAAATTCATAGAATAATTAAGGAATATTTAAATGGTAAGATTGATGAAAAGAGAGCTACTAAACTAGCACCAATAGTAGATATAGCAGCTAAACAATCATCTGAAATGGAAAGATTAGCTGAAGAGGCAGAAAGAGAAGTTGATGATTTAAAGAAAGCTGAATATATGATGGATAGAATAGGAGAAGAATTTGAAGGAATTATTTCTTCAGTTACATCATTCGGAATATTTGTTGAACTTCCTAATACAGTAGAAGGTCTTGTTCATATTACTGACTTAGATGATGATTATTATGTTTATGATGAGCAGCATTTAATGTTATTAGGTCAAAGAAATAAAAAAGTTTATAGACTTGGAGATTCTGTAAAAGTTAAATGTTCTAGAGTTGATATAGATAATAGAGAAGTTTTCTTTGATATTTTAGATAGCGAACAAAATCTTGAAGAAATTGTACCAAGTGAAGAAACAGCATCAATAATAGCTGAAGTAAAAAAAGAATTTGGAACAAAACCTGAAGAAATAGAAAATACAGAAACTACAACTGAACCAGAAGAGGAATTTAACGAATAATATTTATTTTTTTCGTAATTACATGAGGTAACTAGATATATTGTGATTATTGGTAGTTCTTGATATAATTAAGAAAAAACGTGTAAGTAAAAAGTGGGTGAGAAGATTGGCAAGAGTTAAGAATAGTAATTCTTTAGCTGAAAATAGAAAAGCTCGTCATGATTATTTTGTTGAAGAAACAATTGAAGCAGGAATTGAGTTAGTAGGAACAGAAGTTAAATCTATTAGAGGTGGAAAGTGTAACTTAAAAGATTGTTATGCAGATGTAAGAAATGGTGAAGTATTTATCTTAAATATGCATATTAGTCCTTATGAGCAAGGTAATATATTTAATGTTGATCCTTTAAGAGCAAGAAAGCTTTTACTTCATAAAGAACAAATAGGAAGATTAGCAGGATTAGTTTCACGAGATGGTTATACATTAGTTCCGTTATCTTTATACCTTAAAAATGGTAGAGTTAAAGTAGCTCTTGGGATTTGTAAAGGTAAGAAAAATTACGATAAGAGAGATTCAATGTTAGAAAAAGCAGCTAAGAGAGATATTGAACGTCAAATGAAAGCAAGTAATAGATATTAATAAAAGGTTAGGCAGTGCCTAACCTTTTATTAATATGATAATTTTATATTTTTCTCTTTCCAACCTAAATCAAATGGCATATTGGTTATATTAAATAAATTACTATCTATTAAAGGATATCCATTTGAATCGTATCCAGATATTATAGCTTTGTGATCAGTAAATAGTGATTTATCAAATCTTATGACATCATCTTTATTAAAACTACTAGAAACATTATAATCAGGATTTATTCTTTTAGTATAAGGTAAAGAAGTTTCGGTTAGTGTGAAATCATAATCATTTAAATCATCATTGAAAATATCACTATAATAATCTTTATCAATAATAAAGTTTTCTTCACCATCTTCATTATTATAAGAATAAATAGTCATTATGTGAGGGATAGTAAAGGAAAATTTATTTGAAGTTACTTGTTTATTATGAAGATAATTAAAATTATAGTATTCATCTAAGTTGACTATTATTTTATTATCATTTCTATTTATTTTATTAATAATAACAGATGAACTAATAGAAGTAAAAATTATAGATCTTTCTATTGACCAATCTCTCAAGTAAGCTATTCTCTTAAATTCATATTCTAATGAATATTTCCCATTGGCTTCTGAAGTTCCATAATAATTGTATAATCTTGATACATTACCGTTTAAAAAGCTATTATTACGTTCATTAAAAGCTGATGAAATAAACTTAGTTAGAGCTTCTTCATCAGGGGTAGTAGTTTTAGTATAAAGGTTATTTCTTGATTCAATGCTATCAATATCAGCGCTAGCAGCAACACTACTTAAAATGTTGTTTTGTGAAATATAGTTACTAGGAGGAATCTTACCTATGCAAAAGAAGAAGTAAGCAAACAATCCAATTACTAATAAGTAATATCCTATCATTAAAATATTATTTCTAACTTTGACTTTATTGTTTTTATCTATGGGAAGCATAAAATCACTCCTTTAAGTAAAAATACATAAGCTTAATTATTATAAACAATTACCAAATATACATATATAATTAAGGTAATATAAGTACATTTAGCAAAAAGATCTATTTATAGTATTATCAATTTATAAAAGAATTATTTACCAAACAAAAAAGAACAATTATTTTAATATATAAGAATAATTTTGAAAATATTCCTATAATAAATATATATCTAAATATTAAGTTTACTTAGGTAAAGTTATATAGGTAATTTAGTAAAGTAAAGCAGAAGTAGTTTTATTTATAATTATTACTGAAGAATATTAAGAATAATGTGATAAAATTCTTAAAGAATGTTAAAATGTAATAGATAATTTATAAATATTCATTATATAGGGAGGATAGCTAATGGCGTTAAACATAATTGATATTGCAAAATTAGCAGGTGTTTCAAAATCTACAGTATCTAGATATTTAAATAATGGATATGTAAGTGTTGAATCTAGAGAAAAAATAAAAAAAGTACTTGAAGAAACAGGATTTACACCTCAAAGACAAGCAAAAGGTATGAGAACTAAAAAGACGAACTTAATAGGGGTAATAGTTCCTAAAATAAGCAGTGAAACTCCGGCAAGAGTAGTTGAAGGTATTACAGAGGTTTTGTCTCCTAATGGATATGATATTTTGATAGCAAATACAAATTTATCTATAGAAAAAGAATTAGAATACCTTAATATATTTAAATCAAATCAAGTTGATGGAATAATATTTATGGCAACGAAGGTAACAGATAAGCATATAGAAGTTATAAGAGATTTAGAGGTTCCAATAGTTGTTGTTGCACAAGATATTGAAAAATTTCCATCTGTATATTTTGATGAATTTCAAGCAACAGAAGATATAACTAATTATTTGATTGTAAAAGGTCATAAAAAAATTGGATATATTGGAGTTTATGAAGAGGATAAAGCTGTTGGGCTTTATAGAAAGCAAGCTTATATAGAGACATTAAAAAATAATAATATTGAGATAAATTATGAAAACATTAAGAGTGGTGATTTTGATGAGAAGAGTGGATATATATTAACTAGAGAGATGATGGAGGGGGAAGATGTTCCAACAGCCATTGTTGCTGTAACTGATAATTTAGCTTTAGGTGCAATAGAGTATCTAATAGACAACGATTATAAGGTTCCGGATGATGTAGCAGTGGTAGGAATGGGAGATTCTAAAATTTCTAGAGTTATAAGACCGAGACTTACAACTGTACATTATCATTATAAAACGGCTGGAAGAAAATCAGCAGAGATAATTTTAGAAGAGCTTGATAGTAAGATAGAAAAAAATAATTCTGTAGTAAAAAAAGTAAAATTGAAATGTTTACTTGTCGAAAGAAATAGTGTATAATAAAAATATGAAAAGGTTTTACAAAGGGGTTATATGGGAATATTCCCCTGTAAAACTACTTTTAATTAATAATAAGGTAAAAAGTTCTAGTATAAAATTATAAATAAACTATGGACTTATACAAAATAAAATTATATAATCATATTAAATTTTGAATTAATAATAAATTTAATCACAATGCACAAGATGATATGAAAACGAGAAACATTTATTTATGGAAAGAGTGGGAACATTACCACATTTTTTTATGAGTGTCGTGGGAACATTACCATAAAATGAATAAGGCCTTTATGGCAAGGTAAATATAAGAACATAAAAATATTTGGGAGGATTAAAAAATGGGATCTAACAAGTATTATGATGCTGCTCAAGATATATTAAAATATATCGGTGGCTCAGAAAATATTGCAAGTGCAGCACACTGTGCGACAAGATTAAGAATGGTATTAAAAGATCAAAGTTTAGCTAACAAAGAAGAGTTAGAGAAGCTAGATATCGTAAAAGGTGCATTTATTAATGGTGGACAATTTCAAGTTATTATAGGACAAGGTACTGTTAATAAAGTTTATGCTGAATTAATTAAAATTTGTGGGATAACTGAAATGAGTACTCAAGATGTTAAAGATTCAGGAGCAGAAAAATTAAATCCACTTCAAAAATTAGCTAAATTATTATCAGATATATTTGTACCAATAATTCCAGCAATCGTTGCTTCAGGATTATTAATGGGAATTATGGGATTATGCTCTAAGTTTGGTATTTCTGCTGAGGGAACTTGGTGGTGGATACTACTTGATATGTTTAGTAGTGCAGCATTTAACTTCTTACCAATATTAGTTGCTATCAGTGCAGCAAAAGTATTTAAATGTAATACTTACTTAGCAGCAACTGTTGCTGGTATAATGATTCACCCAGCATTAATGAATGCTTGGGAACAACAATCAGGTGCTGTAGCTCAAACAATGTCTGTATTTGGAATTATTGATATGCCTCTAAAGGGGTATCAAGGAACTGTATTACCAATATTATTTGTAATATTCCTAATGTCTATAATAGAAAGAAATGTTAGAAAAATTGTTCCTAATATGTTAGACATATTATTAACTCCATTAATAACAGTAATACTAAGTGGATTCTTAGCTTTAGTAGTTGTTGGACCATTTGCTAACTGGATTGGTGATGGAATAAGTATATTCTTACAATATGCATTAAATAATTTTGGTATATTTGCAGGTATAATCTTTGGTGGATTATATTCAGCTATAGTTATTTCAGGTATACATCATAGCTTCCATGCTATTGAGTTAGGACTTATTGCTTCAACAGGATTTAATACATTACTTCCAATATGGGCAGTTGCTAACTTTGCACAAGGTGGAGCAGCTTTAGCAGTATACTTCAAAACTAAGAATAAGAAGATGAAAGCTATATCATTACCAGCAGCAATAAGTTGTACAATGGGTATAACAGAAGCAGCTATATTTGGAGTAAACTTAAGATATAGAAAACCATTTATTGGTGCGGCTATTGGTGGAGCAGCAGCAGGTGCTTATGTAGTATTTACACATGTTAAGATGACAGCTGTTGGTGTTACAGCTTTACCAGCTATAGCAATTACTACAGCAGATACAATGGTTAACTACTGTATTGGTTTAGTTATTGCGGGTGCAGTTGCATTTATAGCTACTTGGATAATGGGAATTAAGGAAGAAGCTTAATAAATTAATATAAATAGAGAAAGAAGAAAATGTAAAATGCATTTTCTTCTTTTTTGCTTTTAAATTAATTAGGTACCTTGATAAAAATGTATAGAGGATGTATAATGAAAATAACAAGGTACCTAACTAAAAGGAGTGAATATATATGAATAAAGAAATTAAATATGAAAAATGTCCAATATGTGGTAAAGGTTGTGACGTAAATGAACTAAAATGCTGTAGGGGAAAGAAGTTCATAAGATTATTAAATAATGGAGAAATAACAGAAGAAAAGGTAAAGGAATTAAAAGAGCAGTCTAAAAAGCGTGAAGAATTTAAAAAATTACCTCAAGAAGAGAGACTTATGCTAATGATAGGGAAATGTGGCACTATTTTAAATAATAAACATTGTGGTCACCATGGAAGAGGACGTATATTAAGAGTGCTTTTGGAAAAGGGCACAATTACACAAAGTGAATTACAAAATATTATTGATATTCGTTCAGGATCTTTAAGCGAAATTTTAAGCAAGATAGAGGAAAAAGAATTAATAATAAGAGAAAAAGATGAGAATGACAAGAGAAAAGTAAATATATCAATAACTGAAAAAGGTAAAGAAAGTATTTTACTAAAGGAAGAAGAACTTAAAAATAGGTCAAAGGAATTATTCAATGCGATAAATGAAGAAGAACAACAGCAATTAGAAGTAATATTATCAAAGTTGCTAAAATCGTGGAGAGGAAACATTGCACATGGAGAACATATGAAAAGTCATGGCAGATGTAAACATAAAAAACACATGAAAGAAAAAGAAATAGAATAATTTAAAAAATAATTAATATTAGTTAAGTATGCATAGTATAAATGGAATATAAGTCGAATAAAAGGAAAATAAATATTTATTAATGAAAATTGTGTTGAAAAATATGAAAGTTAATACTTTTTAATAGATTGCTAATGAGAATGGGATATAATTTATATAGTAATTATTTTACTGTAAATAATATTAAGGATTATCAATATTATTGAAAATTTAATAGGCAAACTTAAAGAAATTTAAGGACGCAAAGCTATAGGGACTAAGGTTTAATTACTATGTCAGCCAGTTGCCAAAGAGTACATTAGACTTTTTGTTTTTAAGTAAATAAAGTTTTTATATTTCATTGAAGTGCTTTACTTTCAAGTAAATGCACCCTTACAGCATTTTCGATAAATATTAATCTTTATTAAGACTTATTTTTAGCTACTCTTTAGAGAGTAGCTTTTTTAATGTACTTCTCTTGGGAAATAATATTTCGGGGGGAAAATAAATGTTAAAAAGAAAATTATCAACACTAATTTTAGCTGCAACAATAACAAATTTACTATCTACACCTGTTAATGTATTTGCAGAGACATTAAAACAAAATGATACTATCCAAGTTAATGGAGCGGTGGAAGAAACTGAAAGTAAGGAGGCTACTGTAACTAAATTTAGCTTATATGGTAGCGATTTATTGGAGCGTTATAATGAAGTATTTAAAATGGATAATTCTAATATTGAATCTATAACTAATAATGGTGGGAAATATGGAAGTAGCACCATAGATAAAGCTATAGATGAAAACTTCAAAACTCATTGGGAAACAGGCTCACCTAATAGTTCAAGTTTTACTAATGAGGTCATAATTAATTTAAAAGAAGCAACTATATTAAATAGAATAGTTTATGCAGCAAGACCAGATGCAGGGGGAAAAGGCTTTGCTGAAGAATTTGAAATATATGCATCTAATGATGATAGTGATGATTTTCAATTAGTAGCTACTGGTGAGTATAAAGATTCAACAAGAGATGTTGTAGAAATAAAATTTGATGCAACTGAATTTAAGAAAATAAAGTTTGTATTTAAAAAGGCTAATCAAGGTTGGGCAAGTGCATCTGAATTTATGTTTTATAAAGAAGATAACATAATAGATAAAATGAATAATATATTCACTAATAATTCAAAGAATGAGTTAAGTGAAGAATTTAATACACTAGAAAAATTAGAAGCTTTTGATTTAGAAGCAAGTACACATCCTTTATATAGTGAAATAGCAGAAGATATTAATAATGCTAGAATAATATTAGAAGGAAAGGTATTAGAATTTACAGAGGCTAAGGTATCTAACTTTAAGTCGTTTAATGATGAAAGGTTAGCAAGTTATGATGAATTATTCAAGGTACCATTAGAAAAAGTTACAAGTATAACAACTAATGGTGGACAATATGCCTCTAATGATATATCAAGAGCCATGGATGGAGATGTAAACACAAATTGGCATTCAGGTAAGCAAAATACATCTAGCCATACAAATGAAGTGGTAATAACTTTAGATGAGTTAACTACGATAGATAGAATAATGTATACAAGCCTAGTTTCGAGAGGGTTTGCACAAGAGTTTGAAATATATGGATCTAGAACTTCTGAAGGGGATACATTTGAGAAAATATCAGATGGATCTACAAGTATAACGACTAAAGATACTTTGCAAATAAAATTTAAAGAAACAGAAGTAAGAAGAATAAAGTTTGTATATAAAAAGGGATATGAAAATTGGGCATTAGCTTCTGAATTTGGTTTATATATGCCAGATGAATTAGATCAAAAAATAGATATATTATTTGTAGATGAAAAAATGAATGAAGTTAATCCTGAATTTGGAACAATTGAAGCTATTAATAATTTAATAGCAGAATCTAATGGACATCCATTTAAAGATGAATATATTGAAAAGTTAAATTTAGCTAAAGAGTTAATTGAATTTGGGCAAGTTGAAAGTGGTACTGCAAATGTATCTAAATTTGAACCATTTTATACAGATTATATAAATGAATATGATGATGTATATAGAGTTAAAAACTTAAGTATAAGTAACAATGGAGGACAATATGCTAGTTCTGCAATAAAGTATGCAATAGATGAAGATGCTAATACTCATTGGGAAACAGGAAAGCCTAATAGTGATTCATTTAAGAATGAAGTTATATTAACCTTAGAAGAAGCAGAAGTAATAAGTAGATTAACTTATAAATCAAGATCTGGTGGAAAAGGGTTTGCAGAGCAGTTTAGTATATATATATCGCCAGTTGACTCAGGAGATAATTTTCAAAAGGTGACAGAAGGTAGTTATACAGTAACTAATGATATGTTAGAAATACAATTTGATGCAACTAAAGCTAAAAGAGTAAAATTTGTATTTGATAAGGCGCATGAAAACTGGGCATCAATTTCAGATATAAGATTATATAAAGAAGATTTAGTATCTAAAAAAATGAAAACACTATTTACAAATGGATTAATGGATACTGTTTCAAATGAATTCAATACTATAGAAAAATTAGCAGAACTTGAAAGTGATATTAGTGAACATCCATTAGCACCAGTTTATTTAAAAGATATACAAGTGGCTAAGGATATTGTAAATGGTACTTTACAAACTGTTAAAACTGTTGTCGCAGAACAGTATGGGGATAGAAATGCACATGCCAATAGTAATTTAAAGTTTGGATTTGGTAATAATAATCAGCCTACTGGAGTAGTTGCTAGAGCAGGGGAAACAATAACAGTATATGTTGATGCAGAACCAGGGCAACCATTACCACAGTTAATGTTTTCACAACAAGAAGGAAGTTTTGCAAGTTGGGGAAGGACAGTAAGTTTACATATAGGTAAAAATGTAATAACTGTACCTGCTGTTAGTCAAAATGATGGATGGTATAGACATGATGTAACTCCAGGTGGAGCTGTATATATAGTAAACCCTTATACTGAAGAACAACAAAGTAAAGCTCCAGTTATAAGATTTGCATCTGGTTGTGAACAGTTCCCTATGATGGATAAAAATACTGATGAAGAAGAGTTCTTACAGCTTCTAAAAGATTATAAAGCAAGACTTGATGCGGACAAGGCAGAAAATCCTAATGTTATGGATAGGAAAATGATAGATGTTGTAGAGATAGTTTCAGATCATCTTGTATTTACAGGAACTGCAACAGGGGCATATGAGGCTTATATAAACCAAGAATTTGGTCCAATGAATACTGTAAATATGTATGATGATCATATGGATATGATATTTGAATATTTAGGTATGGATGGAAGTAGCATAAAGAATGATATTAAGTATACTAGAGAGAATATAAGATTAGCTCAGCCATTTGGATATATGTATGCTGCATCTGGGCATATAGGTGTTCAAAGTGATGTAATGGTATCTATGTTAACTAGTGTAGGAGGCTGGGGTGTTGATCACGAAATGGGTCATAAGCTTGATATAGGAGTAAGAACTATAGGTGAGGTTACAAATAATATGATACCTCAAAATTCTTCTTATTATTATAATAATCCAAATAAAAGAATACCTTTCGAAAGTCATGTTTTCAAAAATGTTATATCAACAGATAGTAATTATTATTATGATGGAGGATATTTTGAAAACTTAGCTGTTTATTGGCAATTAGAAATGATATATCCAGGATATTGGGGGAAATTAAATAGCCAGTACAGAGAAAACAACATAGTTTTAGATTCAACAAATTCAGCAAATGATAAGTTAAATCAGTTAGCTAAATATTCTAGTATAGCTTTAGAATTAGATTTAAGCGAGCATTTTGAAAGACATGGATTCTGGGTTTCTGACGAGACAAAAGAGTTATTAAGTCAATATCCAAAACCTGATATAAAAACTTGGTATGCTAACTATGATTATATAGAATATGATGGTGAAGGATTTACTAGTAATCCAGAGTTAAATGTTAATGTGCTTAAAGAAAATGAAAATATAAAATTATCTTTTAGCGTTAATGAAGAGTTTAAGGATGATGTATTAGGTTATGAAATATTTAAAGATGGTGAATTAATAGGATTTACTTCAACTAATAGTTTTGTTGATACAGAATCAAATATAGGAGAGTCAGTAAATTATACTGTTGTACCATATGATAAAAAACTAAATATTGGAGAAGAAGTAGTAGTAAATTCTTTAACACCAAGTTTAAGCGTAGAACAAGAGTCAATAAGTATAAAACTTAGAGAAGAATTCGATCCAATGAATTTAGTTAAAGCATTAAATTACAATGGAGAAGATATAAGCTCAAATATAGTTATAAATGGAGAAGTTAATGTAAATGAAAAAGGGACTTATCCATTAGAATATACTATTGAAGATAATGGAGTGGTTGTTACAAAAACAGTAAACGTACAAGTGGTAAGTAATTATGATTATTTATCAGATACAGCTTGGACAAGCATTACAACTCAATATGGGACTCCAAGAAGAAATAGTAGTATAAAGGGTAGAGTAAATAATGAAATAAAAACTTTTGATAAAGGGTTTGGAATACATGCAAATGGTAAGATAACTTATGATTTATCAAATGTAGATTATGACTACTTTGAAGCATTAGTTGGAATTGATATGGGCATAGAATCTCAAAGCAATTCAAGTGTAGTATTTAAAGTTATTGCTGATGGTGAAGTTCTAGCTACTACAAGTGTAATAAAACATGCAGATAATATGGTTGCTATAAATGTTCCAGTTAAGGGCGTTCAGGAATTAGTTATAGAAGTTAGTGATGGAGGAAATGGAAATACATCTGACCATGCAGTAATAGCAAATCCAAAATTAACTACTAATAATGCAAAACCAGATTTAACTGTTACAGATAAAACTTATAAGCTAGGAGAAGTAGTAGATTTTAATGAAGGTATATCTGCTACTGATATTGAAGATGGAGATTTAACTTCAAGTATCGAAATAGTTTCAAATACTTATGAAGCAGAAAAGGTTGGTAGATTTGAAGTTACTTATAGAGTTTCAGATAGTGATAATAATGTAGTTGAAAAGATTTCATATATAACAGTGTATGAAGAGCTAACTACAACTAAATCAAAGTATGGGGCATTTAATAATTTAGAAGCATATAATGAAGAATTCAAAATACCAGTAGCTTCAATTTCTAATAATGGTGGAAACTATGGAAGCAGTGTTATTGGATATGCAATAGATAATAATAGAAATACTCATTGGGAAACTGGAAATCCAAATAGTCTATCATTCCAAAATGAAGTTGTGTTTGATTTAGGTGAAGTTAATGAGATAGATAAAATTGCTTATGCAGCTAGAAATGGTGGGAAAGGATTTGCAACCAAATTTGCAATTTATGTTTCTACCGAAGCAGAAGGCAATGATTTTAGATTAGCAGGTACTGGTTCATATAATGGTAGTGTAAATGATGTTATTGAAATTGATATAACTAAAACAGAAGCAAGAAGAGTTAAGTTTAAATTCATTGAAGCAAATCAAAACTGGGCAAGTATAGGTGAAATGTCATTCTATAAAACTGATGAATTATCAGATAAAATTAAGAATGAATTATTTACTGACAGTAATCAAAATGAAGTAAGTGAACAATATAATACTTTAGAAAAGTTAAATGCATTAAGAGAAGAGGTTAGTGCTCACCCAGCAGAAGAACTTTTCCAAGATGATTTAAATAGGGCTGAAGAAATTATAAGAAATAAATTCCCAAGCTTAACTGTAGGTGAAACAGAATATGTTAAGTTAAGAAGTGAATATGATTTAATGTCATCTGTAAATGCTAGCGATCAAGAAGATGGAGATATAACAAATAAAGTAGTAATTAATTCAAATAATTTTACAACTAATAAAACTGGTGACTATAAAGTATCATATACAGTAACAGATAGTGATGGAAATATTGCTACTTCAGAAAAAACTATTGTAGTTTATAGTGATTCAGAGTATTTATCTGATATCGATTGGGATTCTGCAAGAACTGACTATGGACAAGTAAGAAAAGATTTAGCATCAGGTGGAGCTAAAATTAAGTTAAGTGTAAATGGTGAAGAAAAAGTATTTGATAAGGGTATTGGAACTCATGCAAATTCAGAAATAGTTTATAACTTAGAAGGTAAAAATTATGAATACTTTGAAACTTATGTTGGTATAGATAGAAATATTGCACAACAAAATAATTCAAGTGTAATATTTAAAGTTTATGCTGATGACGTAGAAGTTTATAATAGTGGAATAATGAAATGGGCAGATGATGCTAAGTTAGTAAGAATCCCATTAGAGGGAGTATCAGAGTTAAAGATTGTTGCAGATAATGCTGGAAATGGAAATGCATCAGATCATGCTAGCTTTGGTGATGCTAAATTCTTAATATTAAATGCGGCACCAACACTTTCTATACCAAAGTCAGTGTCTACAAAGGTAGGATATCCTATAGAGTTAAATGAAGAATATTCTGCAAGTGATGCTGAAGATGGAGATTTAACAAATAATATTGAAGTAGCAGGAGAAGTTAATTTTAATAAAGCTGGAAAGTATGAATTAACTTATAAAGTAACCGATAGTGATGGGAATACAACTACAAAAACAAGAACTATTGCAGTAGTTGATATGAATGATTACACTTACTTAACAGAATATGATTGGAATTCAACTAATAACAGTTATACTGCTCCAAAGAAAGATATATCAATAAGTGGAAGAGCTTTAAGATTAACAGGTGAAAATGGACAAGAAGTATCTTATGAAAGAGGTATAGGATCACATTCAACATCTACTATAATTTATAATTTAAGTGATAAAGATTATGCATATTTCACTTCATATATTGGTGTAGATAGACAAATGTATGGAACTGTTGGGTCTGTAAGCTTTGAAGTTTGGGTTGATGGTGAAAAGAAATTTGATAGTGGATTAATGACATCAAGAGATTCACAAAAGTATGTTGAAGTAGATATTAATGGAGCTAAGGAGTTAAAACTTGTTGTAACTGATGGTGGAAATGGTAATGGTTCAGACCATGCAACATGGGGTGATACTAAATTACACTTTGCTAATAATAATGGTTTTGAAATAAATAGAGCTGAATTAGATTCATTAATTGAAACTATAAATAACTTAAATAAAGATATTTATACAGGAGAAAGTATTGATAATCTACAAGAAGTGTTAGAAGTTGTTAATGTAGAGTTAGCTAATGGATATACTCAAGAAGAAATTGATAACTTGTTCATTAAATTAAATGAAGCATATGAAAAGTTAGAAAAAGCTGTTGATTTATCAGAAGTAGTTAATATTTCAGATGAATATTTAAAAGAAGCTATTAAGTCAGAATTAAATATATCATCAAATGATATAACTATAGGGGATATGTATAACCTTACTGAATTAAATGCTATGGGTTATGGAATTTCAGATTTAGAAGGGTTACAATATGCTAAAAATTTAGAAACATTAAATTTAGATTATAATGAAATAAATGATTTATCTAAACTTAAGGGGTTAGAGAAATTATTTAATTTACAAGCTATGTACCAAAATATAGTGATAGGAAGTCTTTATAAAGAAGATAATAAAATAACTGTGAAATATGATGCTGTTAATAGAGAAGGAAAGACAGTAGAATTATCAGATATAGTAGTTAGAAATAATATAACATTAGAAGATGTTTCTCTTCATATAGATGAGTGTGTAGATGAAAATGGAGTAGTATCATTTGATACAACTAACTTTAATAAAGCTTATTATACATTATATTTAGTATATGAAGATAAAGAAAATAATTATTTAGCTCAAGTGACATATATGTTTGACAATAGATAAATAAAAAATAGATACCTATAATTTATAGGTCTTTATAGTTAGAGTTTTATGTTTTAACTTTATACTATAAAGGTCATATAAGGATAATAGGTATCTTTTTTTATTAAATCAGGATATTTATTAGAAAAAATATATAGACTAAGAATGAATAAATGTTATAATAATATCGTAGAAAAATGATATAAAAATATTTATTTAAATTAATATATTTTTTAAATAATGAGGGAACGTTCCCGTAAGTATAGAGGAGGAAGAGTTATGAAAAAAGTAATTTCAATAGGTGAAGCTTTAATTGACTTTATACCACATGAAAAAGGACAATCTTTAAATAATGTAAGTAATTTTTTAAGAGTAGCAGGAGGAGCTCCGCTTAATGTAGCAGCTGCAGTTGCAAAGTTAGGTGGTAATGCACAAATGCTTACTAAGTTAGGTGTTGATAGCTTTGGAGATCACATCTTAGAACAAGTTGAACCTTTAGGAGTAGATATATCAAAGGTTTTAAGAACAAAAGAAGCAAATACTGCATTAGCATTTGTTTCATTAAGAGAAGATGGAGAAAGAGATTTTTCATTCTACAGAAACCCAAGTGCAGATATGTTATTAAATGCAGAAGAAATAGAAGAAGAAGTATTTGCACAAGGTGGAATATTACACTTCTGTTCAGTTAGTTTAATAGATGCACCAATAAAAGAAGCCCATAGAAAAGCTATAGAATTTGCTAAAAGGAATAATTGCTTAATAAGTTTTGACCCAAATGTTAGATTACCATTATGGGAAACACCAGAAGCTTGCAGAGAGGCAATTTTAGGATTCTTACCATTTGCTAATATAGTTAAAATAAGTGATGAAGAATTAGAATTCATAACTGGAATTGCAGATGAAACTGAAGCATTAAACTTCTTATTACAAGGAGATGTTGAAGTTATAATCTACACAAAAGGAACTAATGGTGCAGAATTTATAACTAAGGAAAGAAAAGTATTTTCTCCATCATTTAAAGTTGAAGCTCAAGATACAACAGGAGCAGGAGATTCATTTATAGGATCATTCTTATATCAAGTTGCTGAAGGCGATAATACTTTAGAAAGTTTAGTTAATTTACCAGAAGAAAAGGTAAAAGAAATATTAACTTTCTCAAATGCAACAGCTGCATTAACAGTTTGTAAAAGAGGAGCTATAGGTGCTTTACCGACTAAAGAAGAAGTTTTAACATTAGCACAAGGGAGATAGTTATGTTAAGAGTTGATTTTGATAAGCAAATAAATGAATGTATGAACAAGAATTTAGATGCTGTAAATAGTGACAAATGGAGAAATAAATATCATATAATGGCTCCAATAGGATGGATAAACGATCCTAATGGATTATGTGAATTTAATGGAGAATATCATTGCTACTATCAATACTCACCATTAACGCCAATGGGAGGATTAAAGTTTTGGGGGCACGCAGTTTCTAAAGATTTAGCTAACTGGGAAGATAAAGGAGTTGCTCTTTATCCAGATATAAATGAAGATAAGGATGGAGTATATTCAGGATCAGCTTTTGTTAAGGATGATACAATTTATTTCTTCTATACAGGTAATGTAAAGCATGAAGGAAATCATGATTATATATTAACTGGAAGAGAGCAAAATGTTATTTTAGTAACTAGTAAAGATGGTATAAACTTCTCAGAAAAGAAAGTGCTTTTAAGAAATACAGATTTCCCAGATGATATGTCGCTACATGTTAGAGATCCTAAGGTTTGGGAAGAAGATGGAGTTTATTATATGGTTCTAGGAGCTAGAACTACTGATGATAAAGGATGTATTTTATTATATAAATCAAATGATCTTTATAATTGGGAATTCCACTCTGTACCAGCAGGTAAGTTAGATGATATGGGATATATGTGGGAATGTCCAGATACATTTAAGTTAAGTGATAAAGATGTATTAATGTTTTCACCACAAGGTATGGAAGCAGAAGGATATAAATATAATAATGTATATCAATGTGGATATGCTGTAGGGAATTTTTTGAATGATAAGAAAGAACTTAAACTTGGCGAGTTTGTTGAAATAGATAGAGGATTTGATTTCTATGCTCCGCAAACTTTTGAAGATTCTAAGGGAAGAAGAATAGTTATAGGATGGATGGGAGTGCCAGATGCTGTAGAACATAAGAATCCAACTATAAATAACTTCTGGCAACATCAATTAACAATTCCAAGAGAGTTAGTTTTAAAGAATAATAAGGCATATCAAATTCCTGTTGTTGAATTAGAGGCTTTAAGAAAAGGTGATTCAATAAAAAAAGAGGTTTCTTTAAATGAAGCTAATACTTTAGAAATATTTGAAAGCAATACTTTTGAATTAAATATTGATTTTATAAACACTACAGAGTTTGAAATAGCTTTAAGAGAAGATTGTAAGCTTTCATTTAATAATAAGGTATTTAAATTAGAACTTGGAAGATCAGGCTATGGAAGAGATATGAGAGCAGTAGAAATTGAAGCTGTTACTTCAATGAGAATATTCTCTGATAATTCTTCTTTAGAAATTTTCTTGAATAATGGAGAAGAAGTATTTAGTACTAGAATCTATAATGATTTAGTTGATTCTACTTTAACATTAAAGGGGAATGGTACTGCAAGAATTGAAAAATGGAACTTCTAAAAATATATTTAGAAAAGAGATATTTTTAGAAGATATTCATAGATTAAATTAGAAAATGAATTATTTATAAAATTTATTCAGTAATTTGTACTAACTATAATGGATAGAACCTTTTAGCACTACTTAGTTCACTATATATTAAAAATAAACTTCTAAAATTTATTGAACTTTTACTACCACTATTTGTTTATTTTTTATTTTAGAACATTTACAATAAATTTGAATAGTATATATTATCTAAGAATAAGAGATGGTAAGGCTTACGAACGCATAGGTCTTATCATTTTTTATTTTGAAAGAAAATATAAATAGTATTAAAATAGCTAATTGACATATATAATATAAAATGTAATTAATTATAATAAGAAGGTGAACTGCAAATGGGCAAAAGTGATGAAACTCATCGATGTGATGTGCAGAAAATTGCAGAGGAAAAATATATAACTCAAAAAGCAGCTAGCAAAATGAACTGCTCCCTGTCAAGTAGACAGGGTAAATAATAAAAAATTATGATGCTAAG
>OGXC01000603.1_pt1 | contig 30261 bp, 20 predicted proteins | sample 1576201 | NCBI WGS metagenome assembly OGXC01 (sample SAMEA3541562, study PRJEB24748) | human gut metagenome | biome: human gut; feature: human-associated habitat; material: faeces | place: China | collected 2012 | reverse complement strand
CGGCTACACGATGCACAAGTGCAATCAGGATGACAGCCTCTCCTACAAGGACAACTTTGTACACTCCACCGGTCACCATGCCGCTAAGCGTGTCATAGAGCCTACCTGCAAGGAAGAGGGTCGCACCGAAATATACTGCATCGCCTGCGGTGATGTGAGTGCCGTTCTCTCCACCACGCCCAAGACCAATGAGCATACTTGGGATAATGGTGTCGTAACTACTCAGCCAATGGCTGAAAAAGAAGGCGTCAAGACCTATACCTGCACAGTTTGCAATGAAACGAAGACTGAGACCATCCCGCGCCTGAACAGCAGCGGCAAGTAAGCTGTGAGCCTTTCAAAAGGCACAAGAAACACAAAGAGGAGCGTCTGCTTTGGCGGACGCTCCTTTTGCTTTGACTGAAAAACTGCATAAGTGCTCTAGAAAATCTTTTTGACATTGTTTGTCGCACTTGGTAGAATGATGACAGAAAAGAAAGAATGCAAATCCTATGGGGAGGTTTCGGGTATGCTGCAGATTGCAATTGTCGAAGACGAAGCAGATTTGGCTCAGCAGACAAAGCAGCCCAATAATCAGCAACAATAGAACGATTGCGCCACAAATAAGCGCCGTCCTGCCGATAGAAGCAAGCGCTTTGACAGGATGGGCAAAGAACCGTGCCACTCTGATAGCGCTATGACCGGACTGAAAGCCTGTATTACTGATGATACCCGGCGCACGGTCAGCAAAATCATCCGCACTGGTCGAGAAGGTCTCTGCATAGTGCAGAGCGGTACGTGCACCGGCAGAGCCGATTTGTACCGCAGAGCTTCCTAACTCCATCCGCAGCACGTCGCCGCTTGTGTGCAGGACCTCCTCGGCGGTGCGCGTGCCGTCCTGCACATCCTTGATGCCCTTCACGGCGTAGCTGCCCAGTATGCCGACGTCCTCAGCAGCAGTCCCAAGAAAGGTCTCCTGCATAATCAGTTCCGCCGCCGCGCCGTGCACGCCGACATCCTGCGCAGCATCGGTGGCAAAGTCCTCTTGATAGCTGACCAACCCGCTTGCACTCGTGATGCCGTGCGCTGCAGCTGTTGTGCCGCGCATGGCAGGGGAGCGGTAGCCGTTTGTCTGCTGATTGCACAGCAGTTCGTAGTAGGCATTGCTGCGGCTGGCCCGGGGCGTGTTGGTACCGGTGATATATTTCCGGTTGCCTTCGGCGGGAGGTGATAAGCTTTCTGCTACATCATCTCTATCGTCTGAAATACTATTTTTCGTTTCACTTACATAATCGTCATTTGATAGCAGTGATTCGGCTTGCTTTTCAGTATTATCCAGCAGTTCCTCGCCGTTTGATGCTTCATCTACCTGATTGTGCAGGCTTTCCGATAAGTCAGTATCGGTATGGAATAAAGGTTTGTAGCTATAATTTTGCGTGAATAGTTCTGACATGGCAGACTCCGTGAGGTTGTTTTTAGAGATGTGCTGGTGTAAGCATAACGTATTAAGACTTTCGATTAGGAGATGTATCCATCAGCCTGAACAACTCGGTATCCTTCGGAAAATCGTTGTTGAAGGGAACCACCGTCTTAGACACGATCAGCAGTCCGCTGCCGACCTCTGCATTCTCGATGTACCGCTTTTCCTCGTTGGAAATGTGCAGCAGCCGCGCCAGATCGTTGGCATCGTCGGGGGACTGGTTCAGCAGCTTGATATATCCGCAGTCGGACAGCATTCGGCGCGCGTCCTCGTTGTCCAGCACCGAACGCACGTGCTGGGTGATGGAGGTCAGAATCGCACCCCACTTGCGGGCGCGGCTGGACAGCTGAAAGTAAAAGTCCGTGCAGTCCTTGTTGCCCAGCAACTGCTGGAACTCGTCGGTAAACACCCATGTGCGGCGACCCAAGACGCGGTTGCGGGTAATGCGGTTCCAAACCTGATCCAGCACTGTCAGCATGCCGATAGACTGCATCGACTTGCCCAGCTTGACCGTATTAAAGCAGATGCAATGATTCTGCACGTTCACATTGGTCTGGTGGGCAAACAGGTCCATGGAGCCACTTACATATAGCTTCAACGCCGTAAGCAGTGGCTTGACTTCCTCTCCCTGCAGCGCAAGATTTCTATAAAAGTCGTGCAGCGTTGGCATTTCCTCGCGCTTGGGATTTGCCATATAGCGCTGATAGGTCAGGCCGGCAGCTACATCAATAAAGGTTCGCTCCTGGGGCGACAATTCGGAGCTATGCAGGATCAGCTGGCAGAAATTCTGCAAAAACTGACTTTTCAGTCGGATGGGGTCCTCATCGTCGCCGTAGTCCTCGGTAATGTCCATGGGGTTGATATGGGAGGGGCTGGACGCGGAAATGTCAATCACTACGCCACCCATGGCTGTAACGAGATGCGTGTACTCCTGTTCTGGGTCGATGAGAACAATATCATCATCTGGCCAGCGAAGCATGATATTGGTGACCATTTGCATTACGGAGAAAGACTTGCCGTAGCCGGTCATGCCCAGTACCATACCGGCAGGGGCGGGCAGCAGCTTACGGTTACACAGTATCAGATTCTTACTGCGGGCGTTGATGCCCTCGTACAGTCCGCCCGGCTGGAACAGTTCCTGTGTGGTGAACGGCACATAGATGGCCGTGCTGACGGTTTCCAGCGTGCGCTCCAACCCAAGCCATTTCTTGCCAAGCGGCAGCATACTGTTCATGGCGTTGCGCTGCTCATACAAAATGCTGTCAAAGCGGCAGGTCTGCTGCTGTACGGTGCTGCAAATGCGCCGCACGCGCTCATCCAACTGCGCATTGGAATCGCCATAGGTGTGAATGAGGATGCAGACTTTGAAGATTTTTTGGTTTTTGGTTGTAATGTCATCCATCATCTGCTCTGTGTGGTGCATTTTGGATTTCAGATCATAGCTCACAGCTATGCTGGCAGGCATATTTCGCTCGCGTGCTTTGGCAATGGCATCGTATTCTTCCTTGTGCATATAGGCAAGCTTTTTCTCAATTTCCTGGACGGCTTCTGCCTGGTCCATAGCGTCAACATGCATTGTGATGACGTGGTCAAACGGAAGCTCCGATAGCATAGAGAACAAACCGTTCTTCATTTCCGGTGCTATGCCCCGCAGATACATTGTCTTGCCGATTTTACCGCCAAACTGATAACGGTCACGGTAAACGGCGCGTGAGTCGTCATGCTCCGGGTGCCAGTTGTAAGAGCTGGGTGAAATAAAATCCTTCGTAGTAAGGTCATCCTCAGCCAGCAGCCAGTCATAGGAAAAGCTCATTTCCTCATTGGGCCGCATGATGCCTTGTAACAGGCTCAGACGCTCAATGCCGGACAAGATGCGTGTACTGCTGCCCATGCGTTTGAAGTGATCGGCAATATCGGCAGCACGGTTCTCCAGCTGCTCTTTCGCCTGCTGGTAATTTTCGGCGTGCAGGCTGAAGGTGACGTACTTTTCACGAATCAGGCCATTTTGACCGCGCAGTGCTTTTTCCGCTACGACTTGGTTCATCTCCTCGGCATAGCGGTCACGGTCATCCCCGCGCAGCGGCAGGAAGGTGTCGCGGCGAAACTGCTCCTCGTCCATGCTGCGGGTGACAAGGTTGATTTCCAGATGCAGCGAAGGATCGAAGTAGTTCAAAAACTCGCTGTATTTCGTAAAAATGTTCTTTTGCTCTTCCAACATGGCAATCTGGAAGTTCACATCGGTGAAAGCCATCGTCATCGAGAAAAGTCCCGGCTCCACCTCGCAGATGCCATCCTGCGACATACTCAGGTATTGCAGGCAGTCACTGGCTTTCTGTGGCACTTTGCGTGCTGCAATGCGCTTTTTTGCATGCTTTTCGTCTTTCTTTAACTGCTTTGCGTGCTGCCGCCGTTCTTTGGCGGCTTTCTTTTTTTCTCGTTTTAACGATTTCTCCTGTGCGCGCAAAGACTCCAACACACTCGGTTCGATGGGCAAGTCGGCGTGCTTTTTTGGTAAAAACATAATTTTTCTCCTGACGGGGGCAGACTGCGACCTCGGCGGGGCCGCAGTACCATGCCCAGTAGATTTTTACAAGCTTTTCAAACGGATACCCGTTATGGCTGATAAAGCCCAGCCCAAGAAAGGGGAGAACTTCTACCATTACGATGTAGGAAACCAGCTGAATATCCAGCTGAAGCCATTGCAGACAAACGAAGCAGGTTGCTATGGCCAGCACGGCAGCGACACCAAAGCAGGCCAGCTGACGCAGTGAAAGCCCGAGAAAGAATTTCTCGTGATATTCCGTGATTTCGAGATTGGTTTTTGTTGAGAGCATAGGTGAACTCCTCCATTAAATGGCGCTGGTGATGGCTTTGGTGAATCGTCCGCTCATAAACACGGCCACCAGCAGAATAACGGATTTGCCCAGCATGGCCCAGGCCTGCTCAGTAATGTCACCGCCACTGCCCAATGAAGCTGTCAGGGCAGGGTAGAAGCCAATGACAAGATAGAGAACGGCCCCTTGCAGCGCCACCGCCATGTAGTTTTTCAGGAAGTTTACAGCAATACCATGTAGCTCCCGATAGCAGAGCGTGGCAATTGGCAGGGAAGCCAGAGCATTATAAACGTACAGCTCAATGAAGCGTGCCGCAACGATGGTATTGATCACAATGTTGACAAGACGCAGCATCCAGCTTACGACCATAAGTTCCATGGCCACAGGCATATTACCGATGCCGCCCGGCAGTGCGCTGATTGCGTTTTCAATGTCGACCTCGGTGTTGACCTGTCCGCTGCCCACATAACCGGCTATGCCGTTTGTCACCGTGGCCGCTACCTCAAACATCGCATTTAGAATTTCCGTGGAGTGTAGAACAGCCCAGCGGCAAAGCGTGATTTTCAGCATGACCAGCGCCACCTGCTGAATCGTAAAAGCTGTGCTACCGCCGTTCATGGCTATGGTCTGGGTGAAATTGTACAGTTCCAAAACCATAAAAAGTGCCAGAACGGTAAGTGCAATCGGCATGACTACACCGGAGCTGATAGAATCTGCATAGCCGGCCAGTGTGCTGTTCCAATCGGTCAGACTGCTCAGCAGACCGGAGTTCTGCCCCATAGCATTTACGGTGGCCGAAATACCTGCCAGTTGGCTTCGTATCGTATCCTCAAAAATAGCGCATACCTCCCATCAACTGACCGTCAGCGTGCCAAAGTAGGTAGCAACGGCAATGATCAGCACGCCGCCTGCAATCGACCATGCACCGCTGCTGATGCCGGGACCGTTATGGTCCTTCAGGTTCGTGCCCAGCGTGACTGCGCCGAAGAGCAGCAGCAGACCACCTGCAAAATTGACAACATTCGTGATAAGAGAAGTGATTGTAGATACCATTTCCATATAGGTCTCCTTCTTTCTGTTTATGTGTCAGACTCGTCATCGTCGAGTTCGATGTTGTTGATTTCCTGCACATTTTTCATAAAGGCTGCAAAGCTATTTTCTGCGCGCCTCTCGTAGTCGAAGGGACGATGCCCCTCTTTTTCTACCAATGCGTAATTAGGGTGCTTTTTAAGATCAAACTTGTAAGAGTAAAATGGCACAACACCGGAAATCATCAATAAGCAACGATTTCGCGGCATGGTGCGTATTTCTTCCGGTGTCATCAGATCACGGCTGGCTACCTGATAATTCTTAGAAAAGGAGCCCTGTGCGCCGAGATTCTCTGTGGTGTTCAGCACCTCGATTGTCCGTTTGCCCAGCTGTTTACCGAAGAACTCCAGTGACTCCGGGTTATTGCCGCCACCCAGCACAAGCTCCGAATCACAGTTTTCCAGAATCGTGCCCCAGTCATCACCGTACTGAGATTTCAGCTGTGCGATTGACTGGTAAATCAGGGTACATCCGATATTTCGGCTGCGGATGGTGCTGATCAGAATCTGAAAGTCCGGAATCATGCCGATGTTCGGAAACTCATCTAAGAGAAACCGCACATGGCGAGGCAGGCAGTGATCCTCACGATTGTCTGCGGTATGCACAAGAATCTGAAAGCACTGCTGGAACATGACCGCGGCCAGAAAGTTATAGACTGTGGTGGTGTCTGGTGTGACAACGAACAGCGCCACCTTTTTGTCGCTGGCCAGCTCTTCCAGATGAATGGTGTCATCCTCGCAAATCTTCATGATGGAAGGAATATTGAACGCACTCATACGCATACCGAGAGATACATCAATACTCTGTGCGGTTTTGTCCGGTGCCATGTGGTACAGTCCATATTGGCGCGCTGCGAATGACGCAGGCTTTTCCATAGCCAGATCTTCGAATATATCGTCCAACTGGCTGCGGCCCTGTGGTCCGTAACGATGCTGCATCAGCACAAAAAGCTCCATTACACTGTTCATATTGTGCATCTCAGGTGGCTGCTCAAAATATACATAGGCAAGCAGCGCTTCCAGCAGTGAAGTAGAGCCTTCTTCCCATATCGGGTCGGCTGTGTTTTTCTGGCGCGGGTCCTCTTTCATATTTTTGATAAGATTCTTGGCAACAACCACAATGTCATCCGTGTCATGGATATACGCAAACGGATTGTAGTGGTCGGACTTGTCACGGTCCTTCAGGTTGAACACCTTTACGTCATACCCTTGCGATAACAGGACATTTCCGTAGGTGTCAAGCAGTTCGCCCTTCGGATCACTGAGTACATAATTGCTGTTAAACTGCAGCAGCTGCGGGCCGGCAACGCTGTAGCTTTTGCCGGAGCCGGAGGGGCCAAACACGATGATATTCTTGTTGCGGTTATAGTTGTTCTCCGCTGTTACCGGCATCTTCATGGCAAGGCTCAGGGACTCTGTGGCCGTAAGGGGAATGTTTTCGCTTGCCTTTTCATGAAGAAACGGCGCAATGTCCGCCGCTGTGCCCCAGCGGGCACTGCCGTACTCCTTCTGCGGCACCAGCCGATGACCGCTGTACTTTATGCAGAGATAAGCAAGACCCGCAAGCAGAATAGCCCCAACACCACAGCCCACAGGAATCGGCGCAGGGGATAGTTGCAAGGGATGAAGTGCAATTTTGCTAAGATTTACCGCGGCTACAAGTCTTTGCGTAACTGTTCCGGCAGCCGATACATAGAGAAGTCCCACCCGGTTGCCCAGCCAAAAACAGCCCAGACTTGCAGCAAGACAGATCAGAATTTGCTTTGTGCGCTGTTCCTTCATAGCCGCTCACCTCGCTCCTGCGCCGGCGGCGGGCGGTGCTGGTTCAGCTCCTTCGTGCGCTGCATAGCCCGTTCGGACAACTCCTGCAGCAGGCTGGTGGGCCGCTCCTTGCCGCGCGCTGCAATGCAGTTTTCAATGGCGGTCTGGATGCGGTCCACGTCCTGCCCCTTGAACCACAGGTTCAACTGCCCGGTGTCTTTGTCCTTGGTAATGGCAAAGTCCACCGAGTATTCCTTGAGCTGCCGCCTGACATAGGGCAGCGTTTTGTCGTTCAGCTCCACCGAAGCGAGAGCCTGCGACTGCCGGTTCAGTGATTGAATTGATTGCTGCCCATACTGCCGCGCTTGCAGCATACTGGCAACCGCCTGCAATATCCCAAAGATGCCCTGCCCGGCAAGCTTGGCTGCGTTGATTTGCACCCGGATGGCCGTTTCTTCTACCATACGGTATCACCTTCGCTTTCTCTGCAATAATATTTCAACCTCACCACGGCAGCGGAGCGCCGGTGCGTCGGGCGTATGCTTCAATTCTTTTTCCCAACCTGTATTGCTGCAGACGGTCCGGCAGGCTGTATTCCAGTGTGCGGACTTTTACATAGTGCTTCATTGCGCACTTGAAAAAGGCGTACAGGTACCGCTCCTTGCCGCTGATCTGCCGCATACGGCCGACATACACGCAGTTGACCTTGCTGTCTCTGATACTGCGCAGCATACTCTGATACCCATCGCGCAGGGGGCCGTGCCCTTTATAATCGATGCTGCCGCCGACTACCGTGCAGCCGTCGTCACCGGCCTGCCTGCAGCAGGCATCGTAGCTCGCGCGGGTCGCTGCGCAGTCACCGGGAATGCGTGCATACACCCATGCACGGGGCAATTTTTCTTGATTTGGCATTATCTCTCTACCTCCAGCTCTTGGTCATAAAAGCTCAATTGCTCGCCTTCTAAGCGGAACCGCAGGTCCAGCTCGGCAAATGTGAAATTCCGATTGAAGCGTTCCGTTGCCTTATTTGGTGTGTCCTGCAATTCCAGCATCAGCTGCCATAAATCAGGATGTGCATGGTACAGATGCCGCAGCTCGGTCATGGATGCATTGGGGCAGAACCAGCACCCGCCGCGGTGGCTGTGCTCATACAGCGGCGACAGCAGCCCCTCCTGCCTGCACATGGCAAATGCATCCTGCTCTGTCACGCCGTACTTTGCCATAAGCGAAACCTGGTCAGGCTTTAGCCGTTCCAGTCTGATCGGTTCATCCGCGGCAATCCCTAAATAGGAAACTGTACCCGGCGGCAAACTCTTTTTATAGGCTTCCAGTGGCGGGACCTTGCAATCCCGTTGAATTGCGCAGCGCCCAGCCAGCGGAAAAGCCGCAAGCTTTCCCTGTGCGTTGCCGCGGCTCACCACATGGTAAAAGCAATCCAGATACGTCTTTTCGGCGTGCAAAACCCTTGTGGGGATACCTCGCTTTTCAAAGTACGGAATTGCTGTCTCATAGATAAACCGCGCATGCTCGGGCAGCTCGCCGGAAATCTCCTTGCTGAACATGACCTCTGTGTATATGATTTCGTCCAGCGGTTCGCCATGCTGCAGGGCCAGCAACGCTGTTGCATTGCTGTCTTTGCCGAAGCTCGAACAGATGATATGTTTCATGTCATTCACCAATAAAAATAGGGCGGCCCGCGAGAGTCGCCCATACCATGTACGTGTTTCATAGGTTTTTAGTGCTCACTCTCATCCATTTTTGATTTGCGGCGCTTGTATGCAAGAATTCCGAAACCGACGATAGACCCAAATACTGCCGTCGAAAGCAGGGCAAACGGGAACCCATCGCCCGTTTGGGGAATGACCGGCATCGGCGCAGGCGTTGCCGTGGGTGCGCTTGCCGGTGCAGGGGTAGGCGCAGGCGTGCTATTCGGCGTCGGCTGCGGCGTATTGCTCGGGGTGTCCTCATGCGGTGTTTCCTCGGGGATGCGTGCATCTTTCATAACGACAGTCTGAAGCTCACCGGTGGGCAGCACGGTAAAGGCAATGCTTTCCGCAAGCTGATAGCCATTGGGAGCGGTGATCTCCGTCAGCGTATAGTCACCGGCAGGCAGTTTTTCAATATAGTGGGGCTTGTCCTCGGAAACCCACTGTGTAACCGTGTTGCCGTCCTTATCCTTGATGACCAGCTCCGCGCCGGGCAGCTCTTTACCCGTGGCAATGTCGATCTTGGAGATTTGTACCCTCGTAATGTCATCTTTCATGATTACCGTGGCATCGTCCAGCAGCTCCCATTCCTCCCAGGGAATGATCCAGAGCTTCTTTTTATCCTTCAGATAGTAGACGTCTGCCTCGTCCAGCTCATGGCCGTCGGCATCTGCTTTGCGTTCCAGGCGGAACACAATATCGTCTGTAACGGCATACCCATCAGCAGGCCGCTTCTCTGTCAACGTGTATTCTTCGTCAAAATGCAGCCCCGTCACACGGTGCGGCGTATCGGTAGATACCCAGGTGTCAACGATGTTGTCCTTTGCATCCTTGATGATCAGCGTAGCACCGGGCAGTTCTTCATCGTTGGTCAAATCTCGCTTACTCACCCACATTTCAGTAGGCTTGTTGGCGCAGGTGCTGTCCAGTACCTGCAGGACCTCGCCGTCATAGGTGAAGGTGACATCCATCTCTGCATCGTTTTGATAGTATCCCTGCGGGGCGCGCAGCTCGCGGATAAAGTAATTGCCGCTGTTGGTCGTGGCATCCAGCCGGTCACTCTGGCCGTACCACTCGCCGCGGATGGGAACATCGCAGTTGAAATAGGTGTGGCCGTCCGCAACGGTCTCGGGACTGGTGGAAATCAAATCACCGGCAGAGAACAGTTTGTTGCCGTCCACGTCGTAGATGTCATCGCGGGTGTACAGGTTGAACACGGCACCGGCCAGATATTTGCCGGTTTCCTGATTGATCTTGTACACACCCACGCGGGCATGCTCACGGTCATTGTAGAAACCAAGGGTCTGCTGTTCAGCCAGTTCTGCAGCGGCTTCCGATGCGCGTACAACATCAAAATGCTGTTCACTGTCGCCATTTTTGACGATGCTCTTTGCCATGACTACATCGTTCAGCTGGTTGTCCCAGACAAAGGTCACATCGTAGCTGTCTGTCGTGCCGACATACCCGTAGGGCGCCTTGGTTTCCTCCACATGGTAGCTGCCCAGCGGCAGGGTAATACTGACCTCGCCGAGCGTGCCGTCGTGGATGACCGACAGAAAATCATAGGTCGCCTTGGTGCGGGACGGTGCAAACACAGCAGTGTCTGCACTGCCATCACCGGTGGTAACAACCGCTACCACATCGCCCTTGGCATACCAGAGCGTGCGGCTGCTGTTGGCATCCAACTGGCGGTCCTGCGTGTAAATGTCCTCGGCAGCCGTAATGGTGTATTCCGCACCGGCCAGTGGGCGAAGCGTATAGGCAAAGTCGGAATCGGCCTCGCCGGTCATCCAGGGGTCAATCAAATCGTTGGTTTCAATCTTTCCTGTCAAGGCATTGCCGGTCTTACGGATGGTCAGCTTGCCCAGCGTTTCCTCATTCCAGTAGTCCTCACCAATGACCAGCGTGTCCATGCCGTTTTCATTGTCGTCGCCGGTGGCCTTGTAGATGCGGTCCGTGGAAATATCGAAATCCACATAGTAGTTGCCGCTGTCAGCCCATTCGTTGTAGAAGCCGTCCGGGCCGACAGTCTCCACAATGCGGTATTTGCCCAGCGGCAGCTTTTCAGGCAGGGTCAGGATACCTTCCCCGTTGGTGTAGAAGGTATCCACGTTCTTGGTCAGATGCCCGTTTACCGTGTCCGTCATCGTGACCAGCTTGGGCTTCCCGTTTTCCAGCCGATAATTGCCGTTGTCATCCAGCCAGTAGATCTGGAAGGCTGTGTTCGGCAGCAGGACCGGTTTGCCGGTTTCCGTATCGAGTTTCGTGATTTTTAAATACACTTCAATCTCCTCATCCAGTACCGTAAATTTCTGATAGGAATCCGATGCTTTCATCACACTGTCCTTCGGCGTGGCCATCGCGCCCCAAGGGTTGTTGTCCTGCTCGGGATCGATGCTGACCAGGAACGGCTCTGCCTGGAACAAATCATGCGGCGTCGTGGTCTCCACGACCAGATAGGTGCCGTAGGGCAGCCCTTGCACACGGATACAGCCGGAGTCATTGCTGAAGATTTCGGCCAGCTGATACTCATTGGCGCGCCCTGTGGGCTGCCAGCCATCACCCTTGCCGTTCTTGTTGTCGCCCGCCGCGGTCAGCGTTTTGTTGTAGGCGGCCATTTCGTCGGCGTTGACCTCGTAGGTCTTGGCAATGGCCTGTGTCTCACCGGAGAAATCCCACTTGGGGTGCTCGTTGTCGTATTCCTTGTTGATGTAGGTATCCAGAATGCTTTGCAGAGTGTAGCTTCCGGTGCGGGTCTGGTCAAACTGCTCGACCTTAGACAGGTCGGACACAAGATAGAAGGTGAACCCAGCGCCTTCCGGCTCCAGCCCATTGGACTGCCCGCTGGAGGAGACGACCTTGCTGATTTCCACGTTGCCCTTGGCGACCTGATCCTGACTTTCGGTCAGGCCGCTGTCCTTATGGATGTGGTAGTTGCCGTTGTAGGCCGCGGTATCACTGGCAAAGGTGGTTTTCTCCACATACCAGCCCTCATCTGCATAGCTGGGCGTGATGTAGTAGTTGTGCTCGTCGCAGAGATACCCGGGCGCATAGGACAGGTAATAGGCATCGTAGGTCCAGGTGCCGTCCAGAGCCTTGCTCTTGGAGATGGTGCTGAATTGGTTCTTGTATACCCAATCGGTATAGTGCCCGCTGCTGGCTGCCAGCGCGGCGACCTGCCCGGTAGCTGACTTGGTGCGGCTGTTCACCGTAGGATAGGTGTCGGAAACAGCAAGAGCGCCCTCACGCAGCGGAATGACCGTGCCGGTGGAGCGCTCTACTACATAATATTTACCGAGGTACAGGTTGGAGAAGGTCAGCCAGCCATCCTCGATTTTTGCACTGGCTACGAGATTGTCCTTTTTCAGCACGGGCAGATAATCGCTGATCCACTGCCCGCTGTTGTTACGAATCGTAGTGTGCCAGATGGGATTGCCATTGGCATCTACGATTTTGGAATAATCCACTACGCCGGTCACACCATCGGGGTGGGTAATATCCTCGGCGGCGTACAGGTCGTACACTGCGCCGTCCAGCACGGCATTGCCGTGAGCAGCGTCGCCTGTCACATACCGCTGTGCGTCCAAATCGACCTTGAAAATGCTGATTTCGCCCAGCGTGCGGTCATTCTTCATGATGCCGTCCGCCGCCGTGGTGGTGTAGCCGTCCTCATTGGCAGCCTTGCCGCTGGCATCGGTGGTATAGCTCCGGGAGGCATCCTTGGGGGAGTCATAGATGCTGACGGTGGTTTCTACGCCGCCGCTGGTCACCAGCTTTGTGCCGCCCTTATCGCCAGTGGCAATGTCGGCGTTGTAGTCACCATTGCCCAGCCACAGGACGGAATTGTTGTTGTCAGCGGTAATTTCCACATAGTAGGCGCGCTTGCCCAGCGGCGTGCCCGCCGTGCCGGGATGGTCAACGTCTGTCCAATCGCCGAAATACCCCGCGGGGGCCTTCGTCTCCACAAGGATGAACCTGCCCTTGTTTCGCTGCGTGTAGTACAACGTATGGCGCATCGTGTCGTTTGTGGCGTAGGCGGCGTTGTTGATGACGGCATAGGTGCCGTCACCCTGGCGCTGAACGCTGTAGGTGTTGTAGCCGCCCGTGGGCTGGAATTTACCGGTCACGACGTCCCACTGGTAGATTTCATACCGGGCATCGCCTGTAATCTGGTTGCCGGTCTCACTGTCCGTCTTTTTGACGTTGATCTGCAGTGACCACTCAGCATTGCGCATCTCGTAGGCATTGTTGGAGTTGGCCGGTACTGTAATGGTCTGGTGACTGCCGTTGCTGCCCCAGTAGGATTCAAAACCGTAGGGGATGGTGACTTCGTCATAACGGAACTGTAAAGATGCAAGCTGCGCCTGCGCACTGGCAATAGCATTATTTACAGCGCTCTGTGCTTCTGCCTGAATGGCGGCAACTGCAGAATCTCGCTCGCTGTTGGCGGCTGCGTCTGCAGCTTCTTTCGTAGTATAGGGGCCGACGCTGCCACTGCGGCCATCTACGGTCTTGGATACAGTGTAATGCACAGACCAGCTGGCAGATGCTGCACCGCCGTTATTCTGGTAATTGTCGTCGTTGGTGTGGCCGCTTGTGGTAACAGTCTGCACACCGGCAGGGGAAATGCTCCAGCTGCCGCCGTCAATCGTTCCGGATTTGGTGATAGGCTCGATTTCAATCGTGGCACCGTCCACCTTTTCCAGCGTTTTCAGCTGGATTTTATCGGTGGTGATACCATAGGTCAGATCTACGGTGCCGCTGGCGGACTGTGCAGGGGCTTCCCAACTGGCATAATACTCCTGAACGACAGGCTTCGGCTCTTCCGTTTCCTCCTCACTGATTTCAGGGCCAATCAGGGCAACGGTCTGCCAACCGCTGCGCGCAGGGGTATAAATGTAGGTGTAGTAGCCGCGGGGCTTTGCATAGGCAACAGCACCGTCCAGCAGGGCCTGCGCGGATTCCAGATAGATTTTTGCAGCAGTGCTCTCGGGATAATTTTTAATCAGCCACAGCTGGGTATCGTCGTAAATCGTGTAGCAGAAATCCAAAAGAGAGATTCTTTCAGTATCTTCTGCGGAAAAAGCGACGGGCGTATCGGGCAGCAAGTCCATAGAGAGCTGGTCCAGACCGCCCCAGATGCGGTACTGGTTGCCGTAGTGATCACCGGGAATGCACTGATCCGCACTGACCAGAGAAGTGTTCGTATAAGTGTACGGCGGACAGCCCTTGGGCTGGCCGTTGGCGCCGTGGGTGCAGCAGTAGGCTTCCTCGCCATTGAACCAGATCAGCCAGGTGCCGTTGACCTTCTCGACCTTGGTGATTTTACCGCTGGTAACGGCAGGCGTGGGACGCTCGGCGTAGGCGGCAATGTCTGTAGTTTCTGCGAACGGTGCGGCCATGGTGCGGCTGCAGTCAATTACAACGTGCAGCGCTTTCGTCAGCGTACTGCCATCCGGGGCAGTGTAGACAAGCTGCGCGGAAAAGTCGGCATCTGCCTGTACATACAGCCCCATAACCGCGGCGGACGTTTCGGTATACTCACTGTGCACAAGGCTGCTGCGTGCAGCCTCATCGGCGGGGGCACCGTAGAAGTCCAGCACCGTCACCTCGTTAGGTAGTACCACATCCAGACTGCTGCCGTCTGCAGGGTATTCCACCTGTGCCAGAATGGGCGCAACGGCATAGTCGGTGCCCTCCAGCAACGGAGCCATCATCGTCAGGTCGTCGCTGTTCAGGGTGTCCGCACTCAGGTAACTGTCTGTGCTTTCTTCCAACTGGTCATTCGGCCAGGCAGAAATGCCGATTTTGGTTTCACCCGTGGCAACCGGCAAGCCCTGGCTGCCCATATAGGAACCAGTCGGTGCATCCGGTAAGTCTGTGTACAAAACAGCGCCGTCGAAGGTATAGTCGGTGGATGTCTCCACCGGCGCATCCTCGTCGGCGCTTTGGGATGTTGCGGCAGCTTCGCTGCTTTTGGGCGTGCTTTCTTCACCCGGGTCCGGGTCGCTTGCCTCAGTCAGATGGCTATCATCTGTGACGGCCTCTTTGTCCTGCTCCATGATTAGAGTGCCGTCTGCATCAGCCCTCGGAGCCTCCGCAAACGCCCCAGCTGGGAACAGGGAGCAGCACATCATAGCCGCCATACACAAGGCCGCTACGCGTTGCTTGAGATTGAATTTGTGATTCATTGAACATACTTCCTTCTGCTGTAAAATTTTATCTATATAAAAAAGTGCCTGCCGAACAAACAGCAGACACTTGAGAGTTTGATTTACCTGTAACGCTCAACCGACCTTTCCCTGAAAGAACTCCAAAAATTCCGGCAGTTCCTGGTCCGGCAGCTCGTTCATGACCTGCATGGCCAGGTACTCCGCGCGGCTCACCTTGGGGGCAAACTTGCGGGAGTAGGTCTTGCCGGTTCTCACATACCCAACATCGTGGATCAGGTCTTTCTCTGAAAGGCTTTTCAGGATGGTAAAGACCGAACGCGGCTTCCAGGTGCAGTTCTGGGTCGGGATCAAATCGGAAACGATCTGACTGGCGATGGCTGGCTCCTTGGAATTCCAAAGGTAGGTCATGATCTGCATTTCGGAGGTCGTCATCCGATACAGGGAGTTTTGCTTTTTCATATCCATTCTCCAATCACTGAAAGGTTACGGTCCAGTAGGTGTACTGGCCTTCCGCTGTGCTGCAGAACCAGCAGCCCACGCCCATGCTGGTGAAGCTGGGCTCCATAATATTGGCATAGTGGGCAGGGCTGCCCTGCCAGTAGGTGCAAACGCTGCTGGCCGAGCCAATCGGACCTGCGGCGCAGATCTCACTGCGGGTCGTCATGCCGCTGTGGTCAAACGGCCCGCCCGACACAAAGCTCTCACAGCGTACATCGGCGGCAGCACTCAGGCCACTGTCCATCGTCAAAGGGGACAGACCAGCTGCTGCGCGCATAGCATTGATGTTTTCCTGCACAGCCCAGTAGGCACTGTCCGAGCTGTCGATGCTCCACCACTCCTCACTGCCCGCCGCCAGGTCAAAGGGGACAGCACCGTAGCTCATGCTGACCTGTGCAGGCTGACTCTCCGCGGCAACGGGTTCCGTAGCGGGCGCTTCGGTAGGCGCTGCAGTAGGCTCCGGTATGGGAATTTCAGTCGGTGCCGGTGTGGCAGTCGGTGCTGGAGTCTGTGTAGACGCTGGTACCGGGCTTTCCGTGGCAAGCGGCGCAGGTGTTTCAACGGCAGTCTCTTCAGTAGCAACGGTAAGTTCTACCAGCGTACTGCTTTCCGGCGTTTGCAAGGTGTTATCGGTCTGCTGTGCGCAGGCGCAGAGTAACACCGTAGCTAAAAGAATGGATAACAGACATTTTTTCATATTATATATTTCTCCAATCAGTAGTATAAATCATACAGACTACCAGCAAACTCGAGCAGCTTTCTGCCCAGCCAGAACAGCACCTGCGGCGCGCCGTAAGGACTGAGCAAGAATGCCACGATGGCGGATACTGCCGCCTCTTGGTAGCACTTTTCGAATAGCGCCAACAGAGCAGCCAGACCGCCCAGTGCCGCCAAAAACCTGCCGCAAACTCCGCAGATAGCAAACAGCACGATTGCAATCAGGCCCAGTGCAAGAAGTACCAGAATGACAGGCACGAGACTAATGCGGATACCCCAGGTAAGGAACAGATTTTTACGTTGAATAGGCATAATGGCCACCTCCTACCTCTATGATACATGGTCTGCGAAATAATGCAAGGCTGTCGATTTCAGCGTTCCAGTTCGTTTTCCTCTCTAGGCGTTCGCACAGAATCGTCCTCGTTTACGACCTCGGCCTCACCCTCCAAAACCGGGGCATCATTGCCCACATTCAGCAGGGCATCCAGCTCGGCCAGGCGCGCGCTCTTGTCGTTAAGCTCCTGCTCCTGCAGAAAGGGCTGCTGCAGTTCCTCTTTGGCGCTGTCCAGCTGGACGCGCAGCTGCTGTAAATTGTTGCGCAGACCGCTGATTTCCTGCGGCAGGGCAGCAACAACGTTTTGCAGGCGAACCATATTACCGGCAGCGTCGCTGCCCAGCTCTGTGGTATGGGTGGCCTCACCGACCAGATGTGCCACAAACACCTTGGAAAGCGGCACGTAGGCAACGGTGACTTCAAAACCCGCATAGTGCCCCACCAAAACAGGATGGTCAGCCCGCACGGCAGCACCCACCAGCCCGAGCAGTGCCTTACCGGCATCCTCGCGCTTGTCGTAGGTCGTGCCGTCCAGCTCAATGCTGAAAACCAGCTTGCCGTCCTTGTCATAGCTCTGACTGTCCTTGGCGGTCTGCATATCCTTCTCAAACGCCTGAATCCGGCATTCGGTGCCGCGGATCTCTCGCAGAAAGATGCCGGTCACGGCGTCCTCCAGTCGGTAGTGCTGGCTGTTGTAGGCGGCCTTCAGCGTGCGAAGCCGCGCAACCTGAATATCAAGGTCCATCTTTTCTTTGATCATCGGGTTTCCGGCAGCCAGCGCCTTTACCTCAGCGTAGGAGAGCGCAGCCTCGTCCAGGTCCTCACAGCTGCGGGCAGGAGATTTTGACGTCATGATTTGCGAAATAAACTTCTGTTTGTTCTCCACCAACTGATAGCTGTAGGCGTCAAACGTGGCTTCGGTTATATAAATAAAGATAGAAACCTCTTTGTTCATGTTACCCTGCCGTACCATACGTCCGTTGCGCTGGGCAATGTCGGCTGGCCGCCATGGGCAATCAAGGTGATGGAGTGCGCACAGCCGCGTCTGTACGTTGGTGCCAGCGCCCATCTTCTGGGTACTGCCCATCAGCACGCGAACCGCACCGCTGCGGACTTTGCCGAACAGCTCAGCCTTCTTGGCTTCCGTATCGGCATCATGGATGAACTGTACCTCCTCTTTGGGAATGCCACGCGCCACCAGCTTGTCCCGAATATCGTTGTATACATCAAAGCCGTCCGTGCGGGGCGTGCTCAAATCGCAGAAGATCATCTGCGTGGAGCGCTGCGCCTTTGTCTTTTCCCAAATGGTAAAGACCCGCTCCACGCAGGCATTCGCCTTGCTGTCTGGGTCATCAGGCAGAAGTGGGTTCATCAACCGTTGGTCCAGCGCCAGCTTTCGGCCATCGTTCGTGATGCGCAGCATGTTATCCTCATTCGGGGCAACCAGGCGGTTGCGCACTGCTTCGGCCCGCTCACCCAGCGCCGCCACCATCTGGCGCTGCAGCTCGCTGGGCGGCAGCTTTACAATCGTGGGCTTGCCGCCCGTGATTTCGGGAACCGGCAGCTTCAGCATATCGGCGGTCTGAATGTCAGCACACTGCTTGAACATATTCATAAGCTCCGGCAGATTGTAGAACTTTGCAAACCGTGTTTTGGAACGGTAGCCGTTGCCCTCGGGGGCCAGCTCAATCGCGGTAACGCTCTCACCAAACGTAGAGGCCCACGCGTCAAAGTTCAGCAGGCCCTCCTGCTCCAAAAGCCCATATTGCAGATACCGCATCATGATGTACATTTCAGTCATCGAATTGGAAATCGGTGTGCCGGTGGCAAACACAATGCCGTGCCCGCCGGTCAGCTCGTCCATGTACATGCACTTCATGTACATGTCGCTGGCCTTTTGGCTTTCGGTCTGTGAGATACCGGCCACGCGGGTCATCTTAGTGGTGATCATCGCATTTTTGAAATAGTGCGCCTCGTCCACCATCAGGCTGTCCACGCCCAGCTCCTCAAAGGTGATGACGTCATCCTTGCGGCTCTGGTCGTTGAGCTTGTCCAGCTTCCGTTGCAGCTGCTTTTTCATGCGCTCCATCTGCTTGATGGTAAAATTCTCGGCGCGTTGGGCTTTCAGCGCAGCGGTCTGTGCCACTACATCGTCGATTTGCTTTTGCAGGTACATTTTCTGCCGTTCATCGGAAAGCGGTATCTTTTCAAACTGACTGTGCCCGATCACAATAATGTCAAAATTGCCGGTAGCAATACGGGCACAGAACTTTTTGCGATTGGCTTTTTCAAAATCTGTTTTGCGCGCCACCAGAATTTCCGCGTTGGGATAGAGTAGCAGCGCCTCGGACGCCATCTGCTCGGTCAAATGGTTGGGTACTACGATCAAGGTCTTGTTGCAAAGACCCAGACGCTTCTTCTCCATAGCGCTGGCGACCATCTCAAACGTCTTCCCGGCCCCCACCTCGTGTGCCAGCAGTACGTTGTTGCCGTACAGCACGTGGGCAATGGCGTTGCGCTGATGGGGCCGCAGTGTGATTTCCGGGTTCATGCCGGGAAAGCGCAGATTGCTGCCGTCATACTCCCGCGGGCGGATGCAGTTGAATTTGCTGTTGTACAGGCTTACCAGCGCTTGCCGACGCTGCGGCTCCTTGAAAATCCATTCTGCAAACTTGTCCTTGATCAAACACTGCTTGGCGTAGGCAGCCTCGGTGGCGGCGTGGTTCAGCACGCTTTTTTTGTTTCCTTCTGCGTCGGTAACTATATCAAACACCTGCACAGGCCGCAGGTTCAGCGCAGCCTCGGTGATTTCATAGGCATTCTTGCGGTTCGTACCGTAGGTGACGGTTGCCTTGATGCTGCCGTTGCCGTAGCGCTTGTTTGTGATATTCCACTCACCGGTGAACGACGCAAACAGCACCTTCACGGAAAGTCGCGTGGACAATGGCGGCTCCAACAACTCCATGAGGAAATCCTGAATGTATTCAGGTGGTATCCAGGTAGCACCCAGCCGCACCGCAATTTCGCTGGCGTCGAGGTCCCTCGGCTGTACCTGCTCCAGCGCCTTCACATTGACCTGATAGTCCGGGTCGGACGCTGCGGCCAGCCGGGCAACGGCCAGCTTTTGCCGCACATTGCCGGAAAGATATTCGTCAGTCGGCAGATAAACCGGCTCGGATTGCTCCGGGTCACGGAAGATAACGCCGGTCAAATCGCGGATGATTTCGTCCTGCGCTTTTCCCGTGACCTGCGCCATGTAGGCAAGGTCCACGCGACCCTTCTCCGTCAGGCTCAGCACCAGCGCTTCATCGGCGGTGTCCACATGGTCCACCACCTGGGCCGGGCGGATGGTCCGCTTCGTGAACATATCCGTCTTGCCCCTGTAATGGCCCTCGCTGTCGATGTCCTCCAGCGAGCAGAGCAGGAAATACCCGGAATCCTCACGGAACGCCGAAGCTGTGCCGCGGCTGTTGATTAGCCCATACGTATCGTGGTAGGAATCATACTGGGCGGTCAGCTGCGCTTGCAAAGCGGCAATCGTTTCATCGGGCAGATTGTCCAGTTGCGCCCGAATCAGCTCCCGGCAGGTATCCCGCAGAGGAACCAGCGCCTTGATGCGGGTAAGCGCGGTGGTGCTGGCCTTCACAGCACGCATTTTGGAATTTTCGCGGTAATAAACTGTGTCATCTTTAACAACATAGCTGAAATTTCGCGTGTCTGGGTCAGCGTCGAGCGTGTCGCTTTCCTCCTGCGCGTCCTCCCGGTCATCCACCAACGTGTACTCGGTCTGCAAATTGGCAAGGGCTGTGTCAAGTTGGCCTTCCAGAGATGTGCCATTGTCCAGCGGTGCGCAGGTGGGGCGCTGCCCGTAGGGCCCGCTGACCATCTGCATCTCGCCGCAGATCATCTCGGGATGGTCGATGAAATACCGGTTCAGCGGAATGCCATCGGCAGTCTCGCCTACATGAATCCATGGCGTGTCCTGCTCCAAAACCCGACCACGCTTTTGCAGAAACAGAATGTCCGAGGTAACGGTTGTACCGGCCTGTGCGGTAAAGGTATTGTTGGGCAGCCGCACCGCGCCAATCAGGTCACAGCGGGCAGCCAGATACCGGCGCACGCTTTCAGACTTTTTATCCATCGTGCCGGAGGTCGTTATAAATGCCATAATGCCGCCGACGCGGAGTTTATCTACGGTTTTGGCAAGAAAGTAATCGTGGATTTGAAAGTGTAGTTTGTCGTACTGACGGTCCGTGACCTGATACTGCCCAAACGGCACATTGCCGATAGCCAGGTCAAAGAAGCTGTCCGGCAGGTCGGCCTTTTCGTAGCCGCAGATTTGAATTTTTGCTTTCTGGTATAACTGCTGCGCGATGCGGCCTGATACACTGTCCAGCTCGACGCCGTAGAGCTTTGCATTGTTCGTATCAAAGCTGCCGCTGCGGTGCCCAAAGAATGCACCCACACCCATGCTGGGCTCCAGCACATTGCCGCCCACGCAGCCCATGCGGGTCAGCGCGCGATACATGGCATGGATGACGGCAGGCGGGGTATAAAACGCTGTCAGCGTGGATTCCTGCGCGGCAGCGTATTCCTCCAGCGTCAGCAGATCCTTTAGCTGCTCATATTCGCTGTGCCAGCTGTCCTTGTTGGGGTCAAAGGCATCGGCCAGACCGCCCCAGCCGAGGTATCCGGCCAGAACATCCTGCTCGGTCTCTGGGGCCGGTGTGCCGCGCTGCTCAATTTGCTTTAGTGTCCGAATTGCATTTAAGTTCGCAGCGAACTTGGCCTTAGCTCCTATGGGAACCTCCGGCTCATAGGGTGCAAGGTAGTTGGTGGGGGCTTGCGCGGCGGACTCGTCGGTAGGAAGGACGTTTTCCTGCGGCTCGTGTTCTTCCGCCTCGTCGAGGTCTATTTCCATGAGGCTGTCAAAATCGAGATTGGAGAGTACCACCTGGTTCAGATCATCGAGCGAGCCATACCGTTCCTGCGCGTAGAGAGTATCATCCACCAGCTTAGTGACGGTGCAGTGCTCCAAGTCGGCATACACCTGAATGACGTGCTTCTCATTCTCGGTAGTGGTATAGCCCAAATCGATTCGTGTCAGGTCGGAAAAGTCCGGCTCGGTGATTTCAAATTCGTCCTTGAGATAATCCTCAATGTAGGAGAGCGCCTGTTCCGTCTGCGTTTGCACAAGGGCTTCATGCTGCTGCTCGGAGAGCATCATACCACCGTTGCGCGGGTTGGCGTCCAGCTGCCGCTGAAACTCCTCCCGGCTAATGGCGCGCCCAACCAGGGGTACTTCCTCGTCCCGCAGATGCACGTCAAACTGCCCGATGCGCTCCACGGTAAACCGGTGGTCATCCTCCAGATAGACAACGCTGCCCTCGGCGCAAATCGGTCTGGTATCCGGTACGTTGCCGGGTTCATCGCGCACCGCACTGGCGGGTTTTCGCTGCTCGGCAGCCCATGCGGGATACTGCTCCAACTCCTGCGGCGTCAAAAAGCGCTGCATCTCGATCAGATAGGCAATGCGCTTGGCTGCGGCCCGCCATGGCAGCCTGCGCTCAAAGCGGCCTTCTTCATTTGTCAAAATCAGCTTCAATCCGGCAGGGCCATGGTCCACCCAGCCATGAGCACCGCTTTGGTAGTCCCATGACCTGCCGCCACTGCCGTATTCCTTCTTCAAAAAAGCGGCGTGGTCGCCCTGCGTGGTTGTGAACTGCTGATAGATGCGGAATTTGCTGTTCTCAAAATTGCTGCCCGCTGCCAGAGCCAGGTTGATTTCCTCATCTGTGATAACGCTGCCGTCATCCATCTGCGGGGCATTGTACTCGGCAACAGGCAGGGCAGAACGAATTACGTTTTCCTGCTTTTCCGGGGTGAGAAAATCATCCTTTTCCAACCTGTCATTTTCCGCACTCGGCGGCGAACCGTCAGGCAGTTCAAAGGAAAGCTGTTCCTCTGCCTGCGGCAGTTTCTTTGGGTCGATGGCCGCAATCAACTCATGCTGTTCAATCAAGTCGTCCAGCGCATTTGCCACCGCACGCCACGACAGCAGCGTTTCCGTGCTGCGGGTCAGATACGCGCCCTGCCAGACAAGCAGGCCATTATCCTGCCTGTGAAAGCCCACGCGGGTATCATCGGCCAGCAAAAGCTCTGTAAAAATATCCTTGTAGCTTTCCCGCACAAAGCGCAGCCGGTCAATGAGCAGGGGATTCTTATTATAAAAAGTAAGATATTCGGCGTTGTATGCTCGGGAAGAAGTCTCTGCCGCCAGCAGCTGCGGCAGGAGCGTGGGCGGAAATTCAGGCAAAGCAAAAGCGGAGGGCGATTGCTCGCTCTCCGCCTGTGCGGGGGATTCTGTCAGATTTCGTACAGCATCGGAAGGACCGCTTCCTCCGCCTGCTTCTTCAGGCTGTTGGTCATCTGCGTCCAGCCCAGCGGGTTCGTCCTGCGGTCCGGCATCGGGGTGGTCTGCTTCAGCTCGCGTAGGGTCTTGTCCACCATCTGCTGTGCGGCTCGTCCGATTCGATTGCAGCTCGTCAGCAGCGTGCCCTCCAGCATCAGCTGGTCGCAGAGCGTCGGCTCGTTCTGTTCCAAATATTCCAGACGCAGCCTCGCGTAGCGGTTCAGATACGGGTTCGGCTGGTTCGGCAGGGAAAGGCTCGGAATCAGGTAGCCTTCGCGGTTCTTCGTGTACGTCATGGTGTATAGCCTCCTCTCGGCTGTTCAATTGTGTTGGTGTGCTTTCATTATGAACTGGTTCGTGCGGTATTGCAATGCTGTCACGGTTTAGTCGCAGCGCCTCGCGCCCAATGGCGTTCAGCATCGGTTCTGCGGCGGCCTGCAGATAGCCGCCCAAACACAGTGAAATCTGACAGGTATCGAACTGGCTGACGCTCTGAAACGCCGGGAAATCCTCGTCCAGAACCGGCAGTTCCAATCGCAGCTGTGCCATATACACAGCACTTTGGATGACCAGCTCCTGCATGATCTGCATCCGCTCGGCAGGCTGCGCCCATTCCAGCGTGCTGTCTGCTACATTTCGTTCCAGCATACGGCTGGCACGGTCTGCTTCGTTGGAGACACCCTCCTGAACCAGCGCCGCCAGCCAGTCATCGGATTTGTCTTGCAGGAGCAGCGGGCGCGTTGTGTCCGTGACCTCCCACGGCCCGCCGGTGCGCGTCTGGGTCAGGGGCGTGGTATCGCCGATGGCAAAAATCGGTTTTGTCACCGCCACGCCCTGCCGGCGCTGCAGCACGGTGATGCTTCTGCTGCCGCGCATGACCAGCCGGTTCGCCTTCGTATTCCAGTATTCCATGCTGGCACAGGCTGCGGCGTCGGGCCGCTGGGCGTGAATCAGCAGTTGGTTCAGATAGGTGGTGTGATAGTTGTGGACAGCAGTGTACAAAAAGCTCTGCCACGCCTGCGGCGATGCTGTGACCCGCACGGCCTCCTGCTGGGCCAACTGAAATATATCCTGCGGTTTCGGCATCTTGACACCTACCTTTCTAATTCATCTAAATTGTGCTCCTGTCGTTCAACTTCCATATCATGAAGCTCAGGCAACAGTCGGCTTACATCCTTAAAGCCAACTGCATCCACATACAGGGCTTCGGCTTTATCACCGCGCTCAATGACGATCAGGTCACTGACGGACAGGGATGGCATACTGTCGGCACAGGGGCGGTCATCATAATTGAAATCCTGGAAGCACTTGTCCGGCGTGTAATCCCGGGGCATGTTGGCCACATAGGCACAGCGATAATCGGTGGCCTTCAGCTTGTTCTGGGCGTAGTCATAATCCGTAAAGCGATATTCGCAAGTGTAATGTGGAATTTGATATATCAGCAGTCTGTCTAACTTATCACCCGGCTGCGGATGCTCCGGCTCAACATAGCAGCCTCTTTTGAAGCATTGATTTGCATACTGCTGGATGTGGCAGAAACGACTACCTACGTAAAAGTGCGTATCGTCAACTGTCTGCATATCTTTCACCAGCTGTGAACCATCCGCATAGTTTTCAATAATGCGCTGCCCATTGCGCACCTGAAACAGCTGCTGCCCATCACGGTTCAGAAACCGTGAGAAGTGAAGTGCTCTGCAAAGCTCCGGTGCATTGGCCCACTCGGTTATGTGGATGTCTTTACCAACATGTACCTTTGTGTGACCATTTTCTTCCGTGTAGTAGTGAGGCCGGATACGATCTACGCCAACTGCCGTCACAAGCTGCTTTGCCATTTCAATGAGCGGCTTGTCATTGCGGTCTGCAAAGGGGCCGCGGTAATCATCACACAGGTAGTTGATACCGTTCCGCACCTGCATGATGGTTACTGCGCCATCCGGGTCACGGCGGTCAATTCCAACAGTCAGGCGCGGGTAGGGAAGATTGGTGCGCTCGTTCCAGGTGTACTCGTTGTTGTAGGGCATTTCTCTCAACTGCTTGTAGCGCTTCATCAAATCAGCAGTATTGGAAAAGAACTCCGTCGGAGCTTGTTCTTCAAACTGCTGCGGAAAGACGTGCGACATAAAATCGTGAATCAGGTAATATCTGTACTCTGCCATTTCAACGCTCCAGACTGGTTTGCTTTTCCGGCATAAGATGGCGAGAGTTTCGTTCCAGAAGTTGCATGATGATTCCTACCATCTGTTCTTGTGTGTAGCCGGTGGGGAAGTAGCGGGCAATTTTGCTGATGCTGATGGTCAGCGTAGGGTCACGAGGCGGTACACTGGGCTTTTTGGTGTCCATGATTTCCAGCAGCTTGCCGTGGTCCAACGCACCGTCCTTGCTGGCTGCCTTGAGCTTCTGTGCCTGCGACAGCGAGGGTGAGCAGGACTGGGATTCAATGTAATCGAGGAAATCATTCTGCTCGGAGGGGGAAAGGTAAGAAAGCTCAACGGCGGGGTTGAACTTCAGGCTGCCGTCATTGACTTTCTTTTGCAGGTCGGGGACGAGGTTGTTGAGGCGAATGAAGCGTCTGACCTGTGCGCGACTATCGCCTGCTTCTTTTCCCACGATTTCAGCGCTTTCCAACTTCCGCTCAACTTGAGCGGAAGTTAAATCATGACGTGATCCCTGACGGCTGATAGCTTCCAGCTTCATCGCATACGCCCGGGCCTTTTCCATCGGACTGATATGCTCTCGCTGGATATTGGAATCGACCATGTCAATAATCGCCTGGTCGTCATCAATATCCCGCACCTGAACCTTGACCCTATCCAGCCCGGCCCGCTGTGCTGCGTGGAACCGTCTGTGCCCACTGATGATCTCATACCCACCCTCGGTGCGGCGGCGCACGGTCAGGTTGGTGAGCACACCGTTCTCCCGAATGCTGTCCACCAGCTTCTGCATATCCTCATCGTCGCGCACCTCAAACGGATGCCCGACGAACGGATGCAGCTCGGAAAGCGGCACCACTGTGACCAAATCGCCGCTTTCACGCTGCCTGTCGGCTTCTGAGGAAAACATATCATCGATTGAGGGCATCTTCATCGCGTTCAAAAACTTGTTCTTCGCGGCCATAGCCGGATACCTCCTTCGCAAATTCAATATAGGCCTTTGCGCTGTTGCTTTTTGGGTCGTACAGAATCGTCGGCTCTGCGTTGGCCTGGCTCTCCTGTACCTTCACGTTTCTGGGAATCTCCGTTGTGAAAACGTGAATCTTATTGCCGTAGGTGCTGCGGACCTGCCCGCAGTAGTGGTCGGAAACGTTCGTGTGCTCGGTCATCGTCAGAAGGATGCCCTTCACCCGCAGTCCGGGGTTGATTTTACGCTGCACATTCGCAATGGAGGACGTCAGCTGCGACATGCCCACAACGGAGAATGGCTGCGCCTGCATCGGGATAATAATTTCATTGGCGGCGGCTAGCGCATTGGTTAGCAGCAGGCCAACAGAGGGGGAACAGTCGATCAGACAGTAGTCGTACTGATTGTTGTACTGCTCCAGGCAGGATTTCAGAAGCACCTCGCGGCACATCATCGTGCCCATGGCCAGCTCAAAGCCCGCCAGCCGAAGATTGGACGGGATAAAATCCACCCGTGCAGCAGCCTCCTTGCGTCCGGTCTGGTAGACACACTCCCGATTTCCTAGCGGCTTTTCGTAGGAGGTCTTCATCAACAGCTCTGTGATGGTCTGGTCGAGGTCCTTTTCCGGTGGGATGCCGCAGTAGCAGGAAAGATTGCCCTGCGGGTCAAAGTCCACCATCAGGACGTGGTAGCCCTGCTGGGTCAGGGCAATGCCGAGGTTATACGTTGTGGTCGTTTTCCCCGTGCCGCCCTTCTGGTTTGCGATTGCGATTGTTTTCATCTTGTTTCCTCCAAAATATCATCCATGCTGATGCAGTGTGCGCGGTATTCCTGCATGTACTGCACCAGCGTGTCGTTGTAATCCTTGCCCACCGGCGGCGGGCGGTCCTCCACGGCTTTGCCGCTGCCCGCAAGGTGCGCAATAATATCTTGCGTTCGGGTCCGCCCTGCGTTGTCGTTATCCAGACAGAGGACGATTTTGCAGACAGCCGGGAAATACTTCAAGAACGCATCCAGTGCGGCATAGTCCGTGCCGCCCAGCGCCAGATAGTGGACGCTTCGCCACGGCCCGGTGTGCTGCATGAGCTTTAGAGTCGCGCCGGACATGGCATCGATGGGGGCCTCGTAGACCTCAACCGTGTCGGACTTAGTGCTGGCCTGTATGTAGAATGGGTAAATCTTCTTGCTTCCGGGAATATCACGCCGGAATTGCAGCTGTGTACAGCCGCGCAAGCTGCCGCCTTTCGCAACACCATCACCGTCGCGCCCGACAAATACGCAGTTCGGGTGATTTTTGAAGCTGGTCTGGTACAAAATGCCCTCCCTGCGGCAGAACGCCAGTACATTGGGGTGGATACAGCGCTCACGCAGATACGCCATAGCGGAATAGCTGTTTGTGTCCGGCTCGGGCAGCTTGAAATCTCGCGGTGCTTCCGGTTCAGCGCGCGCCTGCGGCAGGCTTACAGGTTGGGAAGAATGAACCACGCCGCCTTGGATGCGGTTGATCTCCCGCACAGCCTCGACATAGGGAACCTTCTCGACATCGATCAGATACTTCAGCGCCGTGCGCCCGCGCAGGCCGATGCAGTGCCAGCACCAAAGGCTGTCTTTGCTGATCGTCAGCGAACTGTGTACCTTGTGGCGGTATTCCTTGCCCACGAGCTTCAGGTTGCCTGGCTCAACGAGTTTGAAGTAGGTCAGCAGGTCCAGCTCCTTCGCCCGCGCGATTTCTTCCTTCGTCACCCCGGCCATACTCTACACCCCGTATTCTGTTTTTCAATCTGTTTTCTGTATCGTTCTAATCAGTCTAATTACTATCAGTCTTATTTGCGTGTGATAATCACATCTCCAGAAGTGTGAAAATCACACTTCAAGAAATGTGATTTTCACATTTCTTGATTTATGACGAAACAGCAAAGTTTTTCACATAAATCAAGCTGGGCTTTCCCAGCCCCTGGCGCTTGCGCTCAATCAGACCCGCATCCTTTTCCAGCTCGAGCATCAGGCGGCAGGCCTTCTGGTTGGCACAACTCAGGGCCTCCATGATTTCCTCGGTTGTGAAGATGATGTAGACCCTACTCTGTTCATCCAGCCAGTGATTCTTGACCGACAGGCTCATGCGGTCCAGCAGGATACCGTACAGGACCTTGGCATCGGTGGACAGCGGCTTGAACTGCGGATCTGTGAACAGCGCCTTGGGGATGCGATAGAATGAGAACTGCTCGGCCTGACTGCCGTAAAAGTAGTCAAATTGCATGGTTGCTTCTCCAAAAAGCGCGCACTCGAATAAGCCTGACAGAATACCGTGCTTTTGGCATCCTAACCGGGCCTTATAAATAAGGTTGTGTGTGGAATTTTACCGTTCCAACTCCTGCTGGCTCTGGGTATGCTCGTGGGCATGGCCCCAGGTTTTCAGCAGAGAGAAAATCGTGTTCTGCATCTGCTCGGGCGTATAGCCGGGAGGGAAGAACCTCTGTACGTCGGATTGATTCAAGAAAAACTTCTGACGTTGATTAGGCTTCTGCTCGGTGAGCAGGGTATGCAGGTAGTGCTCCGTCAGCGTGCCACTTTGGCTCATCTCCTTGAGGCGGCGGGACTGCACCAGAGAGGGCGTGGCCTCGCAAAGCTCCATCTCGGCCTGCAGCCACCGTTGGTGCTCAGGCGTCATGTAGGAGATTTCTACCGCGGGGTTGAACGCCATGCGGGATTCGTCGACCATTTGCAGAATGGGGGAGATGAGATGCGTTAGTCGAATATAACGTTGCACCGTCTTATAGCTTTCGCCGGATGACGAACCAATTTGAGAACCAGTTCGACGGTCGTCTAACTTCGGGACAACTTGTCCCGAAGTTGCCCGTCCCTGATGCTTCATCGCATCCATCTTCATTTTATACGCAAACGCCTTCTCACTCGGCAGCACATGCTCCCGCTGAATATTGCTGTTCACCATTAAAATAGTAGCTTCATCATCCGTCAGCTCCTGCACGCGAACAGGCACCTTCTCAATACCAAGCTCCCGACAGGCCTCACATCTGCGGTGTCCGCTGATGATCTCATAGCCGCCCTCGGGCCTGCTGCGCACGATCAGCGGAACAATAACACCGCTTTCCCGGATGCTGTCCACCAACTCATTCATCTCCATATCCTTGCGGACATGGAACGGATGGTTGGCAAAGGTGTGCAGCTGCGCAGGGGAGACGTTCAATTCCAGGCTATTCGGCATGATTTATCCCTTCTTTCCTTCCTTTATCAGTCATAAAGCAAAATATATTGGCAAAATATATTTATAAAATTCGTACATTTCTATTGACATTCTCGGTGCAGTCAGTTATAATAATCAAGCTGATTCGAGACAGCCCGGTTGACCGGGTGTAGCGCAGTTTGGTAGCGCGCTTGAATGGGGTTCAAGAGGCCGTGAGTTCGACTCTCGCCACTCGGACCAAACAGTGAGTTGAGTTTTTCAACGCGGAACCGCTAAGTTTGAAAGAACTTGGCGGTTTTATTTTTTTGCTTTTTTGCGGTGAAAATAGGGCCAGTTCTAACCGATTTTATCCAGCAGGCAAAGGTCGCTGCATATTTGCTGCAATGCCTTGCTTTCTTTTGGTATCCAAATGTCCGTAAATATTCGCCGTCATCTTTATATCAGGATGCCCTAACAATTCCTGCACGTCCTTCAAGCCAAAGGATTGGGACAGTATTGAAACTCATGTGTAACTTCAAAACTTTCGATAAAGTGTGAAAAGTCGGGAGCTTGGAACGCTGCGGATATTTAACTGTTTGGAGCATCCACAAAAAAACGAACAAACATAAAGCCTGCTCCTTTTTGCGGGAGCAGGCTTTATGAAGGCTAAAAAATAGCCGAACAACAACCAACTGAGGAATCTTCAAAGAGAATCTCTCAATCAACTGCTGCCCGGCTATTTGGTGCACATTTCATATGCAATCAGGAGTAAAGCATATGTTGTTAGTTTGTCAAAAGAGTTCATCATCAAGCCACGCAACAGCCAACCGCAGCCTCAAAAATCCAGAAATGTTTCCTAAAGGCTTGCAAACAAAGGCGCTTCCACGCCCAGCTTGCAAGCCTTTTCAGATTCATGGTAACAAATTTAAGGCAATACCGCATAATTCTAAGTGCCGATACGGCGAGCGAGGTACGGCAGAT
>OGXC01000594.1_pt1 | contig 30476 bp, 26 predicted proteins | sample 1576201 | NCBI WGS metagenome assembly OGXC01 (sample SAMEA3541562, study PRJEB24748) | human gut metagenome | biome: human gut; feature: human-associated habitat; material: faeces | place: China | collected 2012 | reverse complement strand
CACTGATCGCTACGATCGCATCCTGCTACAAAGAGCTGGCAGCAGAACCGGCAGAGCTGATGCGTCCGGCAGCACCGAAGCAGGGGAAGCGGATTCTTCTGGAGCGGATCGGAATTATCTGGAAGCATCTGAATTTTACATGGAAATCGACCGTGCGGAATCTGATCCGGTATAAGAAGCGATTCTTTATGACCATTTTCGGAATCGGAGGCTGTATGGCACTGATGGTAGTCGGATTCGGACTGAAGGACTGTATCTATGAGATCGTCAGCCTGCAGTATGAGAAGGTGCAGTTCTATGATGCGGCAACCTACATGAGTGACGACATATCCGAAGAGAACAGACAACAGCTCCATGATTATCTGGATCAGAATGCAGATATAAAAGAGACGATCGAAGCGCGGATGCAGAAGACCGATGTAAAATCTGCATCCGGTAAAAAGACACTTTATCTGATGGTGCCATCGGATAATGAAAAGATTGAGGACTTTTTAAGCTTCCACAGCAGGACCAATAAGGACGAGGTTTATTCACTGAAAAAAGACGAAGTGATTCTGACTGAGAAAATGGCATCCCTTCTGAATGTAAAGGTGGGAGATGAGCTTACAATCGAGGACGAGGACAGGGGAGACCAGACGGTGACGGTTGGCGCCATCTGCGAGAACTATATGAGCCATTACCTGTATCTGTCACCGGAAAAATACGAGGAATTATATGGTGTACCGGCAGAATATAACACGATCATCTACAGTGTAAAGGACGGAAAGGATGATCAGATCGAGAAGATCGGAACAAAGCTTCTGTCGATGGATGGAGTACTGAATGTAAGTTATACCAGCAGTATTGAAGGAAGGCTGGATGACATGCTGCGAAGCCTGAATCTGGTCATCGTGGTACTGATCGTATCTGCCGGAATGCTGGCATTTGTGGTACTGTACAATCTGAACAATATCAACATCACCGAGCGTCAGAGAGAGCTTGCAACCTTGAAGGTTCTGGGATTCTACGACGGAGAGGTTGCCTCTTATGTATACAGAGAGAATATCCTGCTGACGATCATTGGATCGGTTGTGGGTATGGTGCTTGGTAATCTGCTTCACCGGTATATCATCCTGACGGTCGAAGTAGAAGAGGCGATGTTCGGACGTCAGATACACTGGCAGAGTTATCTGTACAGTTTCTTGTTTACTGTAGCATTTTCTTTATTTGTAAACTGGGTAATGTTCTACAAGCTGAAGAAGATCGATATGGTGGAATCTTTGAAGAGCGTGGAGTAAAAGCTTTTGCAAGTGTATGTCAAAGATTTCTTATAGACGGTACACAAAGAATCGGAAAATATATTTCACAGAAAGTTTATATTCTTCACAGAATTATTAGCACTCTTGCCAAAAGAGTGCTAATTTTCTATTGACATTTAGAAATCAGGGTATTAAGATATTTCATAGACAGAAAAATACGGTATTTGAAACCGTAAAAAGATAGAATATGAAATTTAGGAGTGATAAAAATGGCAGCAAAAAAAGGTAGTCTTTCAATCAGCAGCGAAAATATTTTCCCGATTATCAAGAAATGGGTATATTCTGATCATGATATTTTCGCAAGAGAGCTTGTTTCCAATGGATGCGACGCGATCACAAAATTAAAGAAGCTGGACATGATGGGAGAATATACACTTCCGGATGATTATAAAGGAAAGATCCAGGTTATTGTAAACCCGGAAGAGAAGACTTTGAAATTCATCGATAATGGTCTTGGTATGACTGCTGATGAAGTAGAAGAATATATCACACAGATCGCATTTTCAGGAGCAACCGAATTCCTGAACAAATACAAAGATAAGACAACAGAGGACGATATGATCGGACACTTTGGTCTTGGATTCTACTCTGCCTTCATGGTAGCTGATGAAGTTCATATTGATACCCTTTCTTATAAAGAAGGTGCAAAACCGGTACACTGGGTAAGTGAAGGCGGTACAGAGTATGAGATGGAAGAAGGGGATAAAGAGGAAGTTGGTTCTGAAATCACCTTATTCCTGAACGAAGATTGTGTAGAATTTTCAAATGAATACAGAATCCGCGAAGTCCTTGAGAAATACTGTTCATTCATGCCGGTAGAGATTTTTGTATCCAAAGCAAATGCAGAACCGGAATATGAGACGATCCCGGAGGATGAAGTCCTGGATACCGATACGGTTGTTGAACATATCCATGAAGACGCCAAGATGGAAGAAAAAGAAAATGAGAACGGTGAAAAAGAAATGGTTGAAGTTTCACCGGCATCCGACAAAGCAAAGATCGTGAAACGCCCGGTATCGATCAGTGATCCGGCGCCGCTGTGGACAAAGCATCCAAACGAATGCAGCAAAGAAGATTATATTGATTTCTACCGGAAAGTATTTATGGATTACAAAGAACCTCTGTTCTGGATTCATCTGAACATGGATTATCCATTCAACTTAAAGGGTATCCTGTACTTCCCTAAGATCAATACCGAATACGATTCCATTGAAGGAACCATCAAATTGTACAACAATCAGGTATTTATCGCAGACAATATCAAAGAAGTTATTCCGGAATTCCTGATGGTATTAAAAGGAGTCATTGATTGTCCGGATCTGCCGCTTAACGTATCACGAAGCGCACTGCAGAATGATGGATTCGTACAGAAGATCTCCGAATACATTTCCAAGAAAGTTGCTGACAAGCTTTCAGGAATGTGCAAGACAGATAAAGAAAACTATGAGAAATACTGGGATGACATCAGCCCATTTATCAAATTCGGCTGCCTGAAAGATGAAAAATTCTGCGAGAAGATGAGCGATTATGTTCTGTTCAAGAACTTGGATCACAAGTATATGACACTCAAAGAATGCATCGAAAAAAATGGCGGAAAAGCAGAACCGGAGGAAAAGACCGAGGGTGAAAATGCAGAGCAGTCAGCAGAAAAGAAAGAAACAGAGAAGACAACAATCTACTATGTAACAGATGAACAGCAGCAGAGCCAGTATATCAATATGTTCAAAAAAGAGGGACTGGACGCAGTGATCTTGTCACATAATATTGATTCTCCATTTATTACTCAGATGGAGCAGAAGAACGAACATATCAAGTTCCAGAGAATCGATGCAGATCTGACTGATCACTTCAAAGAAGATGTATCTGAAGAAGAAAAAGAAGCATTCAAAGAAAAAACTGACAGTCTGGTCGAAATCTTCCGCAAAGCACTTGGCAATGACAAACTGGAAGTAAAAGTGGAAAAGATGAAAGATGAAAATGTGGCATCTATGATTACACTTTCCGAAGAATCACGCCGTATGCAGGAAATGATGAAGATGTATGGAATGTCAGGCATGGATCCGTCTATGTTCGGAACCAATGCAACCCTGATCCTGAATGCAAATCATCCGCTGGTAGAATATGTTGTAGCACATAAAGATGGCGAAAATACAGAAATGTTCTGCCATCAGTTATATGACCTGGCAATGCTGGCACACAAGCCACTCAGCCCGGAAGAGATGACAGAATTTGTGAAACGCAGTAATGAAATTATGATGAAACTGGCAAAATAATCTTGCTGTAGATACCCGGAAAAGCCTGAACCATTCAGATTCCCATTTTCGCTTATGCGAAAAGGTCTGAATGGGCAGGCTTTTTTTCTGTATTTGGAAATACTTTCCACAAAGTGTTGGTGAACTTCCTGGTCTTTTATAGTATAATATAACAAAAGAGAGGCGGTGGATACGATGAAGAATTATTCAAAGGATATAAGCAGACAATATCATATTCAGGTGGCCAACGGGGAAGTCGGCCGTTATGTCATTCTCCCGGGAGATCCAAAGCGCTGCAAAAAAATAGCACAGTATTTTGAAGATCCGGTGATGATTGCGGATAACCGGGAATTTATCACTTATACAGGAACTTTGGATGGCGTAAAGGTAAGTGTCACATCTACCGGAATTGGGGGACCATCAGCAGCAATTGCGATGGAAGAATTAGCCAGATGTGGAGCAGATACGTTTGTACGGATTGGAACCTGCGGTGGGATACAGCCGGAAGTAAAAAGTGGGGATATTGTAGTTGCTACGGGGGCTGTCAGAATGGAAGGGACTAGCAAAGAATATGCGCCGATCGAATATCCGGCAGTGGCAGACCTTATGGTGGTGAACGCACTGGTCAGTGCTGCGAAGGAAAAGGACTGTGAATTTTATACCGGAGTGGTACAGTCAAAAGATGCATTTTACGGACAGCATGAGCCGGAGATGATGCCGGCAGGTTATGAACTGATCAATAAATGGGAAGCCTGGAAGAAACTGGGATGTCTGGCATCAGAGATGGAGACGGCAGCACTTTACATTGTGGCAGCAAAGCTTCATGTACGCGTGGGTGCGTGTTTCCTTGTAATGGCAAATCAGGAAAGAGAAAAACTGGGACTTGAAAATCCGGTAGTACATGATACAGATATGGCAGTACAGGTGGCAGTGGAAGCCATCAGAAAGTTAATCAAAGAGGATCGGTAAATGAAAGAAACAATATATAAACGAATCTTTGTGATCGTTCTGGATTCGCTCGGAATTGGTGCAATGCCTGATTCTGAGAAATTCGGTGACAGGGATGTAGATACATTTGGTCATATTTTAGACAGAATGGGAACACTGGAGATTCCAAATCTTCAGAAGCTTGGTATGCTGAATCTGCATACCGGGGGAAAGATGTATGGAATCGAGAATCCGATTGGAAAAATTACCAGACTGAAAGAGGCGAGTAACGGAAAAGATACGATGACCGGACACTGGGAAATGATGGGAATTTATACAGAAAAACCATTTAAAACCTTTACCGAACATGGATTTCCACCGGAACTGATCGCAGAACTGGAAAAACGTTGCGGGAAAAAAGTGATTGGAAACCGTAGTGAGAGCGGAACAAAGATCATTGAAGAACTTGGGGAAGAAGAAATTGAAACAGGTGCAATGATTGTCTATACCTCTGCGGATTCTGTATTGCAGATTTGTGGAAATGAAGAGACATTTGATCTGGCAAATCTGTACCGGTGTTGTGAGATCGCAAGAGAGATCACGATGAAGGATGAATGGCGCGTGGGACGAGTCATTGCAAGACCGTATGTAGGAAAGAAAAAAGGTGAATTTAAAAGAACCAGCAACCGCAGGGATTATGCACTTGAGCCGACCGGAAAGACTGCACTTGACGCACTGAAAGATGCGGGAAAGGATGTGATCGCAGTCGGAAAGATCCATGATATCTTTTGCGGGGAAGGAATCACAGAATCGTATCATTCCAACAGCTCCGTGCATGGAATGGAGCAGACCATTGAGATTTGCAAAAAAGATTTTGACGGACTGTGCTTTGTAAATCTGGTTGATTTTGATGCACAGTGGGGACACCGGCGCGATCCGGTTGGCTACGGACATGAGATTGAGAGATTTGATAAAAATCTTGGAATTTTGCTGGATGAACTGCGGGAGGATGATCTTCTTATTATTACCGCCGATCATGGAAACGATCCGACCTACACAGGAACCGATCATACACGGGAATATGTACCGTTTTTGGCGTATTCCAAAAAGATGGATGAGGGTGGCGTGATTATGGAGAAAAATACCTTTGCAGTGATCGGGGCAACGGTCACAGATAATTTTGGTGTAAAAATGCCGGAAGGAACGATCGGACATTCGATTCTGAATGAACTTATTTAGCAAGAAAAAGCAGGAAAAAAGAGAATGAAAAAAGAACAAATTAAAAAAATGATAGAAATCGCGCTTTCTCAGCTTGCATATTCTTATACCCCTTATTCTGACTTTAAAGTGGGAGCTGCGCTGCTTGGAAAGAATGGACGGATATATACGGGATGCAATATTGAAAATGCGGCTTATACACCGACAAACTGTGCGGAGCGTACCGCATTTTTCAAGGCAGTCAGCGAAGGAGTAAAAGAATTTGATGCAATCTGTATTGTAGGGGGAAAGGGCGGTGTTGTGACAGAGTATGCACCGCCGTGCGGAGTATGCAGGCAGGTCATGATGGAATTCTGCGATCCGGAGACATTTCAGATCATTCTTGCAATAGATGCAAAGCAATATGATATCTATACCTTGAAAGAAATGTTGCCAAAAGGTTTCGGACCATCCAATCTTACAGAATGAAAAAGGACTTAGACTCCAAAAGAAGATTTCTGAAGAAAAGGAAAAAGAGAAGGAATGAAAAATGACACAGGAAACCTTGAAAGAATTACCAAAGATTGAGCTTCACTGTCATCTGGACGGTTCTCTTAGCAGACCATTTATTGAAAAAAGGCTTGGAAGAACTGTAAGACCTGAAGAACTCAGTGTTTCAGAAAACTGTACAAGTCTGAATGAATATCTGGAAAAATTTGACCTTCCCGGCAGATGTATTATGGATGAAGAGGGACTTTCCGGAGCTGCGTATGATCTGCTCTCCCAGATGAACGAAGAAAATGTCTGTTATGCGGAGATCCGTTTTGCTCCACTTCTGTCAGAGACAAAAAAGATGGACAGCCGGAAGGTGATCGAAGCAGTAATCAGCGGAATGGAGCAGGGGAAAAAAGATTTCGGAATCGAGTATGGTGTGATCGTCTGTGCAATGCGGCATCACAGCACTGAGGATAATATGCGGATGATCAAGACGGCAAGAGAATATCTGGGATCCGGAGTTTGTGCAGCAGATCTTGCAGGAGCAGAAGCATTGTATCCGATGTCTGAATTTATGGATATTTTTACAGAGACAAAGAAGATGGGAATGCCATTTACACTCCATGCCGGAGAATGTGGAAATCCACAGAATGTCATAGATTCGATAAACGTGGGAGCTGGAAGGATCGGGCATGGGATCGCGATGCGTGGCAACCAGGAGATCCGGAAAATGGTCAAAAAAGCAGGTATTGGTATCGAGATGTGTCCGATCAGCAATTTACAGACCAAATCTGTAAACAGCATGGCGGAATATCCGATGCGGGAATTTCTGGATGCAGGGTTAAAAGTATCGGTCAACACAGATAACCGAACGGTAAGTAACACCAGCCTTACGAAAGAACTGGAATTTATTCAGAAAAATTATGGAATCCGGGACGAAGAAATCCTTCAGATGATGAAAAATGCAATTGATACTGCATTTGCCGATGATTCTATAAAAGATAAAATTTGCAAAATGCTGAAATAAAGAAACTACAAACAGAGAGGATTGACTCTGAAGAATAATAGAAAAGAGGAATTCTGTATGAGCAATGAAATTTATGAAAAGCTGGAAATATGCCGGAAAAGCATTCTCCAAAAAACGAATTTTAAACCGGAAGTGGCAGTGATTCTGGGCTCCGGTCTTGGCGAATACGCATCAAAAATCAAGATAGAACAGATCATTCCATATACAGAAATTGAAGGTTTTCCGGTGTCGACAGTTGTGGGACATAAAGGACAATTTGTATTTGGTTATGTAAAAGAAGTTCCGGTTGTGATCATGCAGGGACGTGTGCATTATTATGAAGGGTATCCGGTAACAGATGTGGTGCTTCCGGTGCGGCTGATGGGAATGTTAGGCGCAAAGAAGCTGATTCTTACCAATGCATCAGGCGGAATCAATACCGGATTCCATCCGGGCGATCTCATGCTCATCACAGACCAGATTATGAGTGGAATCCCTAATCCACTGATCGGTGCCAATGTCGAAGAACTTGGAACCCGTTTTCCGGATATGAGTGAAGCCTATAGTGAACGGATGCAGCAGATCATAAAGAAAGAAGCCCAAAAACTCGGCATTCCTCTGAAAGAAGGTGTATACCTTCAGCTTACCGGTCCATCTTATGAAACTCCGGCAGAAATCCGTATGTACCGCACCTGTGGGGCTGATGCCGTAGGCATGAGCACCGCCTGCGAGACGATCGCTGCCCGCCACATGGGAATCGAAGTCTGTGGCATCTCCTGTATCACCAACCTCGCCGCCGGCATGACATCACAACATCTGAACCACCAGGAAGTCCAACAAACCGCCGACCGGGTGGCTGAGCAATTCCAGGAATTACTGACAGCAATCATTACCCACATATAAGAAACGGAACATATATTTGAATTTACCCAGAACCAGGTCCAAGGTTCCGGATTTTCCGGAACCCGCCGACCGTCTTCTTGCAATTCCGAGTTGAGGCATTGTGTAAGAATTTTGCCAACGAGGTCATTAACAGTAGAAAGACAAAGAGCATAAAATACTGCATACAGTATTTTATGCTCTTTATCTCATCACTCTTTTCAAAATTTTACTCAACTTCAAACGGAATCTCGTACTTTGCAAAAATCCGCTGCGCCATCTTGTCCCATGCCTGCTCCAGTGATTTGTCCAGCGTGAACAGGTTCATAGATGTTCCTGTCGTACAGCTAAGTTTTGTCCCGTCATATTTAAAATTCAGGTACAGTCCCTGCACATCTGCCGGAGCAAATGAAAGATGTTCCTGTTCGAGAAGCCGTGCAATATTTGGTGCTGACATAGAAAGAACAAAATGAAATCCCAGCGGAGTACGCTTTCCTTTGATCAGAGAAAGGCAAAACTCGCGAAGTTCCTTCCAGAGAGCATATTCCCGGTCATCTAGAGCTTCTTTTTCTTCAGCACTGAAGAAATCTTTTTTCAGTCGTCCGTTAAATTGAAAGGTATTAAAAGTTGTGATATCTCCTTCAATAAATAAAAAGGAATCAAATGCAGGATGCAGTAAAAGTGCGTTCATGCATTTTTTTGTATCCAGAGAAAAAATAAGCATAGACTTCCTCCCGTCATCAGTGTAATAGTATCAGTATAGCATAAATCTTGAGATATGCATAAGAATTTGATACAATACGGAAAAGAAAAAGGATGGATAACAAGATGAAAATAGAATTAAACCGGGATCAGATCAAATACATTGCAGTGTTTACTATGCTGCTCAATCACGTTGCAAATATATTTCTGCAACCAGGAACCTTTGCCTGCGAAGCACTAAAGGATATCGGTTATTTTACAGCACCGGTCATGTGCTGGTTTCTGGTTGAAGGATACCGTTATACAAGGTCAGTAAAAAAATATGCCGGAAGACTGCTGATCTTTGCTGTCATTTCACAGCTTCCGTATTATCTGGCATTTGCGCGGAATCATCTGGCACCGTGGTATACTTTAAATATGATATTTACACTTTTTCTGTGCCTGTGTCTGATGATCGCAGAGGAAAAAATATCAGATCCGGGAAAGAAAAGTCTGGTTGTATTGGGAATTATAGCAGTAAGCAGTATCTGTGACTGGGCAATTCTGGCTCCATTGTATACGCTTTGGTTTTACCGGGCAGGAGAGGATCCAAAGCGCCGGAAAAAGGCTTTTTTTATTGCAGCACTTGTTCTGGGGATTACGGTGACAGCAGAACTTCCGGGAGTTGCAGGAATCGCAGCTGGAGCAGGGGCAATGATTGCAGTACTGGCAGCGGGAGGCTGTGTTTTGGTATTTTATAACGGAAAAAAATCACAGAAACATTTTCTTGTGAAAAAGTATTTTTTTTACGTGTTTTACCCTGCACATTTGGTGATTTTGGCATTATTAAAGATTTGACTTTTATAATAGAAGAAAGTAAAATGAATAGGTTAGAGTATTTATCACATGATTCAATGAAAATGAAACTCATATTTTAATAAAAGATAGGATGCATAGCATGAAGAAAAGAACGATGGAGAAAGAAAATCAGGCAGAAGAAAGAAGAAAAAAAATTCTGATGGAAATTGCAGGAACGGTTGTTGTACTGACTGTAATCGTAAGTATTGGTCTTTCGCATCTTGGAACAGATAAGGTGAATACATCAGCAGGAGTAAAAGCAATCAAGAAGCTGGAAAAAGCAGATGTATCTGAGGTGGAGACCAAAATTTCAAATATTGAGAAAGAAGAAAAACAGGCGACAGAGGACTGGCAGAACCGTCCGTTGTCCGAAAAATTTGCGCATGCGGTGATTCTCGGAGATTCGATCACAACCGGTTTTACCGTATATGATGTGCTTGATACTTCTAAGGTTGTAGCGGAAAAAGGAATGCACCTTGATCAGACCGGTGATCTGATCAGGACAGCAGCAGAGTTAAAGCCGGAAGTCCTCTTTCTGGCACTTGGACTGAATGACATTTCCGGAACAGATGGAGATACAGATGCATTTATTGAAAAATACAAAGCGGTACTTGCAAATGTGCGTGAGCAGATGCCCGATGCAGTGCTCTATATCAACTGTGTTCTTCCTGTTTCCGCTCAAAAAGAAGAAGAAGAGCCGGTTTATGCCAAGATTCCGGATTATAATACCGCACTTAAAGCAATGTGTGATGAAGAAGGAATTACATTTATCGATAATACAGAGATCGTAAAAGATGAGTATTATGAGCAGGATGGCGAGCATATGAAGGCGGAGTATTATCCAATCTGGGCAGAACATATGGCGGAGGTGGCCGGAATATGACAAAGAAAAAAGGGGAATTTACAGTTCTGCGTAATATCAGAGCTGGGATGGTAATTATTTTGCTTATCTATATCGGTCTGATCTTTCAGTCTAAGGGAGACAGCGATACACCGTTTGCAGATGTACAGAAAGCGGTTGTGGATGCGGCAGATGACAAGAACATGACACTTGCCGGAACCCAGGAGATCAAGAGATTCTATGGGATCAATCCAAAGGATTATGAAGATATAACACTGTATTATACGAATGAAACAATGGGAGTCAACGAGCTCCTTCTGGTGAAAACAAAGGACGAGAATGAGGCAGAGGCAGTTGAGAAAGCCGCAGAACAGCGAAAAAAGACACAGCTCGATAATTTTGAAGGATATGGGGCCGAGCAGGTAAAGCTTCTGGATGCTTCGATCATTAAGACGAAAGGTACATACGTGCTTTTTGTTATTTCACCAAAAGCTGAAACTGTAGAAAAGGCGTTTACAAAGAGCCTGAAGTAGATAAAAGGAAACGAAAAAGTTATGTTATTTAGTAGTCTGGTATTTTTGTTTACATTTTTGCCAATTACACTGTTGGTATATTATTTGGTGCCGCGTAAGGTAAAAAATGTGGTACTTTTGATCGCTTCCCTCATATTTTATGCGTGGGGAGAGCCGGTCTATATCTTCCTGATGCTGATTTCCATTCTGTTCAATTATTTTTGCGGAATGGACATTGCATTAAAAGCAGGAAGAAAATCGCAGGTGCGCAGTCTGATCTTTACGATCGTTGTAAACCTGTTTATTCTTGGATTTTTCAAATATTACGGATTTATCGTGACAAATTTAAATGCGATCCTTCCGTTCTATATTCCATATAGAAAACTGGAGCTCCCAATCGGAATTTCTTTCTATACTTTCCAGACATTGTCTTACATCATTGATGTATATAGGGGAAATGTAGACGTACAGGTAAATCTGATTGATTTCGGAACCTATGTTACAATGTTCCCACAGCTGATCGCAGGTCCGATCGTACAGTATGCAGATGTGGAGAGACAACTGCGTGAAAGAAAGGAATCACTGACGAAGTTTGGATACGGTGCCTGGTTCTTTGTGATGGGACTGGCAAAGAAGGTGCTTTTGGCGAATACGATTGGTTCGATTTATGAAAATATCGCGGCGATGGATGGAATGTCAGTAGTGACTGCATGGCTTGGATGTCTTGCCTACACTTTCCAGATTTATTTCGATTTCAGCGGTTATTCGGACATGGCAGTCGGACTTGGAAAGATGTTCGGATTTGAGTTTATGCAGAACTTCAATTATCCGTATATTTCCAAAAGTGTTACCGAGTTCTGGAGAAGATGGCATATTTCGCTGGGATCATGGTTCCGCGAGTATGTGTATATTCCGCTTGGAGGAAACAGGGTAACGGTTCCGCGGCATTTACTGAATCTTCTGATCGTATGGTTCCTGACCGGTCTCTGGCATGGGGCAAGCTGGAACTTTGTAGTATGGGGGCTCTTCTACGGAGTGATCCTCATTACTGAAAAATATTTTACAGGAAAAATACTTGCAAAGCTGCCGGAGGCAGTCCAGACACTTTACACAATGATTCTGGTCATGCTCGGCTGGGTACTGTTCTTCAGCCCGACACTCGGAAGCGCACTTACCTGGATCGGCAATATGTTCGGGCAGGGTGCAACCGGATTTATGGACAGCCAGGCATTGTACCTGATCATGCGAAACTGGCTCTTCTGGGTGGCAGGGATCATAGGAAGTACACCGTTTATACATCTGCTCGGAAAGCGGCTGGTATTTAATGAGGAAAGACCGCATACGGTTCTGGCAGGCTGCCTGATGACAGGACTGTTTGTGCTGTGTGTGGCATATCTGGTGACAGAAAGTTACAATCCATTTTTATATTTTAGATTTTAAGGAAAGACAATGGTAGAAGGAAAGAATAATAAACAAAAAAACAGAACAAAGTATTTTCTGCCAGGAGGGAAAAAACAGATCCAGGCAGTATGTGCGTTTTTATTTCTGGGAGTCCTTATTCTCAGCTGCGGAGTAAACCTTATGCATAAAGACAGGCAGATGTCAGAAAAAGAAATGCGTATGCTGGCGCAGAAACCGGAAATTTCTCTTTCCGGAATTGCTTCCGGAAGGTTTATGGAGCAGTACGAGGAGTATGTATCGGATCAGTTTGCAGGAAGAGATACCTGGGTAAGAATCAAGACATTTGCGGACAGTGTGGCGGGGAGGACAGAAGAAGGTGGTGTTTTCAAAGGAAAGGATCATTATCTGATGGAAGATGTTGCTGTGGCAGATGAAAGTGATCTGAAAGAGAATCTGGATGCAATGAAGAATTTTAAAGAGCGTTATCCGGATATCCAGATGCATATGATGCTGGTTCCGAATGCGGCAAATGTTATGGAGGACAAGCTTCCGGCATTTGCGGTGACTGCCAGTCAGAGCAGACAGATCAGCCGTGTAAAGGCAGAACTTGGAGATTCTTATGACTGGATCGATGCAGAAAAAGTACTGGATGCTCACAAGGATGAAGCAATTTATTATCACACGGATCATCACTGGACTTCTCTTGGTGCATGGTATGCATTCCAGGGAGCAAAGACACAGCTTGGACTGGATAAGAGTGAAGAAATTAAGATGAAAGCCTATGCGGTATCGGATTCTTTTAACGGAACGTTATCCGCAAAGAGTGGATATGAGACAGATTATAAGGAACCAATCTATATTTATCTGCCAAAGAGTGCGGATGCACCACAGGTTGCAGTCAATTATGTGGAAGAACAGAAAAAGAGTGCTTCTATGTATGATTCATCCAAACTGGATGAGAGAGATCAATATTCCGTATTCTTCGGTGGAAATCATGCAATGATCGATATCCAGTCAACACAGACAGAAAAACGCAGACTTCTGGTGTTCAAAGATTCATATGCAAACTGTTTTCTTCCGCTTCTGGCTCCGTATTACCGGGAAATCGTTGTGATCGACCCTCGTTATTATACCGGTAAATTAAGTTCTGTGATGTCAGATAAACAGTTTGATGATGTGCTGTTCCTGTATAATGCCAATACATTCTTTGAAGATCGGATGCTGGCGGGGGTACTGGATGAGAATTAACAGGAGAAAAACATGGCAAATAAAATAGAAAAGCAGTTTCTGGACACGGAAAATAAAGGACCGGTCCGGCTGAACAAATATTTAAGTGAAGCTGGTGTATGTTCCAGAAGGGAAGCGGATAAACTGATAGCAGCCGGACAGGTGACGGTTGACGGTGTGCGTGCAGAGACCGGAATGAAGGTAGAGCCGTGGCAGGTTGTCCGGATTGGGAAAAAGCAGGTATCCAGACAGGAAGAGATGATCGTGCTTGCGGTCAATAAGCCGCGTGGAATTGTCTGTACTGAGGAAAGACGGGAGAGAGACAGTATTGTACGTTTCCTTAACTATCCGGTACGGATTACTTATGTAGGACGTCTGGATAAGGATTCGGAAGGGCTGCTTCTGATGACGAACAACGGCGACATTATCAACCGGATGATGCGTGCGGCAAATAAACATGAAAAAGAATATAAAGTTACAGTTGATAAGCCCGTGACAGATGAATTTCTCAAGGAGATGGCAGGCGGTGTCCCGATCCTGGATACTGTTACAAGACCATGCCAGGTAGAAAAGCTTGGAAAATATAAATTTAAGATCATTCTGACACAGGGACTCAACCGGCAGATCCGCCGGATGTGTGAGGCACTTGGCTACGAGGTAAAGGAGCTGCGGAGAGTGCGGATCATGAATATCGAACTTGGTAATTTAAAGCCGGGAGAATACCGGAAGGTTACGGATCAGGAACTGAATGAACTCTATGAGCTGATCAGGGATTCAAAGTCAGAGCCGACACCGTGGAACAATAATTAAAAGTGTGGATTTGGATATGGATAAGATGAAAAGGATGCAGGAGCTGGTAGAGCTTCTGAATAAAGCCGGAAAAGCTTATTATCAGGATGCGCAGGAAATTATGAGCAATTATGAGTATGATGCGCTGTATGATGAACTGAAAGGTCTGGAAGAAGAGCTGGGAACCGTTATGGCTTCCAGTCCGACGGTGAATGTAGGATATGAAGTATTAAGTGAGCTTCCGAAAGAGCGTCATGAGTCACCGATGCTTTCTCTTGACAAGACAAAAGAAGTGGCAAGGCTGAAGGAATTTGTCGGAAACCAGATGGCTGTGATTTCATGGAAGATGGATGGTCTGACGATCGTTCTGACCTATCGTGACGGCGAACTTTTTAAGGCAGTTACAAGAGGAAATGGGGAAGTCGGTGAGGTCATTACCAACAATGCGAAGGTATTTAAAAACGTGCCGCTTCATATTCCTTATAAAGGGGAACTGATTCTGCGAGGGGAAGCGGTGATCGGTTACAAAGATTTTGAGCGGATCAATGAAGAAATTGATGACGTGGATGCAAAATATAAAAATCCACGGAATCTGTGCAGTGGTTCTGTCCGCCAGCTGAACAACAAGATCACGGCACAGAGAAATGTAAAATTCTATGCATTTACCCTGGTACGTGCAGAAAATGTGGATTTCCACAATTCCAGAAAAGAGCAGCTTGACTGGCTGGAACATCAGGGATTTGATGTGGTGGAGCATTATCTGGTGACAAGGGAAGAACTGGATGAGAAGGTTGCATTTTTTGCAGAAAAGATCGTAGAAAATGATTTTCCGTCAGATGGTCTGGTTCTTGTATATGATGACATTGCGTATGGGCAGTCGCTTGGGAGAACGGCAAAATTCCCACGTGATTCTTTTGCTTTCAAATGGGCAGATGAGATCCGCGAGACGCACCTTCTGGAGATTGAATGGAGTCCATCAAGAACAGGGCTTATTAATCCGGTAGCGATCTTTGAACCGGTAGAGCTGGAAGGAACAACGGTAAGCCGTGCAAGTGTACACAATTTAAGTATTATGGAGGAGCTGCATCTGGGAATCGGGGATACGATCGAAGTCTATAAGGCGAATATGATCATTCCACAGATTGCAAAGAATCTGACCGGCAGTGATAATATTGAGATCCCGAAAGTCTGTCCGGTTTGTGGTGGAGCTACGGAGATCCGTCAGATGAATGATGCAAAGTCGTTGTATTGCACAAATCCGATGTGTCAGGCAAAAAGAATCAAATCCTTTGCATTGTTTGTCAGCAGGGATGCACTCAATATTGACGGGCTTTCTGAGGCGACACTGGAGAAATTTATTGCGAGAGGATTCATTCACAAATACAGAGATATCTTCCATCTGGATTCCTATCAGGAAGAAATTCAGACGATGGAAGGCTTTGGAGAAAAATCCTATGCGAACCTGATCGCAAGCGTGGATAAGGCGAGAAGCACAACACTTGCTAAAGTGGTATATGGACTTGGGATTGCAGGAATCGGTCTCGCAAATGCAAAACTGATCTGCCGCCATTTTAAAAATGATGTGGAAAAAATGACAGGAGCATCGGAAGAAGAACTGAGTAATATCCAGGGGGTAGGTCCGGTGCTTGCGGCGGCATTTGTAAAATATTTTATATCAGAGGAAAGAAAAAAGGAATTTAAGCTCCTTCTCGGAGAACTGGAGATCCAGCCGGAAGAGATGGCAGAAGAACAGAAGTTTGCAGGTATGAGTTTCGTTGTCACTGGCAGCGTGAATCATTTTGCAAACCGGAATGAGGTAAAAGAACTGGTTGAGAAGATGGGTGGAAAAGTGACCGGATCTGTAACGAAGAAGACAAATTATCTGATCAACAATGATGTAGAGTCTGCTTCTTCCAAGAACAGAAAGGCGAAAGAACTTGGAGTGCCGATCATTTCAGAGGAAGAGTTTATAGAACTTGCAGGGGTGGAAATCGAATAAGAAGGACAGAGGAATCTGTCTGAATACGACCGAGAAAAGGAGGACCAGCCAATGGCAGAAAATGACCAGAAGGACAAGACAGTTGAGAAAGTAACCGGTGAGGTAGAAAATACAGACAAAAAAGAAAATAACGAAGATCGCTATGAAAAGGTCTGCTTCATCTGTCACAGACCGGAGAGTGTGACCGGAAAGATGATCGATCTTCCGAACAATATCTGCGTGTGTCCGGACTGTATGCAAAAAAGCTTTGATGCAATGAACAATATGAATTTTGGCGGGATGGATTACAGCCAGTTTATGAACATGGGACCGATGATGGGATTTGGAGACATGGATGCACAGATCCCGAAGAGCCAGCGTGTGAAAAAGAAAAAGCCGGAAGAAGAAAAAGAACCGATCCTGAATATCAAGGATATTCCTGCTCCGCATAAGATCAAAGCGAAACTGGATGAATATGTAGTAGGACAGGAATACGCCAAGAAGGTAATGTCGGTTGCTGTATACAATCATTATAAAAGAGTGGCAACGGATACAATGGATGAGATTGAAATCGAGAAATCCAATATGCTGATGATCGGACCTACCGGCTCTGGAAAGACGTATCTGGTAAAGACACTGGCAAAACTTTTGGATGTGCCGCTTGCAATTACCGATGCGACCTCTCTTACCGAGGCCGGCTACATAGGGGATGATATTGAAAGTGTAGTATCAAAGCTCCTTGCAGCTGCGGACAACGACGTAGATAAGGCGGAACAGGGAATTATCTTTATCGATGAGATCGACAAGATTGCGAAGAAGAAGAATACCAGCCAGAGAGATGTCAGCGGAGAATCCGTACAGCAGGGAATGTTAAAGCTGTTAGAAGGCAGCGAAGTGGAAGTGCCGGTAGGAGCCAACAGTAAGAATGCGATGGTTCCGCTCACTACAGTCAATACAAAGAATATCCTTTTTATCTGTGGTGGTGCGTTCCCGGATCTTGAGCAGATCATCAAGGAAAGACTGATGAAGAATTCTTCTATCGGGTTTGGAGCGGATCTGAAAGACAAATATGATCATGATAAGAAAATACTGGAGAAGGTGACGACAGAAGATCTGCGTAACTTCGGAATGATTCCGGAATTTCTGGGACGTCTCCCGATCGTATTTACGCTTCAGGGACTGGATGAAGAGATGATGGTTCAGATATTAAAAGAGCCGAAAAATGCGATCCTCAAGCAGTATCAGAAGCTTCTGGCACTGGATGAGGTCAATCTGAAATTCGATGATGGTGCACTTCATGCGATCGCAAGAAAGGCAATGAAGAAGGATACCGGAGCCCGTGCACTGCGTGCGATCATTGAAGAATTCATGCTGGATATTATGTATGAGATTCCGAAGGATGACAGCATCGGGGAAGTGACGATCACGGAGGCATATATCGAAGGAACCGGAGGACCGCTGATCGAACTGAGAAGCCAGTCTGTACCAAGGCTTGAGCATCACTAAGTATAACAATAACCTGAGGATTGCGAGGGTGCAAAGCACGTAGCAATCTGGTATCAAAGGGGTCAAAATACCTTTTGCCCCAACATCATAACCTTCATATATCAAAAAAACATGGCGATCATACAAAAATAGAATGGGAAATATCCGTAAATTTAAGATTTACGGGTATTTTTTTGTTGAAAAATTGTATTAAAAGGTGTACATTAGACAATGTGTCTAAAAAAACAAGATATAAACAGGAGTGAGAGAGAATGGAGACTTATAAGTATTTACTGGATCTTGCAATTATTTTACTTTGTACTAAAGCACTTGGTCTTGCGACCAGAAAGGTACAGATGCCACAGGTTGTAGGGGCACTTCTTGCAGGAGTTCTTCTTGGACCGGCGATGCTTGGGATCTTGACAGAGACAAGCTTTATACATAACGTTGCGGAGATCGGTGTTATCGTGCTGATGTTTTGTGCAGGTTTGGAAACGGATATACAGGAATTGAAGGCAAGCGGAAAAGCATCCTTCGTTATTGCACTGATAGGTGTTATCGTTCCACTGATCGGCGGTTATGCGACTGCAATGTTCTTTAACCGTCCGGATGTGATCGCATCCGATGCATCCTGCAACGTATTTCTGCAGAATATCTTTATCGGTGTTATCCTGACAGCAACTTCCGTAAGTATTACGGTAGAGACATTAAAAGAACTTGGTAAATTAAAAACCAAATCCGGAAATGCGATTCTTGGAGCTGCGATCATTGATGACGTGCTTGGTATCATTGCACTGACATTGGTAACAAGTATGGCAGATGAATCAGTAAAGATTTCAGTTGTATTACTGAAGATCGTTGCATTCTTCGCATTTGCAGGTGTGATCGGACTGATCTTTTACAAGATATTTAAAAAGTGGACAGATCAGGCGGAAAAGGGACTCAGACGTCATGCGATTATGGCATTTGTATTCTGTCTGTTGATGGCTTATGTGGCAGAGAAATTCTTCGGTGTTGCAGATATCACCGGTGCATTTATCGCCGGACTGATCATTTCCAATACAAGTAAATCTGATTTCGTGTTGAAGAAATTTGATACCATGTCTTATATGCTGCTTTCACCGGTATTTTTCGCAAGTATCGGGCTGAAGGTAGAACTTCCGAAGATGAGTGCTGCAATTGTAGGCTTTGCAGTGGCGCTTACCATTGTTGCGATCCTGACAAAGATCGTTGGCTGTGCCCTTGGTGCGAAGATGTGTGGATATAAGAATTATCAGTGTGCACGAATCGGTGTCGGAATGATCTCCCGTGGTGAGGTTGCGCTGATCGTTGCCAGCAAGGGAGAAGCACTCGGTATGCTGGGCGGCAATTTCCTCGGACCGGTTATCATCGTGGTAGTGATCACAACGATCATCACACCAATTCTTCTGAAAATCGTATTCAAGAGCGGTCCGAATGTAAGTACCCTGGAAAAAGGAAAAGAAGTGACTTCCTTCTACGAGGATATTGAAAAGAAACGTACCGAATAAAGAATGGATATGGAGTGCAAAATGCGTAACCGTCCAGTATCATAGTAATAAGAAAGAAAAATCCCTCATATATTTTCCAAAAGAAAGTATATGAGGGATTTTTATGCTACAGGAAGAATGTAAAGAAAAGATCCTGTCAGAAGAATACAGGGATTTTATGATGAGGGATACCGGTGCTCTTGGGAAAAACTTTCCTTTGGAAAACGGATGCCGGATACCGTTGAAATACGGTTTTGAGCTTTTTTATATTGACCAGAGTGAAGACAGAAAAAAGTCACTTGCCGATTATCCTTATACAATGGTTCCGAAGTGTTATACAACACTGGATATGGCAGCAATCCAGCAGGCGGGAATTGCTGCGGTTCAGAATATACCTGGTCTGGAACTGAGTGGTGAAGGAGTTCTGGTTGGGATCATTGATACTGGGATCAACTATCTGGATCCCATTTTCCGGAATCTGGATGGTTCGACCAGGATCCAGCGAATCTGGGATCAGGAAGAACAAAGTGGAACAGCGCCACGGGAAATCGGATATGGAAGTGAATATACGAAGGAACAAATCAATCAGGCAATCCTAAGTGAGAATCCCAAGGAAACCGTTCCGTCATTTGATACGGACGGACATGGCACTTTTGTTGCAAGTGTGGCATGCGGAGGAGCAAATCCGGAGAATCTGTTTATCGGGGCAGCACCGGAGGCAGAGATGGTGATCGTGAAGCTGAAAGAGGCAAAAGAATATTTACGGGAGTACTATTTTGTAGACCGGGATGCCGGATGCTATCAGGAAAATGATTTGGTAGCGGCGGTTTTTTATCTGCAGAAGGTACAAGAAGAGCTGAAAAGACCATTGGTGATCTGTCTGGCAGTTGGAACAAGCTTTGGAGGACATGGAGGATATTCAATCCTGTCAGAGTATCTGCAAAATGTAGCGGCGAGCGAAGGAATCGGGATTGTGACCGGAAGTGGCAACGAGGCAGATAAAAGGCATCATTATCTGGGAATTCTGGAACAGGAAAATAATCTGCCGGTCGAGATTAATGTAGGGAATAATACCAGAGGTTTTGTGATGGAACTATGGACAGAACTTCCGAATCTTCTGGCTCTTTCTATCGCATCTCCAACAGGACAGACAGTAGGACCGATCTCGCTCAAACGGGGAATAGGAGAGTATGTGTTTGTATTCGAGCAGACCAGGGTAATATTTAATTACCGGGTTCTGGTAGAGACGACCGGGGCGCAGCTGGCATTTTTTCAGTTTGAAAGACCGGGAAGCGGAATCTGGAAGATTATACCGGAAACACTGGAGCTGGGGAATGGAATCTTTCATATCTGGCTTCCAATGGAAGAGTTTCTGACGGGAAATGTCTATTTTATCCGTGCAAATCCGGAATATACGGTGATGGAACCAGGGGATACCGGGGCGGTGGTCTGTGCAGCGTACTATAATGGAAAGGAAAATAGCATTGCAGTCAGTTCGGGAAGAGGTTATACTAGAGATAACAGAATCAAACCGGATTTTGCTGCGCCGGGGATCAATGTGACAGGGATCAATTTAAGGGGGCAGTTTGTTGCAAGATCTGGTTCCAGTATAGCAGTTGGGATCACTTCCGGAGCACTGGCACTTTTTATGGAGTGGCTGGATAGGCAGGGAGTGGATCTGGATGCATCACAGATGAAGAATCTGCTGATATTGGGAGCTTCACGGAAGACAGACATGAATTATCCGAACCAGGAATGGGGATATGGAGCATTGAACCTTTACCGTACTTTTGAGCAGATCAGGCGGTTCTGAAAAATACGCAGATACGAAAGGGGAAAAAGTAAATGAGTGATTTTTTTGATACAATAGGAAAGCGGATTTCAGATACCGTGGATGATCTTGGAAAGAAGGCAGGAGATACGATCGATATCCAGAAAAAGAAAAATGAGATCTATGGTCTGAAGCGAGACAGCGAGCGGGATATGACAGAGATCGGACGATTGGTATATGAGCGTTTCAAACAGGGGGAAGTGGTAGATACCGATTTTATCGCACTCTGCGAAGCAATCGAAAAGCGTGAAGAACAGACAGAGGTATGCGAGCAGGAAATCGCGCGCATCAAAGGAGAATAATTATGGAAATCCTGAGCATTTTAACCGGAGCTTTTGTTGCCGGGTGCGATCTTGGAATTAAAAAATATACTGAAGAAAATGTAAGAGACGGGGAAGAACGCCGGATTTGGAAGGGAAAAGGAATCTACCGCAAAGTCCACAACAAAGGTCTGATGATGAATCATTTGGATTCCAGACCAAAGCTGGTAAAGGGCATGTCGGCGGCAGCACTTGGAATCCTGTTTTTCTGGGAGCACCTTCTTTGGAAAGAACCAGGACGCAAACTGGCAAAGCTTGGAACATCGCTGATGCTGGGCGGAGCAGTTGGTAATACTTATGACCGTTTCAAAAGAGGTTATGTGGTCGATTATCTGTCTCTGAAAACAAAGAACAGGAAACTCTCGGATATCACTTTTAATCTCTCGGATCTGGCTCTTTTTGCAGGAGCGGTCCTGACGGTATGGAGTTCTTTATTTGGAAAAAAGAGATAAAAATGATTCAATGTATCTGAAAAAATACTTGACTGTTTTTAAAGAGTTGAGGTATTATAAACCTTGCTGATATGGCGTTGTCTGGCATATGCCATATAGAAAAAAGAATAGAATCTCGGTTATATTGGAAACGATACATTCCTCCGGAATGATGAACGAACAACACATTTTCTGTTACGCTTATTATGAAGGAGGATATTTTTATGCCAAAAAACAAATTTCAAGACGTTATTTTCACAATTATCATGGTGTTCGTGATGGTTTATACCATGATCTGTTACAACATTGCTCTCAACATAGGAGGAATGAACAACCAGGTATTTTTAAATGCATTCCACGAGCTGGTCATTATGGGACCAATTGCATTCATCCTTGATTTTTTCCTGATCGGACCATTTGCAAAGAAAAAAGCATTTTCCATTGTTAATCTGGAAAGAGATAATAACTTTCACCTGGTGATCGCCATTTCCGTAGTATCCATCATCGGAATGTGTCCACTTATGAGCCTTGCAGCAACCCTGCTCTTCAAGAATGCGGGAACCCAGTTCATATCCGTCTGGTTCCAGACCACAGCAATCAACTTCCCGATGGCATTCTTCTGGCAGCTCTGCTTCGCCGGTCCACTGGTAAGAAAGATTTTCACATTATTATTCCCAGAAAAAGAAACATCCAAAATCGCTGATGGTCAGGAAGCCTAATTGAGGTAAAGTGTAAATCCATTTGAAAATATAAAACAATGATTTACGGCTCCAGTTCAACACCCAGTCAAAGAAGTAAAACTCAGTCAACAACGTAAATAAAAAATAATCCCTGGTAGATGCGTCTTTGCACGATGGAAACGAGACTTAATCAATTGTGGAAGCCATTGCTGACACAATTGATGCTTTGAAAGGCTCGTTGGAATGGTTCGTGCAACTTAGCAGCTGCCAGGGATTATTTTTTATGCCCTCTTGCGACTACCCCTCAAGTTCTTTCAACACTTTCCTAAACTGAAACGTAAACAAAACCGTCGTGAAGGATACAGCCAGGAAGTCTGCAATCGGTTCAGCCATATACACTGCATTGGTCTTGTTCCCGGTCAGAATATGCGGCAGCAGATAGATCAGTGGCAGCAACAGGATAAATTTACGTGTAACAGCGACAGCAATCGAAGCCTTTGCTTTTCCGAATGATGTAAATGCCATCTGGCATGCGATCTGGATTCCGAAAAGCAGCAGGCAGGCACAGTAAATCCGGAGTGCTGATTTAGTAAAACCAAGCAGTGCAGAATCGGAAGTAAACATTTCTGCAAACACCTGAGGGAAGAGCATAATAAATGCCCACAGAATTGTGGAATAACAGAGGCTTGCTGTTAAAAGAAGCCTGAAAGCTTTTTTTACACGATCTCTGTTTTTTGCACCGTAATTATAGCTCAGGACTGGTTGTGCACCCTGTCCAAGACCCTGCAGTGGCAGCATTGCGAACTGCATGACACTGGTAAGGATCGTCATGGCACCAACTGCGATATCTCCTCCGTATTTCAGCAGAGAAGAGTTGAAACATACAGAGATGATACTCTCACTAGCCTGCATGATAAATGTGGCAAGTCCGAGAGCGACACAAGGAAGAATAATCTCCGGTTTCAGGATGAGATTCTTTTTCCGGATGTGCAGGATCGTCTTTTTTCCGCAAAGGAAAGAAAGAACCCAGATGCAGGAGACTGCCTGTGACAGAATTGTGGCAAGCGCAGCACCTCTGACACCCAGATGGAATGCAAAGATAAACAGTGGATCCAGAACAATGTTCATCACTGCTCCGATCAGAACAGAGAGCATACCTGTTTTGGCAAAGCCCTGTGTGGTGATAAACATATTCATGCCAAGGGTAAGCTGGACGAAAATAGTGCCGACAGCGTAAATGTTCATATAATTTACAGCGTATTCAATTGTATTTTCACTGGCACCGAAGGCAAGAAGAAAAGTACGGTTACCAAACAGCAGGATGACTGTCAGGATTATAGAAATCAGAATCTGCAGGAAAAAACAGTTACCCAGAATATGTTCTGCAGTATTAAGATCATTTTTTCCCATTGCAATCGAAGCATGCGGTGCACCACCGCCTCCAACTAGTGCGGCAAAAGCGGAAATGATCATAATCAGTGGCATACATACACCGACTCCGGTAAGGGCAAGTGCCCCATTACCAGGAATGTGTCCAATGTAAATACGGTCAATAATGTTGTACAGCATATTGATGAGCTGTGCGGTGATCGTCGGAAGTGCCAGCCGGAACATCAGCTTTCCGACGGGTTCAGTACCCAGAAAATCTTTGTCTTTGTTCATGTCTAATAATCTCCTTTGTGATAAATAGTTGCTACGTTGGATGCCAGACGTTCATTCAGCGAGGCGAACATCTGGAATTCTTCTAATGAAAATCCGTCAAACAGATTGTGGTAAAAAGCAGACTGGAACGTGTCGATTGCTCCGGTAACATTTTCGCATGATGGCAGCAGGGAAAGATGCGTTTTCCTGCGATCCGTCTGGTCTGCTGTTTTTGAAAGAAGTCCCTTCTGACATAAAAGATCAACTGCCTGGGATACATTCCCTTTCGAGAGCATCCGTAGCTCGACGATATCACCTGCGGTATCTTTTGTGGGGTTATTATGTAAGAAAGCAATGATCTTAGCCTCGATCAGCGAGAGATCATACTGGCGGCATAATTCTTTCAACATCTGTTCATGCATTTTCCCAATTCGCTGCATTAATACAAGTAGGTCTGTAATGTTCATCTATACACCTCCGTTTTTTTTATAAAAATGTTCTAAAAAGAACAATTTAGATAATATCTTATATCCATTGAGATAAAATGTCAATAGAACGAAAATATGCAAGTTATTTGTTAAAATATAAACGGTATAATTGTATACGAAAATACATTTTTTTACTTTAACATATTGACGTGGAGAAAATTTGCTGTTACAATAATAAACAATTTATAGACCATAGTTCAAGGAGGACATAAGTACATGCTTACAGGATTTAAAAACGCAGTAGAAGTTGATTTCACATTGGAAGAAAATAAAAAGAAAATAGAAGAAGCATTCAAACAGGCTCATGCAGAAGCAGGTGCTGTTTACCCGCTGATCATCGGTGGAAAAAAAGTTGAGACAGAAAAGAAGATCGCTTCTGTATCACCGGCTACAAAGGAAGTACTCGGATATGCATGCTCATGCAGCAAAGAACAGGCTGATGAGGCAATCAAGGCATCTTACGAAGCATTCAAAAAATGGAGCCTGACATCTGTAGAAGAAAGAGTACGTGTATTAAGAAGACTTGCAGCACTTCTGATCGAGAACCGTTTCATCATGGATGCATGGAACGTCCTTGAAAGTGGAAAGAACTGGGGAGAAGCTGACGGAGAACTTTGCGAACAGCTTGACTTTATCAATTCTTATGTAATGCATATCCAGAATCTGGAAAAAGGAAAAGAGCTGGTTCCTACAGATGAACTTACAAAATGCGTTTACATCCCGCTCGGTGTAGGTGTGGCTGTTTCTCCATGGAACTTCCCGCTCTCACTGTTTGGTGGAATGATCGTATCTGCAGTTGTTACCGGTAACACGATCTGCTGCAAACCATCTTCAGACGCTCCGATCGTTGCATACAAATTCGTAGAACTCTGCCAGAAAGCCGGTATTCCGGCTGACGTAGTAAGTTACATTCCTGGATCAGGATCAGAGATTGGTGACTTCATCGTAGAACATCCGCTTACAAGATTTGTAAACTTCACAGGATCAAAAGCAGTTGGATGCAGAATCAATGAACATGCAGCCAAGATCGCTGACGGACAGAGATGGATCAAACGTGTTGTGGCTGAGATGGGTGGAAAGAATGCAATTATCGTAGATTCAACAGCAGACATCAAGAAAGCAGCAAATGGAGTTGCAAGCTCTGCATTTACATTCCAGGGACAGAAATGCTCTGCATGCTCAAGAGCAATTGTTCTGGCAGATGTATATGATGAGTTTGTAGATGAAGTTGTAAAATGCGCAGCAGAACTGAAGGCGAACCAGGGATCGGGCGAAAGCAATGCAGCGATGGGACCGGTTATTAACCAGGGCGCTTATAACAGCATTACCAATTACATCGAGATCGGACGCAAAGAAGGAAATGTTGTATTCGGTGGTACATACAGTGACGCAGAAGGATATTATATTGATCCTACTGTAATCCGCGATATCAAGAGAGATGCAAGAATTGCCAATGAAGAAATCTTTGGACCAGTCCTTGCTGTTATCAAAGTAGATTCTTTTGATGAAGCACTTGATGTAGCAAACCAGACAGAATATGGTCTGACAGGATCTGTATACAGTGAGACACGTGAAAATATCCAGAGAGCAAAAGTAGAATTCCAGGTAGGTAACTTATACTTTAACAGAAAATCTACAGCAGCAGTTGTACTTCAGCATCCATTTGGTGGATTTAACATGTCCGGAACAGATGCGAAGACTGGTACAGCAGATTATCTGACAAACTTCATGAACCTTAAATCAATCACAGAAGATCTGAATTCATAGGAAGAGCCGGACTTAAAAAAGGACAGGGAATCAGAGTGTGTATAAAAGCGAAGTATTGGCTTGGCAGATTATAGAAAAACCGGAGGCTTGTGTAAAAAGACACATGAGCCTCCGGTTTTTATTATCAGAAATTCTATTTTTGATGCAAAGTGTCCAACAAGTGATACGGATGATTTGCTTAGCTGTCTGAAAAAGCTGACTGCAATTTACTCATCTTTAAATCCTTCACCCACTACATCATTCGATTCCATGATTACAAGGAAGGATTTTGGATCAATCGTTTTGATCAGCTTGCGGATTCCGTACATCTGCTTATTGTTGCAGGCGCACATTATGATGTGCTTATCATCTTTGGAATAACTTCCCATACCATTTAAAATTGTAGAGCCGCGTCCGAGAACTTCATCGATTTTGAAGCAGATTTCAGTGCTGTGCTCGGGATCGGTTACGATCAGGGCAAGCTTTCCTTCATCAATTCCGTACATAACTTTATCCATAACAAGAGAGAGCAGATAGCTGACGATCAGACCGTAGATCAGACTGTCCACGTCACGGGATACAATTACGGTTCCGAGGATCACAATTACTGCATCCAGTGCAAATGCAATATTTCCAAGGGAAAGGTGAGGGTTCAGTGCTTTGATCGACATCATGATAAAGTCAGAGCCGCCGGTTGAAGAATCACGCATATAGATCATTGCATAACCAAGTCCGGAAAGGACACCGCAGCAGATGGCAGAAAGAAGTCTGTCACCCTGATAAACCGGGAACAGCGGTGCGATCACGTCCATGATTATGGAAGTAATAATGATCGTCCGGACTGAATTCAGGAAAAATCTGCGTCCCAGAAGCCGAAAACAACAGATGGCGATCGGGATGTTAAGGATCAAGGCAACAGTACCGATCGGCAGTCCAAACAACTGGTAAAAGATCAGGGCGATTCCGTTTACCCCTACCATCGGAAATTTTGCGGCGGCAGCAAAATTATAGACACCGACAGCGATCAGGATTCCTCCGATAATGTCAGTTGCGATATCTTTTGTAAGTTCCAAAGCTTTGTTCTGATTCATGATAATAACCTCCTTGATGTTGATGGAATGTGATTTATAAAAAGCAAAGGCTTGCCAGAAAGACCAAAAAAAACACCTGCTAATTATATCTGGATATAATCGCAAATGCTCTTCATTTCTTTAGTATACGCGCCATAGGATAAGGATGTCAACGGTTGTTTAGGTTGTATTCGTAAAATAAATTTGTTATGATAATGAACAGAAAAAGTTGCAAATTACAGTGATAAAGTGAGGAACAGATTATGAAAATAGTTTTTTTGGATGTAAAAACAATTGGAGAAGATATTGATCTTTCTGGATTTGACAGGTTTGGTGAAGTCGTAAAATACGATTTTTCTACATCAGAAGAAGTACCGGAAAGAGTTCAGGATGCAGATGTGATTATTTTAAATAAAGTACAGGTCAATGAACAGACGATTGGAAAAGCAGAGAATTTAAAGCTGGTATGTGTGACGGCAACGGGGACCAACAATCTGGATAAAGAATATCTGGAAAAAAGAGGAGTTGCATGGAGAAATGTAGCTGGCTATTCGACAGAAACGGTGGCACAGCACACTTTTGCAATGCTTCTCTATCTGCTGGAAAAGATACGTTATTACGATGATTATGTAAAAGAAGAGCGTTACATCAATGATACAATATTTACGCATTTTGCAGAGCATTTTACGGAGATCAGTGGAAAAACGTGGGGGATCATAGGTCTGGGAACAATTGGACGGAGAGTTGCGGATATCGCAAAAGCATTTGGAGCACAGATTATTTATTACTCTGCATCAGGGCGTTCGGCGCAGGAAGGTTACGAACAGGTAGATCTGGATACATTGCTTGCAAAATCTGACATTATATCCATTCATGCACCGTTAAATGAACATACAGAGGGCTTAATGGATAAAGCAGCATTTGCAAAAATGAAAAAAACCTGTATTTTCCTGAATCTCGGACGTGGTCCGATCGTAATCGAGCAGGATCTGTATGAGGCACTGGAAAATGACGAGATAGCTGCAGCCGGACTTGATGTACTTTGTCAGGAGCCGATGAGTGAGACGAATCCGCTGCGAAAAATAAAAGACAGCAAAAAACTGCTGATTACACCACATGTAGCATGGGCGAGTGTAGAAGCAAGGACAAAGTTGATGGGAATTATACTGGGACAGATAAAAGAATATTTTCAAATTTAAGAAACCGGAGTTGTCGCATGGATTTTAGTGATATGCGGCAACTCCGGTTTTGCTTAAAATATTTGTTTACTTGTTAAATAGGATTAAAGACGAAATACAACCCTTTACATCTCCGCATACAATTTCACAAGCTCAACTGCGATATCCACAGCCTTGTCCATTCCTTCTGCCGTGATGTGTTCATATGGTCCATGGAATGCATGTCCCCCTGTTCCAAGGTTCGGGCAAGGAAGTCCCATAAAGCTGAGCTGGCATCCGTCTGTGCCGCCACGGATCGGAAGCACAAGCGGTGCAACACCCGCATTTTCACAGGCTTTCTTTGCATTCTCAATCAGATGCATGCATCCGGCAATAATCTCAGCCATATTCTGGTACTGGTCAGTAATCATAAGCTTCACAGTGCCTTCTCCCCATTTTTCATTGAGGTTCTTCTCAATATGGCGAAGAGTTTCTTTTCTGGCTTCAAACAGATTCTTGTCATGATCTCTTACAATATAATGAAGCTCTGCTTTTGCCACATCTCCACTCATACCGGTCAGATGGTAGAATCCTTCATAATCCTCCGTTTCACGCGGGATTTCAAGTCCTGGAAGCATGTTATTGATTTCAGCGGCAACCAGGCACGCATTGATCATCGTATCCTTGCTGGAACCCGGATGCACAGCAAAGCCGGTAATTTCAAAATCTGCCTTGCATGCATTGAAATTTTCATACTGAATTTCGCCTTCGGTATCGCCATCCAGAGTGTAGGCAAACTGTGCACCAAATTTTTTCACATTAAAATGATCAGTTCCACCACCGACTTCTTCATCTGGTGTAAAAGCGATTGAGATCGGTCCATGAGGAATATTTTCTTTGATCAGTGCTTCGGCCATGGTCATGATCTCGGCAACTCCGGCTTTATCATCGGCACCAAGAACAGTTGTACCGTCTGTTGTGATCAGGGTGCGTCCGGCAAGAGATGGAAGATGCGGGAAAACTTTTACGGTAAGGGTACGTCCACTTGTGCCAAGCGGCAGATCACCGCCATCGTAGTTCTTGTGTACGACCGGGATGATGTCATGGTCACAGTAATCGGAAACGATATCCATGTGTGCGATAAATCCGATAGATGGTTTATTCTCATATCCCGGTGTGGCAGGAATCTTTCCATATACATAGCAGAATTCATCCAGACTTACGTCAGAAATCCCGAGGGCAGTCATCTCATCTGCCAGAATACGTGCCAGGTCGAACTGACACTGGGAAGAAGGAGAAGTCGTACTGTGTTCATCACTTGGAGTACGGACTACTACATAATTTAAAAGTCGTTCATATGCTCTCATAATCAAACCTCTTTTCATTAACATTTCTTATCCGAGTATAGCATTTTGCAGGTGAATATGCAATTGTGGCAGCAGGTTCTCTTTTGGGTGTGGCATTGCATAAAGGAACTTCTTTTCCGGTCGGAAAGGTAGAGTTTATGGATCTTTATCCATTGACATTTCAGGAATTTTTGTGCGCATTAGGAGAGGAACGCTTCGTAAATATTCTTCAGGGAACGGATACCGATATGGTGACAACATTCAAATCTAAATATATAGACCGATTACGCGAATATTATTATGTAGGTGGCATGCCGGAAGTAGTACAGACGTATGTAGAAACGAAGGATTTTAATCAGGTCAGAGAGATACAGAAGAAGGGGCTGTGAAAAAAGAATAGTCCCGAAAAAAAAGAAAGACCAAGAGTTTATA